>Ga0256843_1000009_pt1 | contig 156851 bp, 165 predicted proteins | sample AlvinellametaG_FD_191572 | JGI IMG/M metagenome (GOLD analysis project Ga0256843, IMG submission 191572) | Pompeii worm associated microbial communities from hydrothermal vent at the East Pacific Rise, Pacific Ocean - Alvinella | ecosystem: Host-associated > Annelida > Integument >... | reverse complement strand
TACCAGGTCGGCGGGGAGGCTTTTGGCCCATATCGTTGTGGCGGCCGTCAGTAGCGCGGCGCTTAGAATCTGACGTATAGCTAGAGGGCGATTCATTTTGATTCCTTTTTTTCTTAAATTTGATAACTATGCTAATTTTAGCTTAAAACAACTTGCTTTTAGCCACAAAAAGCTTCGAACTTGATTGAAAAAACTCAACCCTAACTACCCAATAGAATGATGGAAATTATGCAAAATTCAACCCCTGACCCCCATGCAGGCACTCAAGTATATCATTTGTAACTTGAGAAGATTAGGAGTACATATTAGTATCTGTTTTTGCCATTATTTATCCTTCTTATTTAGTTTTCTATTGAGTTGTTCAACTTTTTGAACTATTTGTGTTATCTCAGGGCGTAGGTTTGGACAACGATAGTCTAAAAGTTTATAAATTTTATAACTATCTGTTTTGTAGTAAAATAATTGTTTCCAAATTGAAATAGCCTGAGAAGAATTATTATTTGATATAAATTTAAAAAGTTTATTTGTATTATCTACCAAAAACATAGTATCATTAGATGCACAGATTTGCCTTGGTATCTTTTGAGTATTATAAATAAAAGTATACTTTACAATCGAATCTGTTATTAAATATAACATATCTGCAAAATACTCTCTTTTCATAAAATCTTTTGATTTAGAATTTATAATTAATTTTTCATATGCTATTTGATACTTATTTTTAATATTTTGCAAATTTTGTTGTGCTACTTTGTCTTTATTCTCTTGTATTGCTTTATCAGTCATAGATTTTCCATCATATCTTCTTGTATATCTTTTATAATAAAACCCTACCAAAATAGCCATGGCCTTAAACCTGAAAGCCTTTATCTCAGGAATATCAAAGTAGACCTTCCCTTCAGGATAGCGCATAATCATCTCATAGACCATATCATGCACTTTTCTGAATTTCTCCGGAGGGAGATTTTCATATGCTAAAGAGTTATCATTTCTTGGAGGAACCAAAAGTCCATATATCTCTTTATAAAAAAGTGTCCACCACACTATATCTTCTACACTCTCTTTTGGGAGTAGTGCTTTTCCTCGCTTGAAATGGTAATTTAGTTTCATAAGCAAAGGAGCCATGACAAAACTGTCATAATCAAAAAACGGATGTAACTCTTTAATGTATATTCGATACTCCATCGCTTTTAAAAACTCTTCACTTGCTTTTGGATTCTTTGATTGTGAGAGTGGATACATTTTGTGTACTTCCTCATAAGTTTTAGCTTGCCATGTTGTTATAAAGATGTACACACTCATAAGTGCCAGAGCCATTAAGGCTGTCATTATTTTGTTCTTGTATTTTTTCATCATCTCACGCAATCTTCTTAAAAATATTCACTATTATATCCTGTTTGTTTTTATTTTCATAAATATTTTGATAACTTTGTAATATAAGTCTGAAGCATTATTTTTTATAAATTTTACTCCATCAAAAACAAATAACAAATAAGGGTCAGGGCTTGAATTTTGCGTTTTGTTGCGCTAAGATATGCCAAACAAGAGGCAAGGAGAGCTCATGGCCCGGCGCACCCGTATCGAAACCCCCGGCTTCCACCACATCTACAACCGCGGCGTCGAGCGGCGCTTTGTCTACGAAGAGGATGACGACAAAGAGAAGTTTTTGCAGTTGCTTTGCGAGGTGAGCGAGCACTACGGCTTTGTCGTGCACGCTTATACGCTCATGGACAACCACTACCATCTGCTGATTGAAAACAAAAAAGAGAATCTCTCGGCGGGGATGCGGCAGATCAACGCCCTTTATGCTCAGTATTTTAATAAAAAGTACGATAGAGTGGGGCACCTGTGGCAGGATCGCTACAAGTCATGGTGCGTGCTGGATGAGCACTACCTTTTTACCCTCTTTAAATATTTTGAGGCCAATCCTATCAAAGCGGGGTTGGCCCAAACGCCCGGCCAGTACCCCTGGACGATGCTCTATGCCCTCAAGCAGGGCCGGGTGCCCGAGTGCGCGAAGGAGAGCTTTTTATTGCAATGGTACGATACGGCCGTACTGCTTGAGGGGATGGAGATGGATTTGAGCGAAGAGGAGCAAAAACAGCTTGATGAGATAAAAAAAAGCGCCAACCGTCTCAAACGAAGCGCCGTCCCTTTGGTGCCGGTTGTTGATTTGAAAGGCTTTTTTCAAGGTGTAAAGAGCAAGGCCGAGCGAAACAAAAAGATACTGGAAGCCTACCGCACGGGATATACCCAAAGCGAAATTGCCAAAGAGCTTGGGCTTAGTGTTTCATCGGTTTCGCGCATTGTGAAAAACGCAAAATTCAAGCCCTGACCCCATTTGGAGGAGGGCGTGGTATAATGGCGAAATTTTTTACCGAAAGGATAGCCAATGGGACGCGCGTTTGAGTACCGCAAGGCGGCCAAACTAAAACGTTGGGGGGCGATGTCGCGCATTTTCCCCAAGCTGGGCAGAATGATCACCATCGCCGCCAAGGAGGGCGGGCCGGATCCGGAGATGAACCCCAAACTGCGCACGGCGATACTGAATGCCAAAGCGCAGAATATGCCCAAAGACAACATCGAAGCGGCCATCAAGCGCGCCAGCGGCAAAGACGCTGTCGATATCAAGGAGATCGCCTACGAGGCCAAAGGCCCCCACGGCACGCTGATGTATATCGAGTGTGCTACCGACAACCCCACCCGTACCGTGGCCAACATCCGCGCCGTGCTGGTGCGAAACAGCGGGGAACTGCTTACCAGCGGGTCGCTCGATTTTATGTTTGAGCGCAAGGCGGTCTTTGAGTTTGACAAAGATGAAAATATCGATCTGGAAGAGCTGGAGCTGGAGCTTATTGATTACGGTCTGACGGAGCTGGAAGAGGACAAAGTGCCCCAGGAGAACGGCGAGGACAGAGAGATTGTGCGTATCTACGGCGAATACGCCTCTTTCGGCGAGCTGGGCAAGGCGCTGGAGGAGAGGGCCATAGAGATCAAAAAGGCCTCTTTGCAGAGGGTGCCGACGGTGCCGCTGGCGCTGAGTGACGCGCAGATGGACGAGGTGACGGTGCTGATTGATAAGCTTGAAGATGATGAGGATGTGCAGGTGGTCTATACCAACCTGGCGTGATGTTAATGGGGCGAGGCGGAGAGTGCCGCCCTATTGGGCAAAACTAAAATCATAGTGCATTAGGGTAAAAAACGGGAGAGTGAAGGGTTTACCGATGTGTGTAATGAATGTCACGGTAACATCAAACCTGATTTTTTTCACTACCTATTTATAAATTTCGGCTTGCTGATCCGGTTGTTGGGTGAAAAAAGGTGCCTAAAAAATAGTCAATAAATCAGCAAAATTGAAAAAATTGCCGATTTTTTCATCAAAAAAAGTAAAATATAAAATAAGTTTTAGAAAAAATTCTTAGAAAAATCAGAATAGTTTTATCTTTAAAAGATTATGATTACGGCAGATGTTAATCAGCATTTATATCAATTATATTGAATATAAATGCCAGTTAACATAACCTATCTCAAGAAAGGAAGCACCATGACCTTTGCAACTTCCGTTGAGTTGTTGAAGTTCCACTGGGTTGCTTATACGATCTACGCGGTGATGATCATTTCTATCATCGCGTGGTTCGCGTACAACCTGACACGCGAAGAGAAGGCGAAATCGATTGTTCGCATTCCCTTCTACGGTTACATCGCGTTCCTTGTTGCCGGCGGTGTCGGCCACCATATCTTCACCTACAACGCCATTCCATGGGTTTCGGAAGATATTATGCGCCACGAGATCAAGCCTGACGTGGTGTTTGACATTCATATCAAAAACCACAAATGGGAACTGCCCGCGCGTCCCATGGTGATCAAAGCGGGTCAGAAAGTTCTTTTCAACGCCCACAGTGACGACCTTGTCTACGGGTTTGGACTTTTCCGTAAAGACGGCACGCTGGTGACCCAGATGCAGGTGGATCCCAAGCGTAAGAACGACCTGATGTGGACGTTCAACGAATGTGGAACCTTTGACCTGACGACCAGCGAATACGCCGGTCCCGCCCAGTACGACCACGAAGGTCATGACCTGATGTTTGTCAAAGACGCGGTCAAAGTGGTCGGCTGTAATGACAAAGTCGCAATGAACGAGGAGGCACACCGATGAGTTTCGCTCAGACGCTGATCAACGGTACCGATTTTGACCATACCAAACTTAATGCCCTGCAGAAGATGGTGCTTCGCGCCGTCGTCATGTCGTTTCTTTTCTTTGGTCTGCTGACCATTGAAGGGATGATTATGCGGCTGGTCGTTACCGGCCCCTCCAACCCCCTGCCGGAGATGTTCAGCCACGCCAGCCACTACTTCTCCATTATGACGGTGCACCCGATTGTAGGAATTTTTGGCTCAACCTACCAGCTGGTTTTTGCGGCCTTCATGTTCCTGGTGCCGTTCCTGACCAAAAAACCCCTCTACAGCGTCAAGCTGGGTAACGCGGTCTGGATTCTCATTACCGTGGGAACGGCGCTTTCCTGGATCGCCGCCTTTGTTTGGCAATATGCGCCTCTTTATACGCTGTACTGGCCTCTGCCTGCCGATACCAAGCAATTTAGCACCATCGGCGGTATTGTCTTTATTGTCGGCGTGGCGCTGATTATGGTGGGAACGCTCGGGTTTATCTACAACATCTACGCCACCATCTTCGCCCGCGTGGGTGTACACAAAAACAAAACCACCAAAGAACTGCTGATTTCCGGTTTCGGTATTGACGGTATGCTCAACCTCTGGCACAAGCTTACCGGTAAGCCTCCCTACTCCAAAGAGCCCGCGCTGGCCCTGCCGGTGGTCGCGATCTTCCGGGGTACGGTCGATACCTTCCTGGATGCCATCGTGATTCTTGGCGCCGGTATCTTGGTGCTGGTCTACCTGCTGGCCGATGCCGCCGGCGCAAGCTGGAACGTGCATGCCATTGACGCCCTGCTGTACAAAAACTTCTTCTGGTGGGGACTTGACCTGGTGGCCGACGGTCTGGTACTTATTTACGTAGCCGGTTCGTGGTACCTGCTGGCGACTTTGATTACCGGACAAAAACTCTTTATGGAAAACGTCGCCCGGGCGGCTTTGATGCTTGAACTGCTGGTATCGTGGATGGTCTGGAGCCACCACCTCCTGGCCGACCAGCCTCAGCCTGAGATGATGAAACTGGTCTCCGGTGAGATGGTGACCGCCTTTGAACTGCTGACACAGGGTCTGGCACTCTTTATTACGCTGGTCACACTCTGGAAGGCCCGCCCGCTTAAAATGACCCCGCCCCTGGCCTATCTGCTCGGCGGTCTGATCGGATTCGGTCTGGCGGTGCCCGCGGCGATCATTCAGGCGGATATGGGTATGAACCGTGTTTTGCACAATACCCAGTGGATCAGCTTTGCGCACTTCCATATCGCGCTGATCGTGGGCCTTTACATGACGCTCTATAGCGCCGTCTATGTCCTGTGGCCGCTGGTGACCAACAACACCACCATGTGGTCGAAGAAACTGACATGGGCGCATTTCTGGCTCTATCTCATCGGCGGTGTGGGCATGGGTGCCTTCGCCGGTATGGCGGGTCTTGACGGTATGCTTCGCCGCCACCTCTATCTCAACGGCGAGTTCCACACCTGGATGGTTCTGGCCGCGATTTGCGGTAGCATGATTCTGATAGCCTGGGCGCTCTTTTTGTTCAACATTGTCATGAGCGTGGGCATCAAAGGCCTTATCGGCATCTTCCTGCCCGCACAGGATCCTTCCGCCTCTTACGGCATTGAGGAAGAGGAAGCCGAAGAGGAAGCCCAACCCGCCCCGCAGGCCGCACCCGCGACCTGATACGCTATAATTTCCCCCTCATCTCCCGGCGCCTGCCGCCGGGATTTTTCATTGAAACTCTCAACATAAAGGCCAAGTCGTGACCAACCTGGAACGTGTCGCACTGGAGATCAAAACCGTGGGTCTGTATGACCTTGTTTTGCAGGATGTCCAGAAGATTGCCGGCAAAAACCGTCTCAGCGAAAAAGAGATTGAACATATTCTGATTGACCATCCCGAGATTCTTGAAGCCTACAAGCAGACCAATATCGAATACAACCTAAGCAACATTCACCTAAGAGACATTGACCTGCAAAAGGTTCCCGAAGCGTGCAGAGAGAAGGCCAAAAAGGTAAACGAGAACCTGGCCGTTTTGCGCGACATCGAAAAGTACACCCTGGCGTTTGAGCAGAGCTCGACATTGGTGATTATTTTCAGCGTCGAGTTTTTTGTTCTCTTTTCGGTGCAATATTTTATTGTGCTTTTGAGTCTGAAAGAGTGGCAGTGGCACATTTATACGGTTTTTGCCCTCTCTATTGCCGTGGCGTGGTGGTACGCCAAGAAAGAGCAGAAAAAGTACAAAGAAGAGAGTGCCCGCTTTGAGAAACTTTATGAAGAGACCCTGAAACTTCTGGAAGAGTTGGAAGAGGCGGGGTGTGTCAAAAAAGATGATCTGTGGATCATGGAGTGTGAGGATCATGTCTGAAGCGCTTTTGCGGGTTAGGTTTCGCTTTGATGAGCCAACATATCTAAAGGGCGCGAAAATCGCCTATGATGTCATGATGAAACACACCGGCCGCAAGTATGTGGGCTGGTTTTTCATTGCGCTGGCGCAGTTTGGCGTGGTGGGGGCACTGCGGGCCGGAACCTACGGCCTGCTTCTGCTCTCAACCCTTCTGTTGCTTTATTGGTATGTACTGCGCTGGCCCCTGCGCAAAGCGGCTTTGAAGCGGGTTTTTCACCGCTCCCCCTACGCCGACCGTGATTTGACGCTGGAGGCTCAGGAGGGTGGCTTGTGCGTGGATGACAAGTGTATTCCCTGGTTTGAGTTCACCCGGGTGCTGGCAACACCGCAGGGCTATTTGCTGGATATGAGTGACGCCTTTTTGTTCATCCCCCGCGACGCTTTTGAAGACGATAAAACCCGTACGGCGTTCGTGGCCCTGATGCGTGCCCATGTCAAGCGATTTGAGAAGATTGACGATTAATTTTTATATTTACTCACCATCCGTGGTATAATCGCTCAAAATCTTTTGAGGAGCTTTCCATGTCCTACCTCTATATCGGCATTATCATCCTCTTTCTTGTCGCGTTGATCGTGGTGGCCAAGGTAGCCGACCAAGAGGATATGGAAGCGGAAGAGTAGTCTTACATCTTTTCCATTGCCACGGCGGCGTGGTTGTAGTCGGGTCTTTGGCACCGCTCTCACACAGTCCTTGTGAGGTTACATTTACTTTATCTCCTGTTACCCTCTGTCGCTCTATACCCACACCACACCCGACCCTGCATGATCTTTGATATACCTTTTTTGGGAAAGAATGACGGAAAAAAACCGGGACCGCCTTTAAGAGGCGGTTTAACGGTCAAAAGTGGAAGGGAAGCTCACAAACAGCCAGGGGGGTTGTTTTTCCGGGTGCCGGGTGAGATCTTCCATTTTCTCTTTCATGTGCGGAGTGCCCAGGTCAAGGGCATGGGGTAAAAACAGGGGTGTTTGGGTGGTAGAGAATGCCTGCCAACCGGCACGGCGCAGGCGGGGGATGAGCGCTTTTTGATCGGTAAGCAGAACCGTTTTGTTTTGGAGTTTCAGGCGTTTATTGACGGTTTCAAGGCGGGCAAGGATATTGGAGAGGTTGTCCGGGCCAAGGTTACTTAGATGCAGAAAGAGACGGCGGATCTGCGCGGTGTCAAAATAGCTGAGCAGATCGATCAGGTTTCCGCCGGTGTCATAGGGTTTGTCGCCGGGCTGGAACCCTTTTTTGGGGTTGATGTATTTGAGTTTAAGCGCAAACGCGCGGTATCCCAACTGCCAGGCTTCATTAAGTTTGCCTACCGTATCGGCACGGGTGATGACCGCTTTGTCAAACAGGGGGCTCTTTTTCAGCAAATCGGTGTTATGAAGGCGCCAGTAATAGAAGTTTTTCACGGAGGTATAAGGGCGTTGTCCGTGCAGGGTTTTGGCCTGTTTGGGCTCAAGCCGGTAAGCGGTGGCGCTCAGGTCGTACCGTGCGTCGTATCGGTCGGTATGAATATGGGCCAGCCCGATAACCGTGTCATAAATGAGGTCGTTGGAGAAGAGTTTGCCAGTATGGGTACGCAAAGTACGGTAGGTTTGCGGGTAGGCCTTTTGGTAACTTTCGTTACACCATGCCGTCAGCGGAATCTGCACCATGCCGAAAGTAAAGCTTTCTGGACGGGAGGTGTGGGCTCTATGCCGGGCAATATCTTCCGCGTGGTCGGAAAAGTAGAGAAAACAGGCAGGTCCCCGGTGGGTTTTGAGGGTATTAAGCAGTCGGCTGACGACAAAATCGTTGTAATAGACGCTGTTGTCGTATGCGGTGTACTCGGAGAGAAAGTAAGCGTTGTTTGTGCCGATCATATAGGGCTTTGTCTCTTTGAACTTGGCAAAAGTTTTGGGATAGCGGTCCTGGTAGCGGAAATGGTTGCCGTAAAGATGGACAATAACCAGCGTATTACGCGGGGAGTTGACCAGCTTTTTTAGCTCGCCAATGGCCGCTTCGTCTCGAAAGGTTACCATCCCCGTGCGCACCTTGATGTTGTGCGTTAGGTCGATAATATGTTGTGAAGATTTGGCGATGACGGAAAGTAGGGTATAAGAGCCGTCGATGATGCTTTGGTTGGCTATCCAATAGGTATCAAAGCCCGCTTTGTTGAAAATATCGATGAATGAGAGTGATTGCAGGTAGTCTTTGCCGTTGTACTGGTTGGCTTCCGTGAGCGCCTGGGAGAGCGAAAGCATGGTGTTACCGGCATTGGCGTAGGCGTTGTAAAAGACTATCAAATTTTCTTTTCGCACCTGTTTGGCCTGCAAGGGGGTGGTGTCGCGGAAATGACCGTAGATACCCATGTTGTATTTGTTGAGCGACTCTCCAATAACGACAACATAAAGTTCACCTTGCTCTTTTTTGGTAGCCGAAAACGGGATCTTTTCGGTTTGGCGCTTTTTTTGAAAGGCGATAAGCTTTTGAATCTGGGCCTGGTAGTTTTGGTAGGTACGGTAGACAAGATCGATAATTTTGGCCTGGTGGAGGTTTTGTAGAAAGTAGGCTGAAAAAACGATCATGATCATAAAGAGTAAAGAACGCTCAATATGGGCCCTCTCTTTACTCTCCTGGCGCCAGTAGATAACGGCGCTAATAAGAGCAAAAAAAGCGAGTATCGCCAAATAGGGCATGGGAATGAAAGATAAAATGAACTCCTTGGCTTCGTTGAAGTTGGTCTGGAAGACGGCAAAGAGGATGTTCCAGTCGATCGGTTTGCCAAAGACGAGATAGAAGAGTATAAAGGCTGTAAACGCCAGGTAGATCGCCCCCATACCGCTCCATTTGATCAGTGTGGCGATTTTTAGTTTGCGAAGGGGACGTAGTTCCTGATAGAGCCAAACGAAAATAAAAGCGATGAAAAAGAATAGAGCGGTATAGGTTGACACCTCTGAAAAACGGAGCGGCCCGAAGGTAATGCGCTCGGCCGCAAGAGCCAGTATAAAGCCGAAAAAGGCGCTGATGGCGATATAAATATATCCCCTACCCGCCAGATAGTAAAAAAAGATCACCCACAACAAAGCGGTAAGATAGATTTTTAGATCGTAGTAGGGTTCAGCCCATTTGACTTCAAGATTACCCCAATCTCCGGCGGGACTGCCGGCGGCGTTGGCCTCGATGCTGAGTTTATCCCTCTTTTTAACACGGGTTTTGATGACAAAATCATGCTTGACGTCGATACTGAAAATTTTGTAAAGCTCCCCGTTTTTTTTGACGGTGAAACGGATATTACCCAGTTTTGAGCCTTTTTGAATAAAAAAACGCAAATATATCCGACCATTCTTTTTAAAGGTGAAAACGCCTTTTGCGTCTTTTTTTATCCCGGGGTGAATAAAAAAGATGCCATCTTGTCTTTGATGGAATAGGGGAGGACGGGGTTTGTCGCGGTTATGCATGCCGTGTCGATCTAGCGTGTAGTAACGGCCCTCAAAAGGGAGTTTCTTTTGCACAATAGTCGAAAGGGAACCACCAATAAGCAGAAAAAGCGTAATAAATAAAAGGATGTTAGAGACTTTTTTTTTCATTAAAGGCCTTCAAGGATTTTAATAAATGGATCATAAGCTACATTGTGGGCTTTGTCAAGCGTTGGTATGTTGTGTTTGTAGAATAATTTTCCCAAGGAGATGTGGGAATACCTCTTTTCTTTCTTTGTCAAACCAGTAAACCGTTGCGTCCACTTCAATCTCTTTGCATTGCCACCCTTTTTCAAGAAATGTTTTTAGTTTTTGTGTACAGGCTTTGGAGAGTTTTTCGACCGGGCGGTTATGAAAAAAGAGGCGGTAGGGTTCGGAGGAAGTGTCGAGCGTAAGTGTGCTACCGGCGACGGGGCGCTGTTTGGGGGGCAATCCACTGTAATACGAGATACCCAGCGCCACATCTTTTAGGCTCATGATATGGGTATAAGCGTTTGGCGGCGGGTAGGGAGTAAGATCGGTATGAAGGGTGAGCGTTTTAGAAAAAAACGAATTGGCTTTTTGCAAAATTTTTAGCAGATCTTTATCGTTGGTTACGATATGCAAGTGGTTTTTGGCCCGCGTCATGGCTACGTATAGTAGTCTGATCCACTCGTCGGTATGGGGTTTGGAAGGGATAACGACGATGACTCGGTCAAACTCCTTGCCCTTGGATTTGTGCATGGTGCTAAGAAGCAGTTTGCCAAATCCTTCAAACTCCTCAAAGCCGATCTCTTCCAAAAACTCCTCCCATAACGAGAAGTAGAAGGTCTCAAAAGAGCGGGTAAACGTTTGTATGACGCGATCGAGCGTATCGAGTCGCTTGGAGTCGGGAAACTCCCGGGCTACGGCGGCTTTGGCCCTGACGATCTGGGCTTTGTCAAAAATCGGATCGTCTCCCGCGATCGCGCGTAGGGCCAAAGAGAAGTGGCGCAGTTCGGCCAGGTTTTTGAGTCGATATCCCGCCCTTTCGGTTAGATAAACGGGCCGAAAGCCTTGGCTAAAAAGCTGGGAGTAGAGTAGGGCCACCTCTTGGTTGGAAAAGGCCAAAAAGGCGCATGAACCGTCCTCTTGCGCAAGGGGCTCGAAACGGTTTGTCGCGGCGGTGACAAGATCGCCTTTTGCTACTTCGACGACTTCGACTTTGGCTCCTTTTTCTTTGACGGGTTTGGGGCGATCCTCTTTGATGCGATCGGATAGTAAATCCAGCAAAATGGCCGCGGTGCGTACAATGGGGCGGGTGGAGCGGTAATTGTGCAGTAGGGTGTAGCGGGCATACCCCCCTTCGCCTTGGCCGAAGGTTTCGATAAAGCGGTCGAAAAATCGCACATCCGCGCCGTTGACGCTTTGTAAAATACACTGATCGTCATCACCCACGGCAATGTGGCGCATGGCACCGTCTTGCGCGTCGTAGAGCGCCTCGATCAGGGCAAAAGCGTCGGCGTTGATATCCTGAAACTCATCCAGCATCAGCACCGATTTGGCGGGCGGGCAAACGACGCCTTCGCGAATTTGACGCGTCGCCGCGGCCACGGCGTTTTGAAGTAGGGCGTCGCTTTCGTCGCTGACGCGTCGGCCGATGAGTGAGAGAGAAAATCCGTGAAAAGTGCGAATCTCTACTTCGTTGGCCAGCGTACCGATTAGCTCATGCAACCTTGCGCGAAACTCCGACACGGCGGCGTGAGAGAAGGTGAGCATCAAAAACTGTTCGGGTTTGACGTCCTCTTTTAAAATGAGCGAGGCGATTTTGTGCACAAGCGTTTTGGTTTTGCCGCTACCCGGACCCGCCAAAACCAAAATCGCGTCGTGGGTATTGTCTTCGATGATCTCTTTTTGTGCCGGAGAGAGGGCGCTAAAGATACGCTCGTACCGCTTTTGGGTCATGGGGCGGGTGATCTGCTCTTTTAAGAGTTTGTATTTGCGTTTGAAGCGGTCATAGGGGAGGGTGAAGTAGTGTCCCAAAAAGGCTTTGGCCCCCGCGGGATCTTGGCGCAATCTTTTGGCGTATTCGCCCATGATGTGGATCGCTTCGATCTTGCGGGTGTAGTAGGCTTTAAGCCGTTTGGCGTATTCGGCTTTGGTATAGCGCTTCTTTTGATCAAATTTGTCGGTCTTTACGATCTGCATCGGCGCGTAGTAGATAAAGCGCCCCTCTCCAAGCTCAAGCAGTCCGAGCCGATGCAGATGCAAAAGCGCGCGATCGACCAAACGGGCCTCGTAGCCTACGGTTTTGGCCAAAGCAAGAACGGAAAACGCCAGCGTTACCCCCTCTTTGGAGCGGCTTTTTGGCAGTTGGGCCAAAAAGTGGGTAAGGATGGTTTCAAAGAGGGCGTGCTTGAGTTCAACGGCCCGCTTTAATCCCTCGCCGTCACGTACTTCGTAGTACCACAGATCGCGTTTTTGGTCGGTGCGTCGAAAGAAGAAGTGCCCCTTTTTGGCGCGCCAAAGTGTCAGAAGCGTTTTGATGGTCCGGGTGGCGTTGGCGTTTTTGTCAAGTACGTTCGATTCGATTAGCGTTTCGTTGAGCGCGCGGATCGTAACTGACCCGACGGGCGCGCTTAAAAAGTGTTGAAGCAGGGCCTTTTCGACGGTTTGAATCGTTTGAAGCCGTTTGAAGGCGTCGGGCCGAATGGTAAGCGTCATCTCTTTGGCGTCGCTTAAAATTCCGTACTCTTTAAGCTCTAAAATCGCTTTGCCGATCCGTTCTCTCGGCATATTCAGCGTCAAGACCGCTTCGTCGATCTGAAAGGCCGAGGGTTTGCCCCGACCCAGCAGTGCGGCAAGGACTCTGGTAAGTTCGTCGTGTCGTTCGGGCGATAGGGTGCCGTTTTGTTTGAGGGTTTCTAGTTTCTCAAAGGCGTCTTTGGCCACGGCGTCGGCAAAGTAGCGCACCTTGTTGCGTTTACGCGCCAGATACCCTTCGCGCTCCAGCTCCAGCAGGGCGGTTTTGACCTTGATCTCCCAGTTTTGGTCTTCTCCTTCGGTATCCCACCCCGCCGCTTCGGCGATCTCTCGGGCCGTTAGAAGGACCTTGTCGCCCTTTTGCTTTTTGAGCACCCGAAAGACGGCGTTGACTTCGTCGGCGTTGAGCTTGGTGCGATTGAGCTGGGCGAAGTGTTTATCCAGGTCCTTTTCGTCGAAAAGTATGGGACATAGCGCCTCCAGGCTCTTGTCCCGCGCGCCGCGGCCCGCTTCCTGGGCGTAGTTTTCCAGAGAGTCGGAGATTTCGTAGTGGATGACGGTTTGGATGTCGGGCTTATCGACACCCATACCGAAAGCGGTGGTAGCGACGATGACGTCGATCGATCCATCTAGATAGCCTTGCAAAATTTCGGCCTTTTGCTCGCTTTCGAGCTTGGCGTGAAAGGCGGCGACCCGACGGGGCGCGACGTCGGCGGCAAGTTTTTCGGCGATCTCGTCGCACTTGCGGGTGGAAGAGGGGATATAGATGAGGGCGGGGCCTTGGCGGGAGTTTAGGATCTCAAGCAGTTTGAGATACTTCTCTTCCTCTTTATCGACCGCGTGGGCCGTGTAGGTGAGGTTGGTGCGCTCCGGGCGGGCCAGGTAGCGGGCCATGGTCAGACCCAGCCGCTCGCCGAAGTAGCGGGCGATGTCTTCGATGACGTCGGGTTTGGCGGTAGCGGTAAAGCAAGAGACGGGTAGGTGATCTTGCCAAGGTTGGGCTTTCAGAAGATCGGCGATAAATTCGGCGATAAAGAAGTAGTCGTGACGAAAATCGTGGCCCCATGTGGAGAGACAGTGGGCTTCGTCGATGACGAAACGGTCGATCAAACGGTTTTTAAGTAGCTTAAAGATCGTCTCGGAACGCAAACTTTCGGGTGCTAGATAGAGGATGTCCGCCTCGCCGTTGATGACCTTTTCGATCGCGTCGCTTCGCTCCAGGGCGTTTTGGAAACCGCTGATGGCTACGGCGCTGAAGTTGGCCACTTGGCGATTGAAACTTTCGATCTGATCGCGCATGAGCGCTTGAAGCGGGGAGATGACCACCGTGAGCGACTTGGTGCGTTTTGCGCGATAGAGCGCGGGAAGCCAAAAGCTGAAAGTTTTGCCCCCGCCGGTGGGCAGTACCGCGATAAAGGACTCTTCTTGCAAAGCCGCTTCGACAATTTCGCGCTGGGAGAGGGTGGGGCTTTCGCCAAGCGCGGGATCAAGACGCGGAAACTCCCTAAAGGCGGCAAATCCGAAAGTTTGGGCGCTAAACTCCGTCAAGTTTTCCGGCTCTTTGGAGAGGGTTAGTTGTTTGTGCAAAGCGACGATTTGGGGGTATTCGTGCAAGATTCTGGGGGGATGGGCTTTGATTTCGATGGTGGGGGTCATAAGCGCGACGATATAGGCTAGCGCCACGGGCTCTTTGGTGATAGCCTCTTTGAGGGCCGACTCGTCGGTGATGAGGTCTTCGTAGAGTCGTATGAGAATCTTTTGCAAAAGCTTAGGTTGAAGCGCTTCGGGTTTTTGGGGCAAAAGGTCGTAAAACCCGGCGAACTTCTTTTCGTGTCGGGTAAGGGTGTAGAGGCTGTTTTGCAGATGGATCGGGAGCGATAGAAACTTTTCAAAAGAGTTTTCAAGCAGGGTGCGGGTGAGCAGGGCGTCTTTGAGGGGGTTGTTTTTAAAGTCGTCTTCGCTTTTATAGGCTTTGGGGAGTTTGTGGAAGGTCTTTTCGCTAAAAAAGAGGGTGGAAATAGCCAGCGTGTCGATGCGAGTCAGGTCGTCCAACAGCGGCGCCAGGGAGCTTTGCGTCAGATAGCGATCGTCAAAGTCGATCAGGTTGTGGCCGCATAAAAATCGCAGATTCGCCGACTGTTTCTTAATAAACGCCCCGGCCTCTTGGAGCGAATCGGTCCGTAGCGATTGTTCGCCGACAACCAGCCCGATTTCACCGATGCGTCCTTTTGCGGTGACTTCCAGATCGATAAAGAGTATGTTTTCTAAATGATACATACATATAAAAAAAGTGCGGGGAAAGGGCGCAAGCTACCCTCTCCCCGGAGAGATTACAACCTATCCAGATGATTTTTGATATATTGAATGGAGAGTCTGTTTCTATCGTAGAAGTAGTTTTTGACATCGATGTCCATGACGGGATCATGCGCGCTTTCAAAAGGTACGATGATATTGGTGCCGTCATCGCGGTTGACAGTCGACTTGACCATGTGGCTCCATGATGGATCGCCGTTGATTTGGCCGAGTTTGCCGCGCAGTTTGCTTTTTTTGAAATCGAGCGGCAACTCGATGCCAAGACCGATATATTGATCCGGATCGTTGCTATAAGGTACATCATCTTCCGGGGAGGTTTGTAAATATTTGAAAAATACGGCGATATCACCGAAAAATCTCTTCAACTCCACATCAAATCCCGTATCTTGCTCCCAATACTGTCCCCCCTGAACGGTTGCGTAAATATCAAGCGGCGCATAATTGTAAGTATAGGAGAGCAACAGAAAGGTTCTATCGTCTTTATCGTCGTCGGTGCTTGCGTAATAGCCGCCTTTGAGACCGAATGTATGGTTGCCGTTTTTAAAAAGCGCTTGGTCGGTTACACCGACATAATCATAATCGTAAAGCCCCGCGCTAAGCGTATTAACACCCATGTCAAAACCGTAAGAGTAGTGTGCCATCGCGCTGCTTAGACCGCCGTCAGAGTAAGCGTAACCAAACCAGCTCTCTTTATTCATATTATCCGATTCGGATACTTTTGCTACGGCTCGCACGGTCAGGTCTACGCCGTCGTAGAGGTTGAGATAACCTGTTGCCGCCAAGAGTAATTGATAGTCCAAAACACCCAAATCGGTACCCAGAAAAGTTGTCAATTCCGGAGAAATCACCAGGTGAGGCAAGAAGCGCAAAGAGGCCGTGTTTTTTTGTACTATCTCCATTTGCCGGCGGATGGTATGGGGGACCTCTTTGATGGTGTGTGCCAACGCCCGTTTTGTCCCGGGAGAGGGGTTTTTGAAGTAGTTGTCAGCCGCTTCGAGAGAGCTTTGAAAGGTGAAAACCGGTATGGCGCTTTTTTTGATCTGTATGATGATGTGCCGATACGTGTCTGACAATCTCGAAGTTTCGCGCAAAACGACCGATAAAGCGTCCAACTCGTTATGCAGATAGGCAATATTTTCATAGGCGATGAAGATTGTATCGTTGTTGCGGCCGATGTCAATGTTTTGAAGTCCCTGATCGGTGAGGATGTCGGCGAGGGCATCAAGAGTCGGGATTGTGGCTTTTGTCGAGACGGAAGAGGGTGTGTTGGGATGGATCGGTGTCACTTTTGATGGTGATTCGGTTGACTCGAGATGGCGGCTTGGGAGCACCGTATCGGATTTGTCGATTGCTTTGTCGGAGCGTTTTGACATGAGAGGGAAGGTAAGGTTAATCAAAACGCTACTTTCCCCGTTATTGGATAGGTTGGAAGATAGCAGAAGATCGATACTGGCTATTTTGAGGGTTGATTGCGGAATATGCAAAAGACCGCCTACAAAAGTCTCCTCACCGTCATAGTCGCCCATGATGGAGAACCACTCTGCAAGCGAGATCTCTACCCCTCCAAAGAGGCCGTCCATTCGCTCGTGATTGGAGCGGCTATATCCGTAACCGACGGATCCTCGAACGGCCGGATGCCATTTACCAAGTGGCATCGTAAAAGATTTGTCCAATACGGCGTAGTAGTTTTCGTAATGGTTTGCTTCCCCGGCAAAATCCTGGGCACCGACGGCAATATCGGGTAGCCACGGGTTGGAGGAGGGCAAAGGAAGCCGGAATTTGATATTGGGTGAGAGGTCTCTTACATAACCGGGCTGATCTTTTAATCTTCCTTGGATCTCCAGATTTTGAAAAAGACCGATGCCAAATACAAAATCTTTTGGCGTGTCCGTATCAATATCATAATCATAATCGGAAAGATGGTAGTCAAACTGGTTGTTAAACGTAAAAGAGAGAGAACCCTCATCCAATACCTGTGCGTTGGGAGTATTTATAAGGCCTGTGTATCCTTGAAAAGAGGGGTGAGTGAATACTATCTCTTCAGATGACCATAAATATCCGATAAATAGCAACGGGAGTAAAATTTTTCTCTTCATAAGAGTACCTTAAATGGGTGTTGATGCTTAATTAAAGAGCACAAATATATACACGCCCGCTAGGATTGCAGAAGGAGAGTAAAATACAAATAAAAAGGGCGCAAAAGCGCCCTTTTTTTAACTGGCTCCGGTAACGGGCGGTTTTGAGTCGGCCGGCGGAGTCGATGCCGGCGGTTTTACGGGCGAAACAGCCGGAGGTTCAGTCCCTTCAGGTACCGGAGGTATTAATTGAGGAAGTTGTTGAATAGTAGCTTCTACATGTGTAACTGCGACTTCCGGAGGGACAACACTCATTTGAGGAATAGCGGGTGCAGCCGTTTGAACAATGGTTTGTGCGACATTGACGACTTCTTCCACGGAAACGCCCGGATCAGTCAATACGACAGGATTAGTGACGGCTTTTTGAACAGCTTCATGCACTTCGGGTGTAATACTGATACCGTTTCCGGGATTACCGTCGGCATCCAAAGATTGGAACATGGATGCGATTTTTTGAACTCTCGGGTCGTTGACGGCATTTCTCGGAACACCGGCCAAATCCATCGGTGTTACAATGTGGTCACCTGTTTCACGCGCTTGGCCAAAGACAACATTGCCGATTTTGAACTCAACCATCTCGCCAACACCGCATTCAAAAAGTCCACCGCTGTGGGTGACACCATGCAATGAGCTACCTAAACAATTATAATCAGCACCGTCAATTGGTGCATCAACCAAACGTCCTACATAAGTTTTTTCAGGCATTACAACTTCATTATCATTTGAATCGTTGTCACTCCCACACCCTGAAAGTACAAGTATACTTACAGTAATAACGCTTAAAGCGTAAATGTTGCTTTTTTTAAACATCTAGATTACCCCCTTCAAGAATGGTATAAAGTTTCGAAAGAAATAACATCTTGCCATAATTAGTAACTAATCTTGCAAGACACTAAAAGGATTATAATGGTAGGGAACTTAATTTTTTATAAAAATCTAGATACTCCACCGCTTTCTGACAATGGCTTCGATGTACCATTTGCCTTCGTACTCATCCAAAACGGCTATGAAGCGTACCATGCCCTGGGGCAGTCCCTCGGCGGTATCCCAGACAATCTCCACCGCTTTGCCTACGCGGTTGGGGTAGTCGGCCCGGTCGTTTGTCTCTTGTAGATTGACAGCCTCCTTTAGGGGCGGGAAGCGACGGAAAAAGTCCCTGACACCAAGGGGAGCGGGGGATTCTTCTTTGCCTCCTTCGTAGCGGGGCAGAACGGGGCGGTTGTTTTTAAGCGCCTTGGCAAAAGCCTCCGGCATGAAGTGGCGAAACGGGCCGCCAAAAGATGGCCAATCGGTCAAAATCACCCCCTCTTTGGGGTGGATGAAACGGGCGGCTTGATCGTACTTTTTGGCTTTTAACGCCATCCAGAAAGCGGCCACCCGGCCTTCGGGGCTTTCGGGGGAGAGTAGATAGGTATCAATATTGCAGTAGCCATCGCCCCCCTCTTCCATGGCTTCAAAGCGGTTGACTGCCAGGAGCCTGTCGCGGGGGTAGTGTTTGGTTTTGGAGGGCAGGTAACGGTGGCCGATCTCAAAAACATCTTCAATCACCTCACACCCTTCAGGCGTACAGCCGAGGCTGAAGTCACAACCGGCTTCGTTGTCGATCAGCACATACCACCCCCCGTCGGTGCATGCCATATCGTCGGCCCTGGCCCAGCCTTGCCGGACATTTAGAATGGATTCGGTCGGTACATAGGTATCCAGCGCCGAGACTTCGCACCACAGGGCACTCTCATGACGCCGGCATCGGTGGATTTTGAGCGCAACCTCCTCTTCGGGAAGGGTTTTGGCTATGACGGGGGCGCGGCTATGCGGGCTTTTGTGAATGGCAAGGGGCTTCTTGGCATAAGCGAGCAGGGCCTTGTCGCACGGCAGGGTGCCGCCAACAAGCCATAGTGCTGAAAAAAGAAGAAAAAAGAGCGCTTTCATAACGCCTATTTTAAGGGAAAAAGTGGGCAAAAAAGGGGCACTACGCCTTTTTCACAAACTCCTGTTTGAGTTTAATGGCGCCGATGCCCGGGACTTTGCAGTCGATGTTGTGGCCGTCACTGCCTTCAACAAGGCGGATGTTCTTGATTTTGGTGCCGGCTTTGATGGCGCTTGAGGCCCCTTTGACCTTGAGGTCTTTGATGACGGTGACGCTGTCGCCGTCATTTAGCACGTTGCCGTGGGCGTCTTTGACCACCAATCCCTCCTCTTGGGCGGGCGCGGTGGCGGGGTTCCACTCATGGGCGCACTCGGGGCAGACCAGCAGGTCGCCGTCTTCATAGGTATAGGGGCTGTTGCACTGGGGGCAGGGGGGAAGGGTTTGTTCCATTTTGAGGTCCTTTTTTTCACGCCATTATAACGCATCCTTTTTTTCAAACATCAACGAGACGGAATTGACGCAGTGGCGGGTCTGTTTGGGGGTGAAGCCTTCGCCCCTGAAAACATGGCCCAGGTGGCCGCCGCATTTGGCGCAGACAATCTCGACGCGCCGGCCGTCGGCATCAGGAAGCTCTTTGACAGCACCCGGCAGCGCTTCGTCAAAGCTCGGCCAGCCGGTGCCGCTGTCAAACTTGGCGTCTGAGGAAAAGAGCGGCGCGCCGCATTGGCGGCAGTAGTAGATGCCCTTTTCTTTATGGTCCCAATACGCGCCGCTAAAGGGGGCTTCGGTGCCTTTGTCGACTATGACGGCCTTTTCTCTGGGGGTTAACGGTTTGGGTTGCATGGTGCTCCTTTCTTTATAGGTCGGTTGTGGCAAAGGGGGTGTTTTCTGCTCAAATTTTGGCAGTTTGACACCCGTGCTGTGGTCGGGGCAGTAGCCGTAGGGATGCTTTTTGAGGTAGTGCTGGTGATAGCTTTCGGCTGTATAAAAGTGCTTTAGCGGCAAAACCTCGGTGACGATGGGGCCGTAGCCCGCCTCTTTCAGGGCCTTTTGGTAGGCCTCTTTGGTGGCCAGCGCCGCCCTTTTTTGTTTGGGCGTGGTGTAAAAAATGGCGCTTCGGTAGTTGTTGCCCACGTCGTTGCCCTGCCGGTTGAGCTGGGTGGGGTCGTGGCTCTCCCAGAAAACCTTCAGCAGTTTGTAAATGTCGGTGCGCCTATCGTCATACACCACCTTCACCGCCTCGGTGTAGTTAACCACCCCCGGCGGGGTGTGGCGGCGGTAGCGGAGTACCTTGTTTATAGGTGGGGTCGGGGTAGTTGCCCCCGGCGTAGCCCGCGACGGTTCGCAAAACACCCGGCAGGGCGTCAAAGCGCTTTTGCACTCCCCAAAAGCACCCTTCGGCAAAGACAATGGTTTGAGGCTCAGCCCACAGGGCGCTTCCCAACCAGAGCAGAAGCAAAAGCCTTCTCACGCCCTATCCTCCGGCAATACCCAATCACAGCGAATGAAGTGGCAGGTGTAGCCGCCCGGGTTACGTTGCAGGTAGTCCTGGTGCTCGGGTTCGGCTTCCCAAAAAGCCCCGGCCGGGGTGACTTTGGTCACAATGGGCCCGGGCCAGACGCCGCTTTGGTTCATACGCGCAATCAGCGCTTCGGCCGTGCGTTTTTGGGCCTCGGAGGTATAAAAGATCTCCGAGCGGTAGGAGCGTCCGATGTCGTTGCCCTGACGATCGGGCGTGGTGGGATCGTGAATCTGGAAAAAGAACTTCAGCAAAGCTTCGTAGCTGAGTTTTTCGGGGTCGAAAATCACCTCCACCGCTTCGGCGTGGTCGCCGTGGCGGCGGTAGGTGGCGTTGGGGCACGCCTCGTCGCCGGTATAGCCCACACGGGTCGAGATGACACCGGGAAGGTGGCGCAAGAGCTCCTGCAACCCCCAAAAACATCCGCCCGCCAGTACGGCGCGTTCCTGTCTCATGGCGATTCCTTCTGAGTTTTAGGCGATTGTGGTATAACTCAACTGACAGTTTTGTAAAAGAAAAAGGCTAGCCCCCGGGGTTTAGGGGGCTTTGCGGAAAGTTGTGTCGCCAAGTCTTAGGGTGTCGCCGCCCAAGGAGACGGTGTAGGTGTCACTGGGAAAACACTCGCCCATGCCGGCGGCGTAGAGGCTCTTTTTGGCCGGGTCGTAGTACCAGAAAACCAGGCTTTCGGTGGTGACTTCGCCGCCGTTTTGTACCTGTTTGCACGCCATCTCGTCGGGCGCTTTGAAGGCAAGGGTGGTGACGCCGTTTTGGGTTTTGTGCCTCCACCGGGTGCCGATCAGTCCGCTTTGGCGGTTGGCCTGCTCTGCCTTTTGGGGATCGAGTCGCCTAAAATACAGGGTCTCTTCGCCGTTTTCGCCCCGGTGGGTGACGGTGGCGGCCCGGGGGGAGAGAGCGACGATGTTTAACACATAGGCGACGGTGCCGTCGGGCCGGATCAGCTCAAAGCGCTTTTGGGCTTCGTTGTGGCGCCAGGTAACGGGCAGGATTTGGCCAAGAAATTTGATTTTGCCCTCTTTAAAACAGGTGGCGACAAAAGCGAAAGGCTCTTTTTTGCCCTTTTTGACGGCGTAGTCGCCAAGATAAAGGCCGCTAAGATCTGCACCTACAAGGGCGACGCAGAGCCAAAGAAGAAAGATGGCCGATTTCATGAGAGGCTCCTTTTTTTGAAAGTAACCGATTTTAAAATAGAAATTGGGCAAAAAGATGGCAAAATGAAAAAAAGTGAAAAAGGAAGTGACCATGATACGCAAAACGGCATGGGTTTTGGCGGCTTTGGCGGCTTTGGGTGTGGCCTCACACGCCTGCACCAGGGTCTTGCATGTGACGCAGGACGGCAAATATGTGCTCACCGGGCGCAGTATGGACTGGTATGTGCGCTACCCCACCTCTTTTTGGAAGTTTCCCCGGGGCATGACGCGAAGCGGTTTGACAAAGCAAAATCCCCTCACATGGGTCTCAAAGTACGGCAGTGTGGCCGTGGTGCAGACGGCCGACGGCCAGAGCGCCACGGCTGATGGCATGAACGAAAAGGGGCTGGTAGCCAACCTTTTGTACCTGAGCGAAACGGAGTATCCCAAGCGTGATTCCAACATCAAGGGGCTGGCCTCTTCAGTCTATCTGCAATACCTGCTGGACAACTTCGCCACGGTCGCCGAGGCGGTCAAAGCGATTGAGAAGGGCGATTTTCAGATTGTCCCCGTGCCCATTCCCAACAGCGAGCATCTGCCTACCATGCATATCGCCCTCTCGGACGCTACGGGTGATTCGGCCGTGATTGAGTTTTTGAAAGGCAAGACGGTCATTCACCATAGCCGCGCTTATCGCATCATGACCAATTCGCCTACCTTTAAAGAGCAGTTGGCGCTTAATGCCTATTGGCAGGCCATCGGGGGCAACACCTTTTTGCCCGGCACCCGGCGCTCGGCCGACAGGTTCGTGCGGGCCAGTTATTATGAAAAGATGCTCCCCAAGCCCAAAAACTACGCCGAAGCGGTGGCGGGGGTGATGTCGGTGGTGCGCAACGCCTCTTCGCCCTTTGGCGATCCAGATCCTAACAAACCCAATATCTCCACCACCATGTGGCGCACCGTGGACGATCAGAAAAATCTGCTGATGTTTTATGAGTCTACCGTCTCGCCCAATGTTATCTGGATCGATCTAAAAAAGCTCGACTTTTCCCAAAACGCCCCCGTCCAACGGCTGGACGCGCAAAAAGCGGGGCTTTGCGGCGAGGTGAGCGGGGCGTTTGAAAAGAGCGCACCCCTTGGGTTTGCCAAGCCTTAAGAGAATGCGAGGGGGGGATATCGATAGTCGTTTCAAAACGTTTTTATCCCCCCTCTTTTTATAGCTTCTGCTTGAGTGGGGCGGCCATCCACTATCCAAGCCGCGATAGGAGCCAAAATAGCTTCCGTTGCCTGATTATAAGACTCCTCTACGTATAGCTTCCTCGACGCTCCTTTTCTATTTTATAGTTAGTATTGAAAAAAATAGCAAAGTGATGATTTTATGTAAAGTCGATATGCATTAATATTTAGATAAGATTGTATTTTGTATAGTAACTATACAAAAAAGGAGGTGCAAAATGAAAATATCCAAAAAAAAGAAAGAGATGGTTCGTAAAAATATTCTGCAAAGTGCAATTGACCTAATAGCAAAGCAGGGGTACAAAAAGAGCACAATGAGTCAAATAGCAAGAAAAGCAAACGTTGCCGAAGCGACGATATACAACTACTTTCCCACCAAAGAGCATTTGCTATTTGCTTATTACCATGAACTTCAGCTGGCAACCAAAGAGCAAATTTTACAAACGGAGGAGTTTCATACATTTTCACTCAAGGAGCAAATAGAGTTTCTGATTCATACCCAACTGACTCTTTTGGCAAAAGATAGAGAGTTTATACAACGGATTTATGAGGAGATGCATTACCATTTTTATTACCATCCCGGATTGCAAGATGGGCATGATGTGTTTTTGGGCATGATTGAGGAGATGCTTGATATTGCCGTTGAAGCAGGTGAAATTGAGCCGCTTCCTTTTAAGAAGGGAGTGGTGCATCTGTTGGGTGATTTTGTTTTTGGTGTAATGTACTACTGGCTTAATGATGAAAGTGAGCACTTTAGTGATACGACTGTTATGATTGACAAAAGTTTGGATGTGATTTATGCGGTGTTGCGAAGCGGTCTGCTCGCTAAAACATATAATTTATTTGAATTTATTATAAAAAAGCATATTCTCAATCATATGGAATCCGGAGGAGAATTTAATAAACGGAGATTTGAAGCCTAATGAATAAAGTACCTACTTCATCAATTTTTAGGGTAAAAACGGTTGTTGAAGGTGCATTGAGTATCGGACGGGAAAGAGCTGTTGTTCTTGTCAAAAGGCCGTTTTTATCGGAAGATAATTATGAAAAACTAAAAGAGGAAAATACCGCTCAAATTGCTGAAATTCTTTTTGAAAAAATATCGGTATTAAAAGGTACGGCGGTAAAAATAGCGCAATCTCTTGCTATGCATAACGTGCTGCCGTATCAAGTCCATCAAACACTACAAAAATCGTATAATCGAATCGAACCGATTAGTAAAGTCGTGATTATGCAGGTGCTGAAAGCTGAATACGGGAAAGATTATAAAAAAGTTTTTGCCCATTTTAATCTTCATCCTTTTGCTGCCGCCAGTCTTGGACAGGTGCATGAGGCAAGAACGTTTGATGGTAAAAGATTGGCGATCAAAGTACAATATCCCGGTATCGACAAAACGATTCGCAGCGATTTGGAACTGATGAAAAACTTTATGCGCTTTCATGATAACCTGGCAGAGATTTTAGATGAAGTCCGTGTGCGAATTTTAGAGGAAGTGGATTATAAAAAAGAGTTACAAAATTACCGTTGGGCTTATGAGAGGTTTAATACACCGACAACCGTAGTGCCGAAAGTGTACGAAGATTTCTGCACGCCTCACATTATAGCTGCCGATTATATTGAAGGTGTCGATCTGCTTTCATGGTTGGAAAGTCGTCCGCCGATGCGACAAAAAAAGCAGATTGCCAATGCTATTTGGAAAGTATTTGTAGAGTCCGTGTTTGATTATCGAAAAATTCAGGCAGATCCCAATCCGGGCAATTACTTGGTGACAAACGATGGGCGTTTGGCGTTGGTCGATTTTGGGTGTATGAAATCGTTTAGTGAAGAGTTTATCAGTCTGTATAAACGTTTGTTTCAATCTGCTGTGACAAATAAAAAAGATGAAATATTGGCATTGTACCGTCAAGCCGGATTTTTGGATGTAGATGAAGAGAGGGCAGATAAAGCATATCGAGATGTTATTGAACCGTTTAACAGATGGGCGGTAGAACCGCTTTTGTGCGAAACATTTGTTTTTAGTAAAGCTTATCTTGAAAAAGGGGTCGAATTTGCCGCCCGTTTTAGTTCAAAACCATTTAATATAAATAAAGATTTTATCTTTTTAGATAGAACGCTTCATGGCTTATATGCGCTGTTTGAACGGATGGGAGTACCGGTTGATATGCGTCCGTTTAGGCAACGGGTGGGATTGTAAAGCCTAAACGGTGTCGTGCACTATACCGCCCACATAATCTGCGAAAGAATAATGATGAGCACCACCACGCCGAAGGGAAAGTAGTGGCTTTTAAAGAGCCAGGGCTGGATGCCGAAAAACTTCTGCAATCCGCCTCTAAGCCCCAGCCAGAGGCCGAAAAAGGCTTTAATTAGCAGTACGATTTGCAGGTTACTCAGCCCCTCAGGGCCGACGGTGCCAAAGACGTAGGGAAACATAATAATCCCCGTCGCGACAGTCACCAGCAAAGCGTTGGGCACCACTTTGCGCACGTGCACCATAATGGCCTCCCGGCAGGCGGCGCCCTCCTCTTTGGGGAGGCTCTTTTGCATCTTTTGCATAAAAAGAATGTCGGTAAACAAAAAGCCGCCGTAGGTAAAAGCGGCCAGCAGGTGGACGGTGTGAATGATAGTAAAGAACATGTATTTCCTTATTTATAGACGCGGCCCATGTGCTTGAGCCAGCCGCCCTTTTTACGGCCCCTGGGGTCGTGGTGGGTCCAGTGGATCAGCCCCCCTTTGTCGTTGTAGATGTATTCGCCCACAAACTCCACCCGATCGCCCCGTTTGAGGCGATTGAGTCGGGGGGCGAGGTCGATGTTGTGCACTACCAATACGGTACGGCGGTTTTTGAGTTTGAGCAAAAAGCGCTGGTGGCGTCTGCCGCGGGTGTCGTCGCGCAACATCTTGATGACGGTGCCTTTGCCGTAGACCCAGACTTTGTTGAGGTGGCGGCTTTGGGCCTGCTCTACGGGGATGAGCGAGGCTTTTTGGCGGGGGGAGAGGTAGCCTTGGCTATGAAGTGCCTGGGGGGCAAAGAGGCCCAAAAGCCCGGCGATGAGTGCGGTTAACAAAATACCGACGCTTTTTTTCATGAAATTGTCCTTTTTTTGGCGCAGATTATATAATAGTGTTATGGAAAAACAAAATCTGACAATCGACGCAAGACTTTACGACGAGCTGACGGCCTACGCCGAAATGCTCAAAATCCCCGCCGAGGTGCTGGTACAGCGGGCGATTGAGGCCTTTTTGGCCGAGATGGCCAAGCAGTTGGGCAAAGAGAGCGAAAGCGCGCAGACACAGCTTAGCTACGACGAGTTTTGGGACGGGGTGGAGCTATGAACGACAGCCGGATCGACTCCAGCACAGCGGCGGGGTTGGCGCCCGCGGGGGCGGGGCTTTCAAAAGGGCGGGCGCTCTTTTTGCGCCATATCGCCTTTCCTCTGCTAAAGCGTATGATCTCGTTTGAGCGGGCCTTGGCGCGTTTTGAGCAAGAGGGAGAGCGGGTCGTGGCCCTTTGCAAGGGGTTGGATGAGGCCAGGCTTCTTGAGCGGGTGCTGGTGCCGCCGCTGTTTGGGCTGGAGGAGAACTCCCGTTTTTACAGTGTGGCCATGACGGTGGCCCATTTGCATACCGTGGGGCTGGCCCTTGAGCGGCGCATTCCGGCGCTTAGTCGCGGGGAGCGGTTTGCGCAAGAGGTGAGAATTGAAGATTTCAAGCCCTACCGCGAGATTCCGGCCGATGTGGTGGAACGATATGCCCGGTTTATTGAGAATTTTCGCAAGAATCTCATGCAAAATCTTAGGGATATTTATCTAAACAATCGCTACGAACACCCCTGGTTTGGGCCTCTCAATCCCAAAGAGTGGATGGTGATGGGCATGATTCACCAGATCGTGCACCGCCGGCAGATCGAGGCGATATTGAAGTTGAATGCAGGGGGCGAGGGGTAGAATATCCGCCCCAATGCCATACGGTGGTTTATCTTCGCACTATTATTCTAACAAATCTACCCCTTTTTAAGCAACAATCCGGCCAGCACGATCAGCCCGATACCTGTCCAGACCTTGATATCCGGCATCGGGTCGCCCAGTGCCCAGCCAAACCCCACGGCGAAGGGGATATTGGTGTAACTGACCACCCCCACGATCCCGGCGCGTCCCAGGCTGTAGGCTTTGGTGAGCATCCATTGCGAGAGGGTGGAGATAAGCGCCATGAAGGCGATAAGGCCCCAGAGTCTGGGGGAGTGGGGCAGGGTGAACTCGGGAAAGAGAAAGCCCAATGCCTCGGGGGCGTGGATATAGGGGGCTATCACAAACAAAAGTCCCGGCAGTAATGTGCCCAGTCCCACAAACGAAAGCACGATCATCCGCGCGTCATACAGCTCGCGGATGGTTTTGATGGTGGCGTAGGCGCAGGCGGCGAAAAAGCCGCCCATCAACCCCAAAAAGTGCTCGTAGCGCATCCCCGTACCGATCCCGCCGGTAATGAGCGCCACACCGCCAAAACCGATAAAGAGCGCCGCAATGCCAAAGGGATTCAACCGCTCCCCAAGCAAGACAAAAGCCAGAAGCGCCACGAAAAGCGGCGAGGTTTTATTGAGCGTGATCGCCTCACCCAGCGGAATGACGGTGATGGTGTAAAAAAACAAAATCATCGCCGTAAAGCCGAAAAATCCCCTAAGAAGAAGCAGGTGGGGCTTGCCTCCCGGTTTGGAAGGGGGCGTATGCCACAGGGCGTAAAGTATGAGCCCCGTACCGATGAGATTGCGAAAAAAGACGATCTCCAGGGCGCTGAGATCCTCTCCAAGCACTTTGGCCACAGCGCCGTTCATGGCCGAAATCAGGGCACTGCCCAGCATAAAGAGAATCCCCGCGTCAAAGGCCTGGACTTTTTGGATGGTTTTTTGCACCGCTCTCCTTTTTTTGACGCGCAATTATAGCAGTCTTTGTGTATAATGGCTCCAAAAATCAAGGAGCGAGTTATGTCCATGCCTTTCAGTGACGAAGATATTCTGGTGGCGGTCAAAAACCACCTCCCTTCCGTCAGCGAGTATGTCAGGGGACACGGCGGGGATATCACCCTGCTGGGGGTCAAGGACGGGCAGGTCTATATTCAGCTTACCGGTACCTGCCACGGCTGTTCCATGAGCCTGATGACCACCAAAATGGTGGTTGAGCGGCGGCTTCGGGAGCTTATTCATCCCAATCTGGAGGTGGTTAACGTGGATGTCGGCCAGGAGGCGGCCCTGCCGGCTGATTTGCTTAAACCCTAAAGGAAGTGCATGGGGGAGACGCTAAGGTTACTGCTGGGCGATCTGAAAAACGCCTTCAAAGACCTCGCACCCATCGTGGCGGTGGTGGCGCTCTTTCAGATTTTTGTGGTACGGGCCGTTCCGGAGGGTCTCTCTTCTATCATCATTGGCCTTTTAATCGTCGCGGTTGGGTTGGCGCTCTTTATCCGGGGGTTGGAGCTGGGTATCTTTCCCGTAGGCGAGAGTCTGGCGACCGACTTTGCCCGCAAGGGCTCACTCTTTTGGCTTTTGCTTTTTGCCTTTACCGTCGGCTTTTCCACCACCGTGGCCGAGCCGGCGCTCATTGCCGTGGCCGACAAAGCCGCCGCCATCAGCGCGGGCAAGATCGACGCCTTTTGGCTGCGCATGACGGTGGCGGCGTCGGTGGGGTTTGCCATTGCGCTGGGGGTTTTCAGGATATTAACGGGCCATCCCATCCAATACTATATCATCGGCGGCTATATTTTGGTAGTGGCCGTCACCTTCTTCGCGCCGCCCGAAATTGTGGGGCTGGCCTATGACAGCGGCGGGGTGACCACCTCGACTGTAACCGTACCGCTGGTGGCGGCGCTGGGTATCGGCCTGGCCTCTTCCATTAAAGGGCGCAATCCGGCCATCGACGGGTTTGGACTCATCGCCTTTGCTTCGCTGACGCCGATGATCTTTGTCCAGCTCTACGGCATCGCCGTCTATGCGCTCAGCCCTGAAAGCGCCCACCAGACCATCGTCGTGATGGAAGAGGCGGTACGCGAGACGGTTGAGGCGCATGAAATCTTTAATCCGTGGGACATTCTGTTTGACCTGCTGGCGGTTATTCGCGATGTGGCGCCCATTTTGGCGGTGATCTTCTTTTTTCAATATCTCATCATCAAAAAACCCGTTCCCCACTTGCGAAAAATCAGTGTCGGTATCGTGTTGGTGATTTTGGGGCTTTACGCCTTTATTTTGGGTCTTGAGATGGGGCTTTTCCCCATCGGTGAGACGATCGCCTTTCAATTGACGGCCATGCAAAAGGTTTGGCTGATCTATCTGTTTGCCTTTCTTATCGGCTTTTCGACTACCATGGCTGAACCCTCGCTTTTGGCCATCGCCATCAAGGCCAAAGAGGTGAGCGAGGGCCATATTGATGATTTTGTCTTGCGGGTGGCGGTGGCGTTGGGGGTGGCGATCGGGATTGCTTTGGGGGCCTACCGTATTGTGGCGGGCGATCCTTTGCACTATTATATTATTGTAGGGTATTGTGTGGTAATAGCGCAAACCTGGTTCGCGCCCCGTTATATCATTCCTATCGCCTATGACAGCGGCGGGGTGACCACCTCCACCGTCACCGTACCGCTGGTGGCGGCGTTGGGGCTGGGATTGGCCGAAAACATAGAAGGACGCGACCCGCTTGTAGACGGTTTCGGGCTCATCGCCTTCGCGTCGCTCTTTCCCATGATGACCGTGATGGGATACGGGATCTACGCCGATTATCTTGCCAAAAAGGAGGCACGCTCATGAAATTTGTCGCGCTTGTGGCCGTGGTGCCCGAAGAGCGGGAAGAGGTGGCCATTGAAGTCGCCAAAAAGGCCGGCGCGGGAGCCGTCACACTGGTGCACGGGCGTAATCTTGGCCTTAAAGAGAGAAAGATATTTTTTGGCCTCTCTTTGGAAGAGAATATCACCATGTTGCATTTTGTCCTGCCCAAACGGCTCAGTATGCGGGTGATGAAAGCGCTGGCCGAGGCCCTGCAAATGGAGCGGCCCGACAATCTTGCCATGGCCTATATCATGCCGCTCGATCACGTGGTGGGGCTCAACGTCGAAGAGCTTCAAAAATTCGAAGACGAGATCAAACGCCTGCTATAAGGAGAGAAGATGCTGGTAGAAGAGGTGATGACTTCTAAAGAGAAGCTGGTACGGGTCAGCCCCATGGCGCCCGTGCGTGAGGCGTTGGAGCTGATGAAAAAGTACAAGGTCAAGGCGGTGATCGTGGAAAAAAGCGGTGAGCACGGCGCCTACGGGTTGGTGACCTTTAAAAACATTCTCCAGGCCGTTGTGGCCGAAGACGGCGATATCGATCTGCTCAATGTTTACGACATCATGAACGCTCCGGCCCTCTCCGTTTCGCGCAAATTGGAGATAAAGTACGCCGCGCGGATGATGGTGCAAAACTCCATCAAGCGGTTACTGGTTATTGATGACAATGAGTTGCACGGGATTTTAACCATGACCGACATTATCGGCGTGGTCCTTGACGAGATGGAAGGGTAGTTTCAAGCCCCCTATGTTAGACTTTGCCAAAAAGGCAAAGGGGAGGCGTGGTGCGCGCGGTTTTTTGGATCATTACGTTAGCGATTTTGGCGGCGGCCAATAACTGTTTGGATTGTCATAAGGGGATCGAGCCCATTCGAGAACCCCGTACCGGCATGGCCAAAGCGATCGCCAAACTGGCTCAAAAAGCGGGGGTGGGTGATAACACCTGCGTCGTCTGTCACGGCGGTAATGCGAAGGCCAAAACCAAAGAGGCGGCCCATCACGGCGCGCCGAGGTATTTTCAGGCCTATAAAGGCCCCAAAGCCTTCTACCCCGATCCGGGGAGTGCTTGGATTAATCAAAACACCTGCGGGATGTGCCACAAAGAGCAGGTTAGAGCGCAGTTTAACAGCCTGATGATGACCGAGCAGGGCAAGATCCACGGCACGCTTTACAGCTTTGGCGGGTTGGAGGGGTATCGGCACGACGTGGGCAACTACGATACGAAAAATCCCGACGACCCCCACAAGCGGCTGGGCAGTGAGATTTACCGCAAATATATGACAAAACTCTCCAAGCTCAACCCCCAGGTCTTTCCTGAAAAGATGAAAGAGCTTCCCCCCGCTCCCACGCCCGAGGAGGTGGAGAAAAACCCCAAACTGGCGGCCTATACCTACCTGCGCCAGGAGTGCCTGCGATGCCACATCGGCGCCAAAGGGCGGCAAAAACGTGGCGATTACCGGGGGATGGGGTGCAGTAGCTGTCATATTCCCTATTCCAACGACGGCTTTTATGAAGGCGACGATCCGACGATTCCCAAAAACCGTCCCGGCCACCTGCTGGTACACAGGATCCAAAGCTCCCGCAACGCCAAAGTGACCGTGCACGGTCTTAGCTATACCGGCGTGCCGGTGGAAACCTGCGCCACCTGCCACAATCGCGGCAAACGCATCGGGGTCAGTTATGAGGGGTTGATGGAGACCGCCTACAACCCCACTTACGACGAACAGGGCAACCCCCAGCCCAAACTTCATACCAAGCACTACCTGCATCTTAAAGCCGACGTCCATATGAAAAAGGGGATGCTCTGCCAAGACTGTCACACCACCCGCGACCTGCACGGCGACGGTTTTTTGGCCGGCGCGACCCTGGGGCCGGTGGAGATCGAATGCCAGGATTGCCACGGCACGACCAAACGCTACCCGTGGGAGCTGCCTTTGGGGTATAGCGACGAGTTTGACACCAAACCCGCGTCGGGCAAGCCCCGAGGCGTCGCGCAAAGTCTGCCCGAGTATCTTAAAAAAGGGACCGTTTACGATAAAAAAGAGGGTTACCTGCTCACCGCCCGCGGCAATCCTTACAAAAACGTCGTCAAAGCGGGTGATGAGGTGGTGGTATATCTCGCAAGCGGCAAAACGATCCGTCTGAAGCCCCTGAAAAAACTCAAAGCCCTGGGCAAGCTCTCCAAAGAGGGGCTGGTGGCGATGGACGGCATCAAAGCCCACAACGACCGCATGGAGTGTTACAGTTGTCACGATACGTGGGCGCCGCAGTGCTACGGTTGTCACGTCAAGGTCGATTACAGCGGCGATCGCAAGGGGGTCGATTGGCTTTCGGCGGCGCACGATCGCGATATTCACGGGACAGATGCCATGAAGCGGGGCACTCTGCGCGATCATCTGATCCCCGGCGAAGTGACCGAAACCCGCAGTTACCTGCGCTGGGAAAACCCGCCGCTGGTGCAAAACGGCGAGGGGCGCGTCTCGCCCGCCATGCCGGGGTGCCAGGTGGTGCTGACGGTGATCGGCAAAGAGGGCAAGGCTTTGCTGAAAAACCATGTCTTTATGATGCCCGATTACAAACATCCCGAGTCCAATCGCACCCTGCCCGGCATCGTGATGGCTGCGACCCATTCGCATACGGTGCAAAAAGAGGCCCGAAGTTGCGAGAGCTGTCACGGCAACCCGGCGGCGATGGGATACGGGATAGAGGGGGGCAAGGTGTGGGGTGATATGGGACGCGATTTTGTCGTCGATCTCAAAACCGCCGACGGGCGGGTGATTCCGGCGCGAACGACGGTGCAAAAGCCCAAAATCGAAAACTTCAACCATGATTGGAGCCGCTTCGTGGACGAAAACGGCACCCCTTTGCAGACGGTGGATAATCACTGGAACCTGGCCGGGCCGTTGAGCAACGCCCAGCGGGCCAAACTTGATCGGCGCGGGGCCTGCCTGGCGTGTCATAAAAGCATCCCCGAAGGAAGCACAGCGATCGATCTTTTGCACCATATCGCCGAGGTCGGCGGGGTTGAGATCGATAGAAAAAAACATAACGAAATGTTGGGAAAAAGCCTCCATCTCGCCGCCTGGGCCCAGGTGTTGGGTATGTTGGCGGCGTTATTGGGAGCGATCTATCTATACAGGAGGTATGGCCGTGGACGATAGCCTCAAAGCCAAACTCTCTACCATTAAAAAAGAGTTAAGCGACGCGCAAAAAAAGCGCGAAGAGGAAGAAAAAAAGCGCAAAAAGGCAAAAGCCGAGGCCAAGGCGTTTGAGACAATAATGCAAGCCGAAGGGACAAAGCGCATTTAATGGAGAATGGAGAATAAAGAATTGAAGAAGATTCGCATTGTATACATGGGAACGCCCGATTACGCCGACACCATCTTAAAGAGCCTGTTGGCGCAGGAAGATATGGAAGTAGTCGCCGTCTATACCCAGCCTGATCGGCCGGTGGGGCGCAAAAAGGTGCTGACCCCGCCGCCGGTGAAGGTGACGGCCGAGGGGGCGGGCCTGCCGGTGCATCAGCCCCTTTCGCTCAAAACCGAAGGGGTCGCCGAAACCATCGCGAAATACGTGCCCGATTTTATTGTCGTGGCCGCTTACGGGCAGATTTTGCCGCGCCCGATCCTTGATATTGCGCCGTGCATTAACCTTCATGCCTCTTTGCTTCCCAAATATCGGGGCGCCAGTCCCATTCAGGAAGCGCTACTGCACGGTGATGAGGTCACGGGCGTGACGGCTATGCTGATGGAAGAGGGGTTAGACAGCGGCCCCGTGCTGGCGTGGCGGGTGGTGCCGATTGCGCCGACGGCGAGAAAAAACGACCTTTTTGCCCTTTTGGCCGACGAGGCGTCAGCGCTAACACCCCGGGTTTTGCGCCGTTTTTCTGCTATTTCACCGCTACCTCAGTGTGACGCCGACGCCACCTATTGTCGCAAGATTACCCGCGCCGACGGGTTGGTGGGGTTTGACCTGCCTGCCGACGAGATATTCAACCGTTTTCGCGCATATGAAGGGTGGCCGGGTATCTATCTACATAGCGGCCTGAAGCTTTTGGAGCTAAAGCCCGCCGTCGGCGAGGGGGAGCCCGGAGAGATAACGGCGATCGACGAAGAGGGGGTGACGGTGGCCTGCGGTCGTGGGGCCGTGAAGCTTTTGCGGGTTCAGCCCCCCTCCAAAAAGCCTATGGACGCGACCGCCTACATTCGCGGCAAAAGGCTTGACGTTGCGGATCTACTCGTTTAAAAGCCTCCCTTCCACCCAGCGCTGGCTTATCGAGCGGGTCGAAAAAAGGGAGGTCGAAATCCCCTGCGCCGTGATCGCCAAAGCGCAAACCGACGGCATCGGCAGTAGAAACAACCGCTGGATCGGGGAGCCCGGCAACTTTTTCGCCTCTTTCGCGCTTGAGCGAAAATCCCTGCCCCAAGACCTGCCGTTAACGGCTGTTTCCATCTATTTTATGTATCTGATAAAAGAGATTTTGGCCGAAAAGGGGGCGGATCTTTGGCTTAAATGGCCCAATGATCTGTATGTGGGAGACAAAAAGGCCGGAGGGTGCATAACGACGAAAAAAGGGGAGATTTTTATTGTCGGCATCGGGGTCAATTTGCGCAGTGCGCCGCCCGGTTTTGCCGTTGTTCCGGGGCATTGGCGCGCGCAGATCCTGCTTGAGCGCTTTCTTGGACGGCTCCAAACGCCGCCGTCATGGAAGCAGATTTTTAGCAACTATAGTTTAGAATTCGGCAGAAGCAAATCTTTTTATACGCATATCGGAAATCAAACCGCGGATTTAAGGGGTGCCGTCCTCCAGAGCGACGGATCGTTGATGATTGGAGAGAAGAGGGTAGTCAGTTTACGATGAGCGAAATCATTACCATAGCCAACCAAAAGGGCGGGGTGGGCAAAACCACCACCGCCGTCAACCTGGCCGCTTCGCTTGCGGTGGCCGAAAAACGTGTCCTGCTTATTGACGCCGATCCGCAGGCCAACGCCACCACCAGCCTCGGTTTTCACCGCAACGATTATGAGTACAATATCTATCATGTGCTGATCGGCGCCAAAAAGATCAGTGATACGATTCTGAAAACCACCCTGCCCACCCTGCACCTTGTGCCCTCCAATATCGGGCTTGTGGGGGTGGAAAAAGAGTTTTACGACAGTGAGAACCGCAAAGGGCGGGAATTGGTGCTTAAGCGTAAAATAGATGAGGTCAAAAAGCAGTACGACTACATTATCATCGACTCGCCGCCGGCGCTTGGGCCCATTACCATCAACGCCCTCAGCGCCGCCCATTCGGTCATTATCCCCATTCAGTGCGAGTTTTTCGCCCTGGAGGGGTTGGCGCAACTGCTCAACACCATTCGGCTGATCAAAAAGACCATCAACCCCAAGCTCAAGATCAAAGGGTTTTTGCCCACCATGTACAGCAAACAGAACAACCTCTCCAAGCAGGTACTGGCAGATCTTCGTCAGCACTTCGGCACCAAGCTTTTCAAATCGGAAAACGACAAGTTCATCGTGGTGCCCAGAAACGTCAAGCTGGCCGAGAGCCCCAGTTTCGGAAAGCCCGTGATTTTATATGATGTCAAATCGACCGGTTCACAGGCTTACCAGAATCTCGCGCAGGCCATTTTGGCCAGTTAAGGGGGCCAAAATGGGCAAAAAAGAGAAAAACCGCTCCCTGGGACGGGGACTTGGCGCCATTTTGGGCGAAGTGGCGGAAGCCTACGAAAATGAACTGGTAACCGGTCAGGGGGAAGCCGGTGAGCGGATTGTCGAGATTCCGCTGGACGATATTGTCCCCAACCCCTACCAGCCCCGTACCCATTTTGACGAAAACGCGATCGCCGAGTTGGCGGAGTCGATCAAACGGCACGGTCTATTGCAACCGGTCGTGGTGATCGAGCGGGATGAGGGGTATATGCTCATTGCCGGTGAACGGCGGGTGCGGGCCAGCCGAGAGGCGGGGCTGGAGACAATCCGCGCCGTGGTGGCGGAGATCGAAGAGAGCCGCTTTCGGGAGCTGGCGCTTATCGAGAATATTCAGCGTGAGGCCCTCAACCCCGTGGAGCTGGCCCACTCCTATAAAGAGTTGATTGAAGAGTACGGCATCACCCAGGAGGAGTTGGCGGGCATCGTTCACAAAAGCAGAAGCCAGATCGCCAATACCATGCGACTGCTTCAACTCAGCGATTACGTCCAGCAGAAGGTGGCTGTCGGCGCGATCAGCCAGGGACACGCCAAAAGCCTGGTAACGCTCCCGGAGCGGGATCAAAAAATTGTCTGCGACACCATCATCGGGCAAAAGCTCAATGTCCGCCAGACCGAAGAGCTGGTGGCGGGGATGAAAAAAGGGGAGCGCAAAGAGAATCGACCCAGGCGCAAAGAGATCGGGTTTGATCTCTCTCCCTATCGAAACCTGATCGAGGAGAATGTTCCTTTTCGTATCAAAGTGAAAGAAAATCGCGTAGAAGTTCACTTTGATAACGAGGAGGAGCTGAAGCGTTTTATTCAGAGTTTTACCCGCAATAGGTAGGTTTTGGCCCACCAAAACGGGCGTTTGGAGGCCATTTTCTTAATTTGGAATTTTGGATAGATGTGATAAGATTGCCCAATTTTAGGAAAGGAGCGTAGAGCATGCTGGATATACACGTATCCCTGATGCTTCTTGTGGCAGTGGTCTTTCTCGTCCTGCTGATACTGCTCAACAGCTGGCTGTATCAGCCACTGCTCAGGTTCATGGACGAGCGGGACAAAAACATTCGCAGGGACCTTGAGAACGTCAGTTTCAATACCCAGGAGATCGACGAGCTCAATGCGAAAGCCGAAGAGGTGATCGCCAACGCCAAGAGCGAAGCGGCGGCATTGAGAGCCAAGACAATCGAAGAGTCCAAACTGCTGGCCCAGAGCAAACTGGAGAGTAAAAAAGAGGAGTTGGAGAAGCGTTATCAGGCGTTTCTTGAGGAGCTGAAGGGTGAGGAAGCGAAGCTGAAAAGTGAACTGCTTTCGCAGATGCCGCTTTTCAAAGAGTCGCTGAAAGCGAAATTCAGTCAGATTTAAAAGGAGAGAGTGTGAGAAAATTGTGGTGGATGTTCGCGCTTCTCATTCCCGCTTCACTGTTGGCGTCGGGGCATGAAGCGGCCGAAGGCGGTACCGACTTCGTTCCCCGCTTGGTCAACTTCATCATTTTTGTCGGTATCGCGTGGTACTTTGTCGCCGAACCGATCAAGAAGTTTTTTACCGGACGAACCGAAGAGATCGCGGGCCGTCTGGAAGAGGTGCAAAAGCGCCTGAAAGAGACCAAGAAAGCCAAAGAAGAGGCGCAGACAGCTTACGAGAACGCGCAAAAAACGGCGGAAGAGATTATTGAATCCGCCAAAAAAGAGGCCCAGCTTCTGGCCAAGAAACTGGATGAACAGCTCAAAGCCGAGCTGGAAAACCTTGAAAAGCTCCAGGAAGAGAAGATGGAAGTCGAGAAGCGCCAGATGGTTCGCAAAACCGTCGAAGAGGTGCTGGCGGAGCTCTACAAGGGTGACGCGATCGGCATGGATGAGAAGAAATTTGTCAATCTCATCATGAAGAAGGTGGCGTAAAATGGAGCAGTTGATCGCAAAAAAATATGTCAAAGGGCTGGTGGAAGCTGTCGGTGAGAAGAAGATCGAGAGCGTCGCGGGCGTGCTGAAGCAGATCGCCGAGGTGTTCAAAGAGGAGAAGCTTGCCGCCATCATCGCCTCTCCCGAGGTTTCCAAGGGGAAAAAAGAGGAGCTGATGATCGGTCTGCTCGGGAAAAAAGCGGACAAGAAACTGGTCAACTTTGTCAAAACACTCGGACTGCATAACCGTTTTGACCTGATTCCCGAAATTTCAGAGCTTCTGCAAAAAGAACTGCAACGTAGAGCCAACCGATATGAAGGGGTGGTAGAGAGCAGTAAGCCGATTGAGAAAAAACTGTTGGGCGAGCTGGAAAAGTCTCTTTCTAAATATGTGGACGCAACGGTGGTTTTGCATCCGGTCAAAAGCGATCGGGACGGCATCCGCGTCTCCATTGAGGATCTGGGGCTGGAAGCCAGCTTCTCCAAAGAGCGTGTCGCCTCCGACATGATCAGTCATATTCTAAAAGCTTTGTAAACAAAAGAAAGGAGATGGGAAGTGTCTAAACTTCAAGCAGATGAAATCAGCTCCATTATCAAAGAGCGGATTGAGAATTTCGAATTGAGCGTCGACATTGACGAAACGGGTAAAGTTGTCAGCGTCGCTGACGGAATCGCGCAGGTCTTCGGACTTAACAACGTCATGGCGGGCGAGATGGTTGAGTTCGAAGACGGTGAGCGCGGTATGGTGCTCAACCTCGAAGAGTCCAGCGTGGGTGTCGTTATCCTCGGCAAGGGTCTGGGTATTCGTGAAGGAATGAGCGTCAAGCGTCTCGGTCAGCTTCTTAAAGTACCTGTCGGTAAAGAGATTGTCGGTCGTGTGGTCAACGCGCTGGGTGAGCCGATTGACGGCAAAGGGCCGATCGAAGCCAAAGAGTATCGCTTCGTTGAAGAGAAAGCCCCCGGCATCATGGCACGTAAATCGGTGCATGAACCTCTGCAAACCGGTATTAAGGCGATCGACGCCCTGGTGCCCATCGGGCGCGGCCAGCGGGAGCTGATCATCGGTGACCGCCAAACCGGTAAAACCACCGTCGCCATCGATACCATCATCAACCAAAAAGGTCAGGATGTCGTCTGTATCTATGTCGCGGTCGGTCAAAAACAATCCACCGTCGCCTCCATCGTACGCAAGCTCGAAGAGCACGGCGCCATGGATTACACCATTGTCGTCAACGCCGGCGCCTCTGAGTCTGCGGCGCTCCAGTTCCTGGCTCCCTACGCGGGTGTGACGATGGGTGAGTATTTCCGCGACAACGGTCAACACGCCCTGATTATCTACGATGACCTGAGTAAGCACGCCGTGGCTTACCGCGAAATGTCTCTGATCCTTCGCCGCCCTCCGGGACGCGAGGCGTTCCCCGGCGACGTCTTCTACCTCCACTCCCGCCTGCTTGAGCGCGCGGCGAAACTGAGTGATGATCTGGGTGCCGGCTCTTTGACCGCCCTGCCTATCATTGAAACCCAGGCGGGTGACGTTTCGGCCTATATTCCCACCAACGTCATCTCCATTACCGACGGTCAGATCTTCCTGGAGACCAACCTCTTCAACAGCGGTATCCGCCCGGCGATTAACGTCGGTATCTCCGTCTCCCGCGTCGGCGGCGCCGCGCAGATCAAAGCAATGAAGCAGGTCTCCGGTACCCTGCGTCTTGACCTGGCGCAGTACCGTGAGCTGGAGGCGTTCGCGCAGTTTGCCTCCGACCTTGACGACGCCACCCGCGCCCAGCTGGAGCGCGGCGCGCGGATGGTTGAAGTGTTGAAACAGCCTCCTTACAGCCCGCTGGCGGTTGAGAAGCAGATCCTGATGATCTACGCCGGTGCCAACGGCTACCTGGATGATATTCCGGTTTCCGCCGTTACCAAGTTTGAGGCGGAGCTCTATCCTTTCGTGGAAGCCAACTTCCCCGAAGTCTTCGAGCAGATTCGCGAGAAGAAGAAGATCGACGACGAGGTCGAAGAGCTGATGAAAAAGGCCCTGGACGAGTTCAAAACCTCATTCAGCGCCTAAGCTAAGGATCCATCATGGCAAACTTGAAAGAGATTAAGCTTCAGATCAACAGCGTCAAGGGAACCCAGAAGACGACGCGTGCCATGAAGCTTGTATCGCAGGCCAAGCTCAAAAGAGCCGAAGAGCTGGCGAAGCGCTCACGTGTCTACGCGCAAAAGCTTGACGAGCTGGTGAGCGAGATCGCTTACGAGATCAACACCAGTAAAGTCGGCGGCAGTGACAGCCGGTTCGTTCAGGCCGATCTGCCGGTGCGGACTGTCGATATTATCGTGGTCACCGCCGACAAGGGTCTTTGCGGCGGTTTTAACATCACGACGCTTAAAACGACGCTCAGGATGCTTCGTGAGTACAAAGAGAAAAAGGTTGCCGTACGCCTGCGTGTCGTGGGACGCAAAGCGATCGATTTTCTCAAGTACAACGGCATCGAGATGGTCGATGAAGTGATTGGTCTGAGCGCGTCGCCCGATTACAAGCAGGCGGCCGAGTTTATGGACAAATCACTGATGGATTTTGCCGAGGGCAAAACAGACAGGGTGATTTTGATCTATAACGGCTTTAAGAATATGCTAACGCAAGAGCAGAGAGTTTTGCAACTTCTGCCCGTTGACATCAGCACCGTCGAAGCCAAAGAGCTCAAGTCCAACATTGAGTATGAGCCCGAAGAGCAGGAAGCGCTACTTAATACCCTGCTTCGCAAATATTGTGAATACAGTATGTATTACGGTCTCATCGACTCGTTGGCCGCCGAGCACAGCGCCCGGATGCAGGCCATGGACAACGCCACCAAAAACGCCTCCGAGCGGGTGAACGAATTGACCATCGCCTATAACAAAGCGCGTCAGGAATCTATCACTACCGAGCTGATCGAGATCATCAGCGGTATGGAAGCATTGAAATAAAAGAAGGAGAAGGAATGTCAGGCAAGACTGGTAAAATTGTACAGGTTATCGGCCCGGTCGTCGACGTCGATTTCGAAGACTACCTTCCGGCGATCAACGAAGCGCTGGAAGTCAACTACGAACTTGACGGCCAGAAGAAGCGTCTGGTTCTTGAAGTCGCCAGCCACATCGGTGACAACCGCGTGCGCACCATCGCCATGGATATGAGCGAGGGTCTGGTGCGCGGCATGGATGTGGTCGCGACCGGCGACGCTATTAAAGTTCCCGTCGGTGAAGAGGTTCTGGGACGTATCTTCAACGTCATCGGTGAGACCATCGACGAAGGCGAAGAGCTCAAAGCCAAAACCTACTGGAGCATCCACCGCGATCCGCCGGCCTTTGAAGATCAAAGCACCAAGCAGGAGATCTTTGAGACCGGTATCAAGGTTGTCGACCTGCTGGCTCCCTACGCCAAAGGTGGTAAAGTCGGCCTCTTCGGCGGTGCGGGTGTCGGTAAGACCGTTATTATTATGGAGCTCATTCACAACGTCGCCTTCAAACACAGCGGTTACTCCGTTTTCGCGGGCGTCGGTGAGCGGACCCGTGAAGGTAACGACCTTTATAACGAGATGAAAGAGTCCAACGTATTGGATAAAGTTGCCCTCTGCTACGGCCAGATGAACGAGCCTCCGGGAGCACGTAACCGCATCGCCCTGACCGGTCTGACCATGGCCGAGTATTTCCGTGACGAGATGAGTCTGGACGTTTTGATGTTTATTGACAACATCTTCCGCTACGCCCAGGCCGGATCGGAAATGTCCGCGCTTTTGGGACGGATTCCCTCGGCGGTCGGTTATCAGCCCACGCTGGCCCGCGAGATGGGACAGCTCCAGGAGCGGATTACTTCAACCACAAAGGGTTCCATTACCTCCGTTCAGGCGGTTTACGTACCCGCGGACGACTTGACCGACCCCGCGCCCGCTTCGGTCTTCGCGCACCTTGACGCCACGACCGTTTTGAACCGGAAGATCGCCGAGAAGGGTATCTACCCCGCCGTCGACCCGCTTGACTCCACCAGCCGGATGCTTGATCCCGCCATCATCGGTGAAGAGCACTATCAGGTAGCCCGCGGTGTTCAGAGTGTTCTGCAAAAGTATAAAGACCTGCAGGATATTATCGCGATTCTTGGTATGGATGAGCTGAGCGAAGAGGATAAAAAAGTGGTTGAGCGCGCGCGGAAAATCGAACGCTTCCTCTCTCAACCCTTCTTCGTCGCGGAAGTCTTTACCGGTAGCCCCGGAAAATATGTCACGCTTGAAGAGACCATCAAGGGCTTCAAAGGCCTGCTTGAGGGCGAATATGACGATCTGCCTGAAAACGCGTTCTATATGGTCGGTAGCATCGAAGAGGCGATTGAGAAGGCCGAGAAGCTCAAAGCCAAAGCCTCCTAAGGGGTCCATCCTCTTGGGCGAGGCTGACTAAAGGACAAATATGAGTACAATGAAACTGGAAATCGTGACGCCTCACGGCGAGATTTTCAACGGAGATGTCAAATCGGCCACCTTCCCCGGAGCGGAAGGGGAGTTTGGCGTTCTGCCCGAACACGCTTCGTTGGTTTCTCTGCTTGATGCCGGTGTGATTGAGATTGAAAAGGCCGACGGCGGCGTGGAATCGATTGTGATCGATTCCGGCTATGTCAAAGTGGATGAGGAGAAGACCCTGGTTGTGGTCGAGGGTGCCGTGCCGATCGTGGGTGAGAACGAGAGCGAAATTGCCCAGGCGATCAAAGAGGCCAAGGAGCTGGTGCAAAAGGCAAGCAACTCCGATTTCGCCATTGCCAATGTCGAAGCCAGAGTCGAATCGGCCGCTAAAACAAGATTCTGATCCATGATCGACATCATTGCCGGTTATGTGGACCGTAGTAGCCCCATCACGTTATTCGTGCTGGGGCTTCTTTCGTTTTACCTTTTTTTAATAGTCTGGACTTTCGTTTACCGCTATCTTTATCTTGGGCGCTGGCTTGCCAGAGAGCGCGCCTCCATGGAGCATCTGCATATGGGCGCGGGCCGTGTAACCCAGCAGTCTATACTTTTCCCGTGTCTCAAGGAGAGTCGTGTCAACGACCGTTTGCTTCAGATGTGCGAGTACGCCGCGACCAGGGAGGCGACCAAAGGGTTGACGCTTCTTTCTTTGGTGGCGAGTACCTCTCCCTTTATCGGGTTGTTTGGTACGGTTATCTCCATTCTGGAAGCCTTTGCGGGGCTGGGAGAGCGCAAAAGCGCCACACTGAGTGTGGTGGCGCCGGCGATCAGTGAGGCGCTGGTGGCGACGGCCGCGGGTATCTTTGTGGCGGTTTTTGCCTACAGTTTTCACCTGATGCTCAAGCGACGCGCCTATGAGTTGACGACCGTCGTGGCGATGGAAAAAGACCTGATGCTCGGCCATCACAGGGGCGGGGACGCATGAGTTACGAGTGGGATGAGAAGCCCGATCTAAATATCACGCCGCTGGTGGATATTATGCTGGTGCTGATGGCCATTTTGATGGTCACGGCCCCCACTATCATCTATGAAGAGAACATTACGCTTCCCAAAGGTTCCAAAACCAGAACCTTGCAGAAGGTCAAATCGATTGAAATTTCCATGGATCGCAAAGGGGTGATACGGTTTATGAAAAAGCGGTTTGACAAACTCTCTTTTCCCGATGGCTTTTTGCTCCAAACACAAAGCCTTGACAAGTCCATTCCCGTCTATATTCGCGCCGATGAGCGGCTGGCTTACAAAGATGTGATGTTTTTGCTAAAGACCGTCAAAGAGGCGGGTTTTAGCAAGGTCTCCCTGGTCACCGATGGATAAGCGCGGTACCTATTTCTTCCTTGGCGGTGTGAGCGCGCTGGTTTTTTACGGCGCGTTGTTGACGCTCCTGTTTCTATTTTTCAATGACCGATCCCATAAAAAACACTATGTCCCCAAACAGAGCGAGAGCATTGAAGTCTCCATTATGCAGGCCCCGCCTGCTCGGCCCAAGCCAATACCCAAACGGCCTGAACCGCCCAAAAAAGAGACCAAACCGATGCCCAAACCCAAGCCCAAACCCCCGGCGGCAACCAAACCGGCACAATCAAAGCCCGCTCCCCAAAACCGCCCCAGGGCCATCGCTTCGCTTTTTAAGGGCGTCAAGGTCAAACAGCCGGTTGAGACATCCCGGCCCGCCCGCCTGGCCAACGCCCCGAAGATCCGCTACAAACCCAAAAGCGCTCCTTCTCAAACCGCGCCGCGTCCCAGCGCGAAAAAACTGCTGGAGAAGATTAAACTCGATACCGACATCAAAATCTCCAGCCGATCCGGTGGGCAGGGCGAGGTGGACGCATATATGAGCAAGCTTTACAAGCGGTTGTACGGTTCATGGCAACCCGATCCGCTCTATGCCGGCCTCAAGGCGACGGTTCGGTTCCGTATCCGTCCCGACGGCACCTTCCGCTACCGTGTGGTAGTCCCGTCGGATAATCAAGGCTTCAATGAGAGCCTGATAGAATACCTCGACGCCATGCAACGCATGGGCTTTCCTCCGCATAAGAAGGGGAAAGAGCTGGTCATCGATGTTGAATTCAAAGCCAAGGAGTAGGTGTGAAACGTCTTTTTGTCATGTTTTTTGCTGTGCTCTCTTTAATGGCGTCGGACGCGACGCTGGAGATTGTCAAGTCGGCGGATAACCGTCCCCACATCGCCGTGGAGGACAGCTCACTGTTTGGGAATGAAACCACCCGTATCAAGCTTTTTAAACTTTTAATCGGCGACCTGAAAGTGACGGCCCACTTTAAAGTGGACGATACCCGCCGCTTTGCCGGCTACAATACGCTGGTCGATCCGATGCTCAAATCCAACGACTATGTACTGCGCTACCGCTTCAAAGAGGCGGATCGCCAGCAACTTTACATGGATGTCAAGCTCTTTAAAATGCCCTCCTCACGGCCTATTTACGAGCGCAGTTACAAGGTGGCCAACCGGGCGCGTTATCCCTTTTTGATCCACCAGGCGGTGATTGACCTGAACGACTTTTTGGGAATGCCTTCCGTGGCCTGGATGCGCCGGTACGTGGTCTTTAGCAAGTATGTGGCGCCCCGCCGGGCCGATATTCTCATTGCCGATTACACGCTCACCTACCGCAAGCGGCTGATTAGCGGCGGATTGAATATCTTCCCCAAATGGGCCGACGGCGCGCAAAAGGGCATTTACTATACCAAACTGGGCAACCGGCCGGTGCTCTATTACTACAACATCTACACCGGAAAGCGGCGGCGGGTGCTCAGCTCTGACGGAATGCTGGTCTGCTCCGATGTCAGCCGTGACGGCTCACGCCTTCTGCTGACCATGGCGCCGGGCGGCCAACCCGATATTTACGAATACAACCTACGTACCGGCGTGAAGCAGAGGGTCACCTTTTACGGCGGCATTGACGTATCGGCCCAGTACCTGGAAAATGAACGGCAGATCGTCTTTGTCTCCGACCGTCTGGGCTTTCCCAATATCTTCTCGGGTACCATCGGTCGGCGCGGGGTGCGCCAACTGGTCTTTCACGGACACAACAACAACGCCTGTAGCGCCCACGGCCATTACGTGGTCTATAGCAGTCGGGAGACCGACAACGCCTTTGGGCGCAACACCTTCAACCTCTACCTGATCTCTACCCGAAGCGACTACATCCGTCGCCTGACCGCCAGCGGGGTCAACCAGTTCCCCAAATTTTCCCGTGACGGCGAGACGGTGATGTACCTCAAACACTTTGCGGGCGAGAGTGCGCTGGGTATCATTCGGCTCGATTACAACGAAGGGTATCTCTTTCCGCTAAAAGGCAAGCGGATTCAGTCGATTGACTGGTAACGCCTTATTACTTTCCTTTATGGCGCTTTTTGGCGCCGTTAACCGTTGGTTGACCATAATTATGGTAAAATATCCCCCATTAATCGCAAGGAGAAATTGGATGAAAAAGAATATCTTCATCTTGGCGGTAGCCGCGGCACTGCTTACGACAGGATGCTCCCAGAAAGAGCCCGAAGTCGATATGACCCAACAAAACGGCGCCAACACCACAGCAGGTAGCGCCAACGGCTCTGCCAGCAGTGTGGACGGCGGTCTGGATACGATTCAAGGAAGCGTAGAGAGCAGTAATCTTACTTCCGAAGAGGCGAAAATGGCCAAGATCCACGAGATCGAGGCAACGGCCAAAAAGATCTATTTTGATTTTGACAAATACAACATTCGCCCCGATCAGCAGGCCAACGTGGATCAGGACGCCGAGCTCTTCATGTCACCCGAGGCCAAAGACCTGACCGTTAAGATCGAGGGCAACTGCGACGAGTGGGGTACCGATGAGTATAACTACGCCCTGGGACTCAAGCGGGCCAAGACGGTACGCGACGCCCTGGCGCTTAAAGGGATTCCCGAAAGCCGCATGGTGATGGTCAGCTACGGTGAGAGCAACCCCGTCTGTACCGAGCACACCCAAGAGTGCTGGGCCAAAAACCGCCGGGTTGAGTTCAAGCTTCTTCCCTGATACGGTTTCATGAGACTTTTTCTTCTTCCTCTGGCCGCCGTTTCGCTTTTTGCGGCCTCTATCCAGGAGCCTTCCGCCTTCGGGGCGGGAAATCTGGACAGCCCCCAGCCCTACGGCCTGACTGACGATCAAAAGCATATCCTCGCCAACAAACGGGCCATTGAGGTTCTGCAAAAACGGGTCATTCAACAACAGCAGATCATTGAGCGCAACAGCGAGCGGATCGACGGATTGCAAAGCATACTGGAGGGATTGACCCAGAAACTGCATACGTATGACCAGTCGTTGAAAGAGACGGCGGATATCAACGGCTCTTTGGAGGAGTTGGCCCAAAGCCAAAGCCGCAACTTCGAGCAGATTCGCAACGTTTTGACCGAGATGGGCGCGATGATCGACTCCATCAACGCCAAGTATGTGGACAAAGAGCGCTTCGGTCAACTGGAAAAGGCATTTCTTGATTTCAAAAAGTCCTACGAGGCGTATGCCAAGAAAGCCTCTTTTTCCGGCAAATCAAACGCGTCAATTTTTGCCGAAGCCAAAAAGGCGTTTGCCCGGGGCCATTATGATGACGCCAAACGGGGCTTTTTGCATCTGATCAAAAAGCACTACAAACCGGCGACGTCCAACTATTACCTGGGAGAGATCGCCTACCGGCAGGGACGCTACAAAGACGCCATCGCCTACTACAAAAAGAGCGCGTCGCTCTATGACAAGAGCAGTTTTATGCCTACGCTTCTGTTTCATACGGGTGTGTCGTTTCAGCGACTGGGCGACAAAAAGCAGGCCAGGGAGTTTTACCAGTCGGTCATAGCCCTTTATCCCAAAACCAAATCGGCCAGGTTGGCCAAAAGCTATCTGGCGAAACTGAAGTAGGTGCGCGCGTTTAAGCGCACGCCAACCGGGGGTGTGGTAGCATACCCCACTTTTACAAGGAGAACACACAGTATGAAAATCGATGACAACAGCGTCGTATCCTTCCACTATGAGGTCAAAGACGCCAAAACCGGCGAAGTCGTAGACAGCAACATGGGTCAGGCACCCCTCTCTTTTATCACCGGTAAAGGCCAGATCATTCCCGGTCTTGAGAACCAGATGAAAGGGATGGAAGCGGGAGAGAACGCCGATATTCTCGTGCCTGCCGCCGAAGCCTACGGTGAGTACAATCCCGAAGCGGTGCAAACCATGCCCAGAGAGCAGTTTGCGGGCATTGATCTGCAAGAGGGTATGACGCTGTATGGCCAGAGCGAAGACGGCCAGACCGTTCAGGTGGTGGTCAAAAGCTTTGATGATCAAAACGTCACCATCGACTTCAACCATCCGCTTGCCGGCAAAGACCTGCTCTTTACGGTCAACGTGGCCGAAGTGCGCGAACCGACCGTCAACGAGTCGCTCAGCGGTCAGGTAGAACAGCACAATCACGGTAGTTGCGGTTGCGGTACAGGTGGCTGTCACTAATTTCATTGCTGTCTCAAAGCCTCTTCAGGAGGCTTTGAAGTCGGCCAACCTTCTTAAATCTCTCAAATTCAATACCCTCATTTACGGTGAGTCCGGTACGGGACGCCATACGCTTGCCAACCTTATTTTGCCCGACGCGCCGGTAATTCACGGAAACGATACGGAATATCTGTTGAGCCAGATCGAAAAGCAGGACGCGCTGGTGATCGATTTGGTTGAACAGATACGCCACCCCGGCAAAGTACTGGCGGCGTTGAAAAAAGAGAATACCCGTGCGGTGATGATCGCGCAAGAGGAACCCGACGAGGTGCTGGAGCGGTTTTTCAGTGTCAAAATCTATCTGCCGCCTTTAAGGGAGCGGCCCGAAGACGTAGCGGCGCTGGCGGAGCGTTTCAAAGAGGAGACCCTGCGTATGTTTGGCGCCCAGGAGGGCTTTACGCTTGATGCCAAACGGTTCGATCTTTCGGCCAACGCCCACTCCCTTCGCCGGTCGGTGGTTTTTCAGTATCTTAAAAAGGCGGTCTCGGAAGAGGAGCTGATGGAGATGACCGAGCGCTTGCTGGCGGAACGTATGGGCGAGGAGGAGGATCTTTACCGCAAGATGCTCTACCTTTACGAAGTCCCGCTGATTCGCGCCGGGACGGCCCGTTACGGCAGTCAGTTGAAGATGTCGAAAGTCTTTGGGCTCAACCGCAACACCCTGCGCAAAAAGATTCGGGAGTGGGCCCGTTTTCTGGAGCCTTGAGCCCCTTTGTGCCATAATGTGACCCAAAAATACAATTACCGAAACAGGAGCAAAACAGATGAACAAAACCGCGTTTCTCTTCCCCGGACAGGGATCCCAGGCCGTGGGAATGGGCAAGTCTTTTGTCGAACACTCCCAGACGGCCGCCCGGATGCTTGAAGCGGCTTCGGATGCGCTGAAGGTGGATATGGCCTACCTGCTTTTTGAGCAAAACGATATGCTGGAGCAGACCAAATATACCCAGCCGGCCATTTTGCTGGTTTCGATGATGGCCTATCGGCTTTTTGCCGAAAAGATCGGCGAGGCGCCCGCCTTTGCGCTGGGCCACTCGTTGGGCGAGTTTTCGGCCCTGGCCGGCGTGGGGGCGATGGATTGGCTGGAGGCAATAAAGCTGGTGCACCTAAGGGGCGAGCTGATGCAAAAGGCGTGCGAAGGGGTGGATGCCGGTATGATGGTGGTGCTGGGCGTGGCCGACGAGGATGTGGAGGCGATCTGCCAGGAGGCGCGTGACAACGGCAAAAAGGTGTGGCCCGCCAACTACAACGCCGAGGGGCAGATCGTTATCGCCGGCATTAAAAGCGACCTGGCCGAGCTGGAGGCGCCTCTTAAAGCGGCCAAAGCCCGGCGGGTGATGCTTTTGAATATGTCGGTGGCCAGCCACTGTCCTCTGCTTGAGAGTGCCGTCGCGCCTCTAACCGAAGCGCTGGAGGGTGTGTTAAAAGATAACTTCAGTGCGCCGGTGATTTCCAACGTCACCGCCAAAGCCTACAACACCAAGGCCGAAGCCCTGGAACTGCTGGGCAAACAGTTGGTGATGCCGGTGCTTTATAAGCAATCCATCGCCGGTAATGACGATTTGGTAGACCGCTACATCGAGTTTGGCCACGGCAGTGTGCTTAAAGGCCTCAACCGCCGCGCCACCAAGAAGCCGACGCTCAATATCAACGACTACGATTCGCTGAATGCCGTGGTTGAGCAGATCGCGGGAGAGGGGGCATGATTATTGGCATCATCAGCGCCATGGTCGAGGAGGTGGAGCCCTTTTTGGATCTCAAAGAGGCCGAGGATATGCTCCACTACTTCGACCACTACGAAGATGTCCGCTACGCCGGCAGGACCTACCATCATATCAACTACCGCGGTCATAAGATTGTGCTGGTTTACAGCAAGATCGGCAAGGTAAACGCCGCGTTGACGGCGGCGACGCTGATTGAGAAGTTCGGGGCCGAAATGGTGCTCTTTTCGGGTGTGGCGGGGGCGATTGACCCCGCGCTTAAAATCGGCGATCTCATTGCCGCCACTCAGCTTTGCCAGCACGATCTGGACATTACGGCCTTTGGCCATCCTTACGGGTATGTGCCCGAAGGCAAAGTCTACGTCGAGCCCGATAGGGAGCTGATGGTACTGGCCAAGAAGGTGGCCGACGAAAAGGGGATCGAGCTTAAAGCCGGCATCATCGCCACCGGCGACCAGTTTGTCGCCGATCCTAAGCGTAAAGAGTGGATTCGCCAAACCTTCCAGGCCCACGCCATCGAGATGGAGGGGGCCGCCGTGGCCAGCGTGTGTGACGATTTGAACGTGCCTTTTTTTGTGCTAAGGGCCATCAGCGACGCGGCCGATATGGACGCGGCCTTCGATTTTGACGAGTTTTTGAAGCACTCTTCCAAGGTCAGCAGTGATTTTATGATGGGTTTGGTGGATAAAATCATCGATGATCACGCCCAGTCGTAAAATTTTAAAAGCCGCCGGAAAGCTCAACGCCCGCTACCGCCTTATCGGCGAGGGGGATCGGGTGTTGGTGGGGCTAAGCGGCGGCAAGGATTCGCTGACGCTGGTGCATCTATTAAAACATATGCAGTGCCACGCCCCGTTTGATTTTGAGTTTCTGGCCGTGACGATAAGCTACGGGATGCCGGGCGAGCACTATGACGCCCTGTGCGCCCACTGCCGTGAACACGACATTCCCCACGAAGTGTATGAGACCAACATTTTTGAGATCGCCGAAGAGACGATTCGCGAAAACAGCTCTTTTTGCAGTTACTTTTCGCGTATGCGGCGGGGGGCGCTCTATACCAAAGCCCAAGAGGGGGGCTTTAACAAAGTGGCGTTGGGCCACCATTTAGACGACGCGGCCGAGAGCTTTTTTATGAATATGCAAAACAACGGCGCGCTTCGCTCCATGCCGCCCATTTACAGGGCGCAAAAGGGCTTTTGGGTCATTCGGCCCCTGCTTTGGGTCAGGGAGCGTCAAACCCGCGCTTTTGTGGAGGAAAACGGCATTCAAGCCATCGGCGACGAGGCGTGCCCGGCTATGATGAAGCCGATCAAAGCGCCCCACGCCAGGGAAGAGACCAAAGCGATGCTTAGGGCGTGGGAGGCCCAAAACCCTCAGCTCTTTAGCCAGCTCAAGGCGGCCTTTTGCCACGTTCACCCGGGATCGTTCATGGACGAGAGATTTTTGGAGTTAAGCGATGGATAAAACGGCCAAACTGGCGGTACTGATTGACGCCGACAACGCCCAGCCCTCTATTATCGACGCGCTGTTGGCCGAGATCGCCAAATACGGCACCGCCAGTGTCAAGCGTATTTACGGCGACTGGACAAGCCCCCAGCTTAAAGGGTGGAAAGAGGTGCTTTTGACCCTCTCCATCCAACCCATTCAGCAGTTTGGCTACACCAGCGGCAAAAACGCCACCGACAGCGCCATGATTATTGATGCGATGGATCTGCTTTATACCGGTAATTTTGACGGGTTTTGCATTGTCAGCAGTGACAGCGACTTTACCAAACTGGCGGCGCGTATTCGTGAATCGGGGCTGACGGTCTACGGCTTTGGCGAAAAGAAGACCCCCACCCCCTTCGTGTCAGCCTGCGACAAGTTCATCTACACCGAGGTATTGCGGGCCGAGGAAGAGAGCGGCGGCGAGAGCGGGCCCATTAAGCGTCTAAGCAGTAGCGAGCTAAAACGGGAGCGCAAGCTCATTCGCCTGCTGGGTGACGCGGTGGAGGCCGCCAGCGACGAGACGGGATGGGCACACCTTGGGAATGTCGGCAGTATCATCGCCAAGCAATCGCCCGAGTTTGACCCCCGCAACTACGGTTATAAGAAGCTGGGCGAGCTGATCCGCGCCACGGGGCTGTTTGACGTGGAAGAGCAGGTCACCCACCGCGGCGCCAAAGCCGTTTACGTGCGCAACCGCAAAAGGAGGTAGCCGTGATCGCGCTGGGCGAGGGGATTTACGCCGACGAGCGGGTTTTGGCAATGGATTTTGAGAAGTTTCCCATGCCGTCCCCCTACGCCCCGCGCCCTTTTTTGCTCTTTGAGAATCTCATCGAGCCTCAAGCGTGTCAAGAGGCGCTAAAGAGCCTGCCCGGTGAGGCGCAGAGGGCCGCGCTGAGGGGCAAAGAGGGGATCAACCCCAACATCCGTGACACCCTCCTGCACCCGTTGACCCCCCAGATACGGGCGCTGTACGACAAAGCCGAAGGGGCGGTGAGAGAGGAGATCGAGCGGTTTTTCGGCGTGGCGCTGACCACCGCCACCGCGCCCCAGCTTTTGGAGTATGGTGTGGGCGGGCACTACCGCCGCCACGCCGATAACGCCGGCGAGCTGGTAGACAAAGAGGGCCGTCTTGTCGGCTACCGCCCAAGCGCTCCCGAACGGAAGGTGACGACCCTGCTTTTTTTAAGCACCCACGGCGAGGATTTTGAGGGGGGCGAACTGCTTTTTAACCACCTCTACGACGGCGAGCGGCGGGTGCTGACCCTCTACCCCAAAGCGGGCACGATGGTAGTCTTCCCCAGTCACGGACTTTTCGCCCATGAGGTGCGCCCCGTCACCCGCGGCAGGCGCTTCGCCATCGCCCGCTGGCACGACGCGATGAGATAGTCACTACGAAGAACGCCAATCCTGCCCCAAAGCTTTAAATCTTCACGCTGATTGTTGTAAATAAATCATTTTACTTCCAAAGAAGGGATGAAATATGGGACAGGATCAAGGTCGGATTTCACGGGAGGAGATTATGGATGCGTGTCTTAACGGGGTCAAGGACTCTTTTGAAGAGTATTATGAGTGGTCGAACAGTGACTGGTTGTGGCTGGCACCGGAGTATCTTTTGACTGTCAACATCGCCAAACGGATTTGGAGTATACCAAAAAGGGCGAAATTTGTGACACTGGAAGATAATGTCCGCGGTGTTTTGAAAGATGCCGAAATAAAAAGTAGAGGACGACTCAAAGAGAGTATGCGTCCGTCTGGCCGAAGTGATATTATCATTTGGTGGGGTAAAGGGACGCCACGCGGGATTATTGAGGTGAAAAACGCCGTCTATCAAAAAAGCGATATCCAGATGGATCTGGATAGGATCTACGGTATGCTGGAAAAAGCGTCGCAAATGCAGTTTGGAGCGATCGTTTTTTATATGGATCGCCATTTCAAGCGCGGTAACGCAAAAGAGATCCTTGAAGAAAGAATCAACGAAAAATTCATTGAACCCATTAAAGAAGAGGCTAAAGCAAAAGGATTCGACTTTCTGTGGAAGTACAAGTGTATTGCGACAATAAAGGATACGGATGCGGCTTTTGCCTTTGTGGGGATGATTTCAAAAAGAGGATGAGATGACCCTCTCCAAGTCCCGATACCTTCGCGGTTTACAGTGTCCAAGCGTTGTAGTCAAGAAAACGTCGGCCCGATCTGCGGTATGAAACAGGTGGGGCGCTGGTTGTAAGGCGGATCGTGGAGAAGCAACCGTGCTTTACGAGTCGGTAAACTGATAGGGTCAAAAACGGCTGTTTTTTTAAGTTATTGATATAACCGTATCATGGTCATATAATTAAGCCAATAAATGACTACTTTGGGAAGGAAAAAAAAGATGGCGGGGAAGATCACGCTCTATAGCGACGAAAAACTGATCGAAGAGGCCAAAAGGTATGCCAAAGAGCAAGGCACTTCTTTATCCAAACTGACGACCGAATTTTTCGCTCAACTTGCATGGAAGCGTCGGGCGATGAGAAAGGCGGATACGTCCATTACCGATGCGTTGGAAGGGGTGTTGAAAGGTGCCGAAATAGATGAGAGTGCCTACGGTCGGTATCTGGAGGAGAAATACTTGTGAAGATTCTGCTCGATACCGATGTGGTGCTCGATCTTTTGTTGGAGCGCGAACCGTACCGCGAAGCGGCCCGTTAGATATTTTTATCGGATCGAATGGGGAGAGTATATTGGCTATCTGGCTCCCACGACGGTGACGACGATCCACTATCTTCCCGCCAAAAGTCTGGGTAGAGCCCGTGCCGACGAATTGTGGAAAGATTGCTTCAACTCTTTAAAATCAGTCGGATAGATCGGGATGTCTTGCAAGAAGCTGTGGCAAACAACGGCATAGACTTTGAAGATAGCGTGATCTTATCCAGCTTTGGCCAGCAGTGTTGATTGGATTATTACAAGAGATAAAAGAGGGTTTGCCCAATCAAAAGTCGAGGTATCGGAGCCGGCGAAGTTTTTGTTATGAAACTTCCCGCGCCTGTTTGGAGCTTTGAAAGAAGGTAGGCCGATGACAAAAGGTATAGTTGTCGTTTTGAGTTAAAGATAAAATATAGTGCAAGAAACAAAATGCTAAAATAGTGTTGTTTGCAAACAACATAAAGGGGTGCGGTGTTAGAGGTACTTTTTAGAAAACAGCACTACATCTATAAAAAGATCGAATCGATCGCCTATCGGAGATATTTTTTTGACCGGATCGACTTTGACGAAAGGTTGATCGGGCTTGTCGGGGCGCGGGGGATCGGCAAGACCACGTTTTTGCTTCAGTATCTCCAATCGCTCGATCTGCCGGACGAGAAAAAGCTCTATATCAGCGTCGATAGCGTGATAACCAGCGGGTTGAAGCTTTTTGAGATTGCGGAAGATTTTTCCAATATCGGCGGGAAGGTTTTGGTGATCGACGAGATTCACAAATACAGAGATTTTGAGCTGGCGCTCAAAGAGATTTATGACTTTTTGGATCTACAAGTGATCTTTAGCGGCAGCAGCGCCATGGTGATCGAGCACAAAAAGGCCGATCTGAGCCGTCGGGCGGTGATCTATCGGCTTGAAGGGTTGAGTTTTCGGGAGTTTTTGGAGTTAAAGTTAGGCAAAACCTTTCGCGCTTACGGGTTGCGAGAGATTTTGGAAGACCATGTGGCGATTGCCCAATCGATCACAAAGCGTCTCAAGCCGCTGGAGTATTTTGGGGAGTATCTGCAAACGGGGTACTATCCGTTCTATTTCGAATCGCCGCGCAGTTACTGCCTGAAGCTTGAAGAGACGATCAATACGGTGATCGAAAGCGATCTGCCCATTATCTTCAACATCGAGCCCGCCAATATCCATAAACTCAAGCAATTGACGGCCTACCTGTGCGGCGCGAAGCCTTACGAACTCAATCTCAGCGCCCTGGCGCAAAAGATTGGCATCAACCGAAAGACCCTCTATCAATATATCCACTACCTGAGTCTTGGCAATATCTTTAGCCGTCTGGAGGCCAAAGGAAAGGGTGACAATATCTTTTCCAAACCCGCCAAACTCTATTTGAACAACCCCAATCTCTACCACTGCTATTGCGTGGAGAGTGAAAAGGGAACGATCAGAGAAACTTTTTTTATGAATATGTTGCGCGTCGATCATACCCTGCGCTATCCCAAACGGGGGGATTTCTGGGTGGATGATCGGTATCTTTTTGAAATCGGCGGCAAAAACAAGGGGTTTGGGCAGATCAAAGATATGCCGGACTCTTTTATCGCCGCCGACGGCATAGAGGTGGGGTTTGGCCGCAAAATTCCGCTTTGGCTGTTTGGATTTCTCTATTAAGGCGTTTGATGAGAGAGCTTGACTACGACACCGCCGCACGCTGGATCGCCGAGGCTGGGCGTATCGTCGCCTTTACGGGGGCGGGGATTTCGGTTGAGAGCGGCATACCCACATTCAGGGGTGAAGGGGGGCTTTGGAGTCGGTACGATCCGAAGGTACTGGAGCTTGGCTACTTTTACGAAGAGCCCGAAACAGCGTGGCGGGTGATTAAAGAGCTTTTTTACGAGACGCTGGCCAAAGCGCCCGCGCCAAACGCCGCGCACCGTCTGCTGGCCGAGCTTGAGAAGGCGGGCAAGCTCAAAGGGGTGATTACCCAAAACATCGACGGCCTGCACCAAAAGGCGGGGAGTCGTAACGTCATCGAGTTTCACGGTACGGCCGAGCGGCTGGTCTGTCTGGCGTGCCGCAAAAAGGTCGCCTTTTTGTCCGAAATGCTGGAGGTTTTGCCGCCGCGATGCGGGTGCGGCGGGGTGCTTAAGCCCGATTTTATCTTTTTTGGCGAGGGGATCGGGCCCGAAAACTACCAAAAGAGCGTCACGTGGCTGAATGAAGCCGATTTGCTCCTTATTGTCGGCACCACGGGAGAGGTGATGCCCGCCTCTATGCTCCCTTTTGAGGCCAAAAAGGCGCGGGTGATTGAAATAAACCCCAAGCCCAGCCGCTATACCGAAGAAAAGACCGACCTCTTTTTACAGGTCAAAGCCGCCGAAGCGGCGCTGGCATTGGCAAAGAGGCTTTCGCTCAAACTGTAGTTACTGTTTGGCCCGGATATAGAATTTGAAATTCTCCGCATCGGGGGAGTGGGCCATCATCTGGATCGACTTGAACTCCATGGCGTTGATGGTCAGCGGCAACCAGGGGGTGTGGTCGATCTCGAAGCCGGTATTGTCAAACCAGCGGATGCGGTACTCCAGCTCATAGAGTTCCTGCTTGTGGTTTTGCAGGTCAACCTGCACCTGAAGCAGGTCATTAAGAAAGCGCGAGTTAAAGCCCACAATGGAGACTTTGTAATCGAGAGGAATGTTGTTGACAATAAACTCGTTGCTCTCGCTTTTGAGCACATTGCTGGCACTCTTGTCTGCCGGTGCAACGTTGGGTGAGTGGGATGTGGCACATCCGGACATCAGGGCCAGAACCAACGGAAGTATATATTTAAACTGTTTCATTTTATAACCTCGTAGTTTGGATTCTTTTGTTTGATACATGGTAAAGCAATTCGCTTTAGAGGTCGGTTAATTTCCTCCGACCTGAATATCAATATTGCCGCTGTTTTTTGCTCTGCGCAGATCACTTAAAGAGTGAAGGTCGGATTCGACCCGGGAAGGCTCAAGCGGTTCGTTGAGTGATTTGTAACGCAAAAAGGGGGTTTTGACCATCGGTTTATACTCAAGGGTGTAAAAATCCGATACGTTTTCATCATTTTCATTCTTTTGGTGCTCTTTTGTCGTGTTGGTATCTGCGATGTTTTGGGCGAGTATCATTTCCGGGGTCATCTCCCGGGCGTTTGTCAAAGTGACCGCCAGTGCGAAAGAGGGGGAGAGATGCAAAATTCTCAAAGCGTAAAAATCTCGGTTTCGGGCCGCGATGTGAACCGGTGTATCCCCGGCGTTGTCCTGTGCGGCGACATCGACTTTTTCAACGAGAAAACGTAACAGACGGTATTTTTTATATAAAACGGCGTAATGAAGCGGTGTGCGCCCCTGACTGTCTCTTTCTCGCAACGTTTCGGGCGGCAGGTGTCTGAAATATTCTAAAACGACCTCTTCCGGATCGATTTTAATATGTTCGAAAAGGTTGAGTCGGTATTGGGAAAATGGTGCGACTTGGGGAACCTTTTTCCCCTCTTTTTATCAAATATATCATTTGTTACTTGAGAAGGTTAGGAGTATAAATCAAGTCAACTCCCTTTAGAAAGCGGTAAAACCTACATCCCCTCCAAAAGTGTCAGCCACAGGGTTTCGACGTAGCGGTCGTCAAGATAGAGGGTTGAGCCGCTCTCAAATAGGGTGTTGACGGTCTCGACGGCCAACGCGCTACCGATCACGCACCCCGGATGCGCCGGCAGGTAGGCCCGGGCCAGGGTCAGATCTTTCTCAAGGGGACGGCCGCAGACAAAGCAGTCGTGGGGCGGGTGGAGGCGTCCCTCATGGGCCAGTAGGGCCAGGTAGGCTTCCACGGCGCTTCGTTTGGGGTTTTGCAGATGCCATCGCCTGGCGGCGTTTTCGAGCATATCGTAATAGAACGCTCCCGGCTCCTCCACCCCTTTGAGATGCTCATACAACAAGGTAACAAACTGTTGCCATACCTGGAGCCTTTCGGGAGATTTAAGCCAGGGAAAGCCCAGGTGCAGGACGTGCCGAAGACGGGGCAGGAATCGGTGGTTGTCGGCGTGTTTTTCAAAGTCGATTTTATAGCCGGCGGTAATGACCGGGTGGCGCGCACCGTAAAAACGATAGAGCGTCTCAACTTTGTTGGATGTCAGCAGTGTGACCACGCAATCTTCGCCGCGCGCCTTTCTGACATGAAGTATATAGCCTTGCACCTTTTACCGATCTCTTCTTATTGGGGGGGGTCGCGTAGCCTCAAACCCCCTTTTCAGGTCGTTGTAACCGACTTTTTTGTAAAATCCCTTAATTTTGGCGTATTGTACCAAAGAAAATATCTACCATGTGGGACGGGACGACCGTCCGCGAAAGGGTTAGGATGATGGATCTGTTAAGAGGATTTAAAGACAACTGCGGTTTCGGGCTGATCGCGCATATTGACAACAAGCCCAGTCATGCCCTGCTGGAAGACGCCATCGGGGCGTTGGAGCGCATGATGCACCGGGGCGCCATCGCGGCCGACGGCAAGAGCGGGGACGGTAGCGGTCTTTTGCTCTCCATGCCCCGTAAATTCATGCAAAAAGTGGCCAAAGCCGCCGGGCACGACCTGCCCGAGCAGTATGCCGTAGCCATGGTCTTCTCCACCGATGACAGTCAGCTTGAGACTTTTGCGGCGATGTGCGAGAAGAACGATTTGAAGGTGCTTTTTACCCGGGATGTTCCCGTCAATACCGACGCACTGGGCGAGCAGGCTTTGCAAACCCTGCCGCGCATTACCCAGATTTTTGTCGCACCCGCGTCGCTGATGGCCACCCGCAGGTTTGAGGCGCTTATCTACCTGACCCGAAGGGAGACCGAAAATGCCTTGAAAGAGGCGGAAGATTTCTACATTCCCAGCTTCTCCTGCCGTGTCATCAGCTACAAAGGGCTGGTGATGCCCACCCATATCAAGCAGTTTTATCCCGATCTGAACGATCCGGAGTTTGAGATCTCTTTTGCCCTCTTTCACCAGCGCTTCTCCACCAACACACTGCCCCAGTGGCGGCTGGCGCAACCTTTTAGGATGATCGCCCACAACGGGGAGATCAACTCCGTCGAGGCCAACCGCTTCAACGTGGAGGCCAAATGCGAGGCGGTCAAGTCGGAGGTTTTCAGCGACGAAGAGCTCAAACGCCTCTTCCCGCTTTTGCAGGAAGGCTCCAGCGACAGCGCGAGCCTGGATAACTTCTTTGAGTTTTTGCGTATTAACGGCATGGATATCTTCAAGGCCGTGCGCGCCGTCATTCCCGCGCCGTGGCAGAACGCCCCCCACATGGACGCCAACCTGCGGGCCTTTTACGAATACATGAGTACCTGCTTCGAGGCGTGGGACGGCCCGGCGGCGGTGAGCTTTACCGACGGCCGTTATATCGGCTGTGTGCTGGACCGCAACGGCCTGCGCCCCTCCAAATATATCGTCACCAAAGACCGCCGGCTCATCATCTCCAGCGAGTACGGCGTGGTGGACGTGGAAGACGACGAGATCGTGGAGCGGGGACGGTTGCAGTCGGGCGAGATGATCGGGCTGGATCTGAAATACGGCACCATTTTGAAAAACAGCGAGATTGACGAGTATCTCAAATCTTCCCAGCCCTATGCCGAGTGGCTCAATGAGCGGATGGTCTATCTGCAGGAGTATGTGGAAAAACCCTTTGACAACCTGGAGCGCTACAACCTGACGCAGATGGTGGAGAAACAGCGTTACTTCAATATCACCCAGGAGGTGATCGACCAGATTGTGGAGCCGATGATCAAAGACGGCAAAGAGCCCACCGGCTCCATGGGTGACGACACCCCCCTGGCCGCTTTTTCCAAGGTTCAGCGCAATTTCACCGACTTTTTCAAGCAGAAATTCGCCCAGGTGACCAACCCGCCCATCGACCCGATCCGCGAGAAAGTGGTGATGAGTATCAACACCGGGTTTGGCGAGATTCACAACATTCTGGACGAAGATCCCGACCACGCCCAGCGGCTCAAGACCACCTCGCCGATTCTCACTTTCGAGAAGCTGGAGGTGCTCAAGAGCTTCGGGGATGAGAAGCATCCCCGCTATCAGGCCTGCTACAAAAACCGCACCTACGCCACCACCTTTGAGGAGAACCTCAAAGGAAGCCTGGAAGATCTGGTCTATGACATCGTCGAAGATGTCAAAAACGACGGTGTGCGGATCGTGGTGCTGGATGACCGGACGCTGAATGAGAAGGTCAAAACCATTCCCATGGCTATGGCCGTGGGACGCCTCAACTACGCCCTGCTGGACGCGGGGGTGCGCCATCTGGTGAGTATCGTGGCCGTCACCGGCGAGGTGATCGACTCCCACTCCACGGCGTGTCTGCTGGCCTACGGCGCGTCGGCGGTTTATCCCTATATGCTCTATGCCACCGTTTACAAACTGCTGGCCAAGAAGAACCTCTCCGATTACGAGATGCGCAACGAGTTTAAAAAAGTGCACGCGGCCCTGGGCGCGGGGATTTTGAAGATCATGTCCAAAATGGGTATCTCCACGGTGGCCAGCTACCGCAACTCGGCCCTCTTTGACGTCCTGGGGCTCTCTACCGAGATTGTCGAGGACTGCTTCCGAAACTCCCACGCCCTGATTCCGGGCCTGGGATACGCCGACATTGAGGCAAGGATCGAAAAGTACCACAAAGAGGCTTTTGAGCAGGATCATACCCGCCATCTCTTCCCCCTCAACGTCGGCGGCTTTTACAAATATGTCGACGGGCAGGAGTACCACGATTTTGCCCCCTTGACCATTCGTCAGCTTCGTGACGCGGCGGCCAGCGGGGAGTGGAAAGATTACGCGGTACTTAAAAACATCATCGAAAACCGCGACAAGAAGATGATTCGCGATTTCTTCGCGCTCAAAAGCGACCGTGAGCCGATTTCGGTGGATGAGGTGGAGCCCAAAGAGGCGATCTTCAAGCGTTTCGCTTCCGCGGCGATGAGTCTTGGCTCCATCTCACCCGAGGCGCACGAGGCGATCGCCGAGGCGATGAACCGCATCGGCGGCCAGTCCAACAGCGGCGAGGGCGGTGAGGACGCCAGTCGTTTTGGCACCATGAAAAACTCCAAGATCAAGCAGGTCGCTTCGGGACGCTTCGGCGTCACGCCCGCCTATCTGCGAAGCGCCGAGGAGATCCAGATCAAGATCGCCCAGGGGGCCAAACCTGGCGAGGGTGGCCAGCTACCGGGTCATAAGGTAACGGCGCTGATCGCGCGTCTGCGCCACACCATGCCCGGCGTTACCCTCATCTCACCCCCGCCGCACCATGACATCTACTCCATCGAGGATCTGGCCCAGCTGATCTTTGATCTCAAGCAGGTCAACCCCGAGGCGCAGATTACCGTCAAGCTGGTCTCCACCGCCGGCGTGGGTACCATTGCCGCGGGGGTGGCCAAAGCCTACGCCGACAAGATCATCATCTCCGGCGGCGACGGCGGTACCGGTGCGGCGGCGTTGGGTTCTATTAAATTCGCGGGTAACCCGTGGGAGATCGGCCTGGCCGAGGCCCACAACGCGCTCAAAGCCAACCACCTGCGCCAAAACGTCCACCTGCAGACCGACGGGGGGCTCAAAACCGGTATGGACGTGATCAAAGCGGCCCTGCTGGGAGCCGAGAGCTACGCTTTCGGTACCCCCGCGCTGGCGATGGTGGGGTGTAAGATGCTGCGCATTTGCCACCTCAACCGCTGTTCGGTGGGTATCGCCACCCAGGAGCCGATGTTACGCGAGCATTTTGAAGGAAGCGTTGAACGGCTGGTCAACTACTTTACCCTCCTGGCCGAGGATGTGCGCCAGATTATGGCGAGCCTGGGTTATAAAACGCTGGAGGAGATGATCGGGCGCAGTGACCTGCTGGAAGTCATTGATGACGATTTTGCGAAAAAATTTGATTTTAGCTCTGTTTTGACGCGCCTGGAGGGGCCCGATACCTGCCAGGTGGCCTCCAACGAGCCCTTTGACAGCAACGCGTTTGAAAAAGATGTGCTCAAAGAGGCGGCCGAGGCGATTCAAAACCCCAACAACAAAATGGTAATCGAGCGCACCATCTGCAACCTCAACCGCAGTTTCGGCGCGCGCATCAGCGGCGAGATCGCCAAATATTACGGCGACGCCGGATTGCCTGACGATACCATCCACATCAAGCTCAAAGGGATCGCGGGGCAGGCTTTCGGCGCTTTCTTAATTGACGGCGTGACCCTACGCATTGACGGCGTGGCCAACGACTATGTGGGCAAGGGTATGCACGGCGGCAAGATTGTCATCGCGCCTCTGATTCAGGGTGAGCAGTATTCGGCGGCGGGTAACACCTGCCTCTACGGCGCCACCGGCGGTAAGCTCTTTGTGGCCGGTAACGTGGGCGAGCGCTTCGCGGTGCGCAACTCCGGGGCCCTGGCCGTGGTGGAAGGGACGGGCGACCACGCCTGCGAGTACATGACCGGCGGGGTCGTGGTGATTTTGGGCAGTACCGGCGTGAATTTTGGCGCGGGTATGACGGGAGGTCTGGCTTTTGTTTACGACACCGAGCACACCTTTGTCGAAAACATCAACCAGGAGCTGGTGGAGGCCAGGCGGATCGATACCGACGATACCGACGAGGCGCGCCACTACCTTAAACGGCTTTTGAAAGAGTATTACAACGAAACGGGCAGTGTCAAAGCCAAGCGGATTCTGGAAAGCTTCCGCATGGAGATCCGCAACTTCTGGATGGTGCGGCCCAAGGAACTGCGCAAAGTACCGCTGAATCTGGACGAGGGGGAGTAAGAGTATGCAAAATTTTGTCAATATCGAACGGATCGATCCCAAAAAACGCAACGTTGTCGAGCGGATCAAGGACTTTAACGAGATCTACGAAGTCTACCAGACCAACGAGGCGGCGGGTCAGTCGGAGCGCTGTATTCAGTGCGGCGACCCCTATTGCCACAACAAGTGCCCCCTGCACAACTTCATTCCCCAGTGGCTCAAGGCGGTGGCCGACAAGGATCTGGAGCTGGCGTTCAACCTCTCCAACGAACCCTCGCCCTTTCCCGAGATCATGGGGCGCATCTGCCCGCATGATCGCCTTTGTGAAGGGGATTGTACCCTCAACGACGGTTACGGCGCCGTTACCATCGGGCCGGTGGAGACCTTTATTAACGAAGAGGGGTTTAAGGCGGGGCTCAAGCCCCGTTTCGCCGAGAAGAAGGCGGGTAAAAAGGTGGCGATTGTCGGTAGCGGCCCGGCGGGCCTGTCGGCGGCCACTTTCTTGCTTAGAGCCGGGATTGACGTGGAGATTTTTGAGAAAGCGGACCGCCCCGGCGGCCTGCTTACCTACGGGATTCCCGGTTTCAAACTGGACAAAAACGTTCTCTTTCGCCGTGTCAAGTGGATGGAAGAGGCGGGTTTGAAGATCCACTACGGGGTGGAAGTGGGCAAAGATAAACCCTTTGACGAGCTGGTGCGCGATTTTGACGCCGTCTTTATCGGCGTGGGAGCCTCCAAAGAGAAAAGAGCCGGTATCCCCAACGAAAACGCCAAAGGGTGCATGAGCGCCATGACACTGCTGACCAACGTGCAAAAAAAGCTCTTTGGCGACGCGTATGACAAAAGCGTGGATGTGCGTGATAAGCGGGTGGTTGTGATCGGCGGGGGCGATACGGCCATGGACTGCGTGCGCACGAGCCTAAGAGAGGGCGCGCGCAGTGTCACCTGTCTTTATCGCCGCGACGCGCGCAATATGCCGGGCTCACGCAAAGAGTACAACAACGCCAAGGAGGAGGGGGTTGAGTTTGTCTTCAACGCCGCGCCCAAACAGGTACTGGTGAACGATGAAGGGGAAGCGATAGGGGTGGAGATGCTCAAAACCGCCCTGGGCGAGCCGGATGAGAGCGGACGGCAGAGACTCAAAGTGATTGAGGGAAGCGAATTCAGGGTTGACGCCGATGTGGTGATTTTCGCCCTGGGATTTGATCCGGTTCCTTATGAGTTTCTCTCCGCCAATGGCATCGAGACCAACGAGTGGGGCGGCATTGAGATTGATGAGAACTTTGAAACCTCCTGCAAAGGGGTCTATGCCGGCGGCGATTGCCGTCGTGGGGCCGATTTGGTGGTGACCGCCGTCTATGACGGCCGTGAGGCCGCCAAGGCGATGATTCGCCGGCTGATCGGTTAGGTGAAGAGATGACCCCTTTTGTGCAGGCGGTAAAGGAGGCGGCGGGGGAGCTTTTTGCCGAATTGCAAAAGGGGTGGCGGCCGGAACTGGCCGAGCACGGGGGCGCCGTCGGCGCGGGCGGCGATGAGAGCACCCGCGTCGACCGCCTGGCCGAGGCGATCTATATCCGCCATCTTCAGCCTTTCGGGAAGATCGACTCGGAAGAGTGCGGGTTGATCGGTCAGGGGGAGGCGACGGTGGTGTTGGATCCCATAGACGGCAGTTCCAACCTCCTTTCGGGATTGCCCTATTACGGTTCCTCCGCGGCGCTTGAGCGTAACGGTCGGGTGGAAGAGGCCGTGGTGGTCAACCTGGCCAACGGCGACTTTTTTTTCAAGACCTCGCAAGGCTTTTTTCGTCAAAAGCTTTGGGATGAGGAGGCCGTGGACGTGACGGTGCGCTCCAACGGTAAGATCGGCCTTTTTGAGAAGGTTTACGAGGCGCCGGAACTGGCCCTTTCGCTCATGCGACAAAAGATCAAGTTCCGCGCCCCGGGGGCCGTGGCCCTTTCACTGGCCTATGCCCATGATGTGGAATTTGTGATCTTCGCAGGCCCAAGGCGCCGGTACGACTTTGCCGCGGCGCTTTGGATGTGTGAAGAGCTGGCCCTGCATCAGGAGCGTGAGCTTCTGATTGTCAGCAAATCTGCCCAGACGCTTGAAAAGATTCGGCGATTGGTCCAAAATGAGGAGAGGGTATGAATTTTAGCAACTTTTTCAAAAGCATCCGCAAAGAGCATCCCAAGCAGTCGGAAGCCCCGGCGCACTGGATCAAGTGTCCCAAGTGTAACGCCCTGATGTACTATAAAGAGATCGAGGCCAATCACTACGTCTGCCCCAAATGCGGTCACCATATGCGCCTAAGCGCCGACCAGCGCATCAAACTCCTGGCCGACGAGGGGAGCTTTACGGAGCATGACGCCGATCTGGAGCCGGTGGACCCGCTGAAATTCGTGGACAAAAAGAGTTACAAGAAGCGTCTGGAAGAGGCAAAGAAAAAGACGGGGCGTACCAGCTCCGTCATCGCCGGCTCCTGCGCGATCGGCGGCGAGCCGGTGGAGCTGGTCGTGTTTGATTTCGCGTTCATGGGCGGAAGTTTGGGATCGGTCGAGGGTGAGAAGATCGTGCGGGCGGTCAACCGGGCGCTGGAGAGAGGGTGCGGGCTGGTGATCGTAAGCGCCAGCGGCGGGGCGAGAATGCAGGAGAGTACGTTTAGCCTGATGCAGATGGCCAAAACCAGCTCAGCCCTGGCGAAACTGGATGAGGCGAGACTGCCCTATATCTCTATTTTGACCGACCCCACGATGGGCGGGGTGTCGGCCTCTTTCGCGATGCTGGGTGACGTGATTATCGCCGAGCCCGACGCGCTGATCGGGTTTGCCGGACAGAGGGTGATCAAGCAGACCATCGGGGCCGACCTGCCCGAAGGGTTCCAGCGGGCGGAGTTTTTGCTTGAGCACGGGCTCATTGACAAGGTGGTGCACCGGCGGGATCTGAAAGCGACGGTGGCCGAACTGCTCAAACTCTTTAACCGTCAAAGCGCGTGAGTCGGCTTTACGCCCTGTTAGATCGCGCGACACTGCGCCAGAAAGGGTGGAGTCTGGAGCGTTTTGTCGCCCGTGCCGAGGCGTTGGGGGCGACACTGCTTCAGTACCGTGACAAAGAGGGAGACGATGCGTCCGTGGCCGAGGCTTTGCGCTTTTTAAACGCGCGCTTTGGGGGACGGGTTATTGTCAATGACCGTCCCGAACTGGCCCCTCTTTGCGGCGGGGTACATCTGGGGCAGGAGGATCTGGCCCGCTACGGCGCCGACAAGACCGAGGCGATCAAAAGGGTGCGCGAGATTATTGGCAAAGGGCGCTGGCTGGGGCTTTCGACCCACAACAAGCAAGAGGTTCTGCAAGCCAACGATCTTTGGCTTGATTATGTCGGTCTGGGGGCCTACAGGGCTACGACAACCAAAAACGACGCGCGGGTTTTGGGGCCTAAGGCCTTGGAAGAGATTGCCGCCCTCTCTTCTCACCCCGTGGCGGCGATCGGCGGGGTGCGGGTGGATGACAACATTGCCCACGTGCGCTGGAACGTGGTAGGAAGCGGCCTGTATGAAGATTAACGTTGTCGCGATTGCCAAGCCAGAAAAAGACGAGTATGCCGCCATTTGTGAGCGGTTTGTGAAAATGGCGGGGCGCTTTGGGCGCATTGAGACGGTGGAGCTTTTTGACGCCAAAACCCGCAAAGCCCAGGAGAGCGGCGAGACGACAGCCAAAGCCCGTTACGCCGAGCTTTTCGCCCCCTGGATGAAGCGGGGCTATACCGTGGCGTTGGATCCTTCGGCCAAAACACCGACAACCGAAAAATTCGCCAAACTGCTCGAAGGCAGGGGTGAGGTGACCTTCTTTATCGGCGGCGCCTACGGCCACGGGGAGGCTTTTTTAAAAAGCTGTGACGCCAGGGTGGGGCTTTCACCACTTACCATGAGTCACAAGGTGGCCAAAGTGGTTTTGTTTGAGCAGATCTACCGGGCGCTGACACTCATAAACGGCCATCCGTATCATAAATAGCGTGTGACAAAACGTAACATTTTCCTTCGTTCATCTTTTATATAAAAAAGTTATGCCCATCACGTCATTTTTTAAGCCCTTTTGGGTAAAATTCGATAATTTTTTAAACACCCATACAGGAGAGACTCTTTGAGAGAGAACGATATTGCCTACTTCAAGCAGATGCTTGAGGCCCGAAAAGCGCAGATTCTGAAAAATATTGACGGCAGTTCCAAGGAATTGGACGAACTGCACGGCAACCGTGACGTAATGGATGAGGGGGATTTCTCCTCTGTCGCTACCGACAACATGATCAACGAGGAGATTTTGGCGGCTCAGCAAAGAGAGCTCAGGGAGATTGAGGAGGCGTTGGCCAAGATACAGGAGGGCACCTACGGCATTTGCGAAATGTGCGAGGAGCCTATTGGCATCCAGCGGCTGAAGGTCAAACCCTTCGCCAAATACTGTATCACCTGTCGCCAGATCGCCGAAAAGAGCCCCGCGTAAGGCACGGTTAACGTCGGTTGGGTTAATATAAGTAAATCTGTCTGTTAAAGGAGAGTCGCCCATGCAGATCAAACGTTATATGTTCGCCGCGCTGTTGTTGATGGCGGGAGTGTGGTATTACGTCCAGAAGATGGTGAGCGACGGTGCCTACTCTCTGGAGATTTTCGGGGTTCATGTGACGTTGCCGATCGCGGTGTGGGCGATTGTGCCGATGGGGCTTTTGTTTCTCGCCTCTATCTTCCATATGGCCTACTACGGTTTTAAAGCCTATATGCGCAGAAGGCGTGTCAGCAAAGATGTGGAAAAGCTGGCCGACGCGCTCTTTTGGGCCATTCTCAAATCCCCCAAAAAGCACAACTACTTTGACAAACGCATCAAGCCCGTGGGCGCGGTATTGGATAACGGGTGTGATGATTTTTCGCACCTGGAGAAAAACCGGGTGCATGACGTGGTGCGCGACGCCATCGATATCGTGGGCGCGGTTAACCACGGCGAAGTGCTGGATTTGAGCAAATACAAGCTGGAAAAGTCCAATCCCTTTGTGATCCGTAACCATCTTAATATGCTTCAAAAAGAGCCCGAAAGGGCCGAAGAGGTACTTCGCAGAGCCCCCTATTACGACGCGAAGGTGCTTAAAGAGGCGATGCTTATTTTTGTCGAGAGCGCCAACGAGAACGATATCGACCGCTTTGGCGAGTTGATGGACAAGGCGGTGCTGATGCGCCTGCTGGAGAGTCTGGGTGCGCGCCAGGAAAAAGGGACGCTTCCCTCTTTGGGCGCCGTAGAGCGATGGATCGAGAAGATTGGGCCCGACGGACGCGACTATATGCGTATTGCCGGCAAGTTGACCAAATTTTACTCCCCTAATGAGTTGTTGGCCTTTTTTGAGCGTCTCTCAGCCAAAGATGACAAAGCCTTTAAGGCTTATCTGCTCACCCTGCTGGAGTTTGAGATGCTTGATCGCGCCAATGAGTTACTGCAAGATACCCATGCCGACGAATACCTGGAGTTCAAGGCCTATCTGGATTTGAGAAAAACGGGCAAACACTACCCCATCGACCTTCTGCTTCAGACGTGCTAAAACTCTTTGATACCTCTTCTCCCCTTTACGTGCTTGCCCCCCTGGCGGGGCTGACCGATCTGCCGTTTCGCGGTGTCGTCAAGAAGTTCGGCGCCGATCTGACCGTTAGCGAGATGATCAGCGCCAATGCCCTGGTGCACGGTTCTAAAAAGAGCTTCAAAATGTTGGAAAAATCGCCCCTTGAGACCCCGTATGCCGTGCAGATCGCCGGTAATGACGAGGAGATCGTGGGCCGGGCGGTGGAGATTTTGAATAAAAGAGACGGGATTGACATTATTGATCTTAACAGCGGCTGTCCCGTCCCCAAGGTGGTCTCCCACGGTTCGGGAAGCGCCCTGCTGAAAGATCTGAAAAAGTTGGAGCGGATTGTTGGAACCATCAAGGAGCGTAGCCAAAAACCGCTAACCAGCGTGAAGGTGCGGATCGGTTTTAGCGAAAAGTATCCCATAGAGATCGCCAAAGCGGTAGAGGCGGGCGGGGCCGACTTTATCGCCGTGCACGGGCGCACCCGCAGTGGTCAGTTCAAGGCGCCCGTCGATTACGACGCCATCGCCGCCATTAAACGCGCCGTCAAGATTCCCGTCATCGCCAACGGCGACATTACCGACTACGCCAAAGCCAAGTGGGTGTTGGCGCATACGGGCGCGGACGGGGTGATGATCGGGCGGGGGGCGGTGGGCAAACCGTGGCTCTTTTACCAGCTCAAGCACGGCGTGCCAGACGAGGCCATCGACCCGGCGTTAAAGCGGGAGGTAATTGTGGAGCATCTACGGCAGATGGTCACCTTTTACGGCGAGTACGGCGTGGTGCTCTTTAGAAAACACCTGCACACCTACTCCAAGGCCGGTTACCGGGGCGCTTCGGCCTTTAGAAACCGTGTCAACGCCATCACCGACCCCCGCGAGATGGAGACGGCGGTTTGGGACTTTTTCGACCCCGCCAATATTATGGCTTAGGAATCTCCTCTCTGGAGGCGTTGGCCTTGAAGGCTTCGTAGGCGTCGGGCATTTCGCTCTGGATAAAACGGTCCAGGCGCTGGCGGTTGGCCTCAAAAACCTGCACAAACTCATCTTCACTCTCAATCCCTTCGCTCTCCCCGAAACGATCCAGCAGAAGGTTGCCGTTGCCGACCACCAGCAGGTATTGGCGTCCGCCGTACTCCACCAGCATCAGTTTGTTGCGGCTGTCAAGCGCCTTTTGAAAGCGGACGGTCGCTTCGGCCGGCAGTTTGGCTCCCAGATTTTCGGGCATAAGCCAGTTGTCGCCCTTTTGACCGGTTTGAAAGAGCACCTTTTTACGTACCGCCCAAAGCACACCGGCCATGAGCAATAAAAGCGCCATGACACTCCAGTAACGCCAGCCCGGAAGCGTTTCGCTGTTTTTGAGTTTTAGCGGTTTGTCTTCGGCCTTTAGCCGGTCGGTTTCGTTTTGTGTCGTGAGGGGGCTTTTTTTCGCGCCTGAGAGGGGGTAGACGCGAAGCCGTAGTCCAAATCCGTCAACGGTGCGGGAGGCCTGTACCCCAATGGCGTCACTGCGGGGAAGAATCTTCACCAACGCGCTCTCCTCACCCGATTTGGTAACGGCAACGGAGGCCACCAGCGGATGGCGGAGCGATTTGTAGTAGGGGGTGGTCACTTTAACCTTGTCAAGCACAATGGCGATGGCGCGATCAGCGCCGGTTCGCTTTTTGAGCGGCCCCTTAAAGGGCGTATCAAAAGAGAGCATCAGGTCCACCCGGTTTTGCCGCTCATAGAGGTTGACGTTAAGCAGTGTGGCGGCGTTCATGCCCTCAAACAGCAAAATCAGTAGTAGCAAAACTCTTAGCATGGTCACTTCTCTTTGGAAAGGTAGTAGATAACGGCGTCGGCATCGAGAATCTCGTTGATGCGGATGGCCAGGTTCTTTTCGTAAACCATCACCTCCCCCTTGCCGATAATGCGGCCGTTGACATAGGTTTCCACACTCTCGCCCGCCGGCTTTTGCAGGTCGATGACCGAGCCGACGTCAAGTTTGAGAATCTCTTCCAATGTCAGCTCCGTCTCGCCAAGATAGGAGGTGATGACCACCTCAATATCGAGCAATCGCCGAAAGTCAAACTGTAGGCGGCTTTCATGCCCCTTTTCGGTTTCGGTTTGGGTCTGCTCAGGAGGCGTGGTCGCCATGAAAACCTTTCAGCGTGACGGCCATGCAACGGCCCTCTATTTTGTAGAGCAGGGTGTGTCCCTCTTTAGAGATCGGCCCTTTGCCAAGGAAGCGGGGCGTGCCCATTTCACAGGCGATCTGCCGGTCGCTGGCAACCATTTTGGCGTGGCCGACGATAAAGTTGGCCAACTCCGCGCAAAGATCTTGCAAAGTCTCCTCATCGGGATGCTCCTCAAACAGGAGCGTGTTTGCCAGCTTGATGAGGGTACGGCGTTGAACCCAAACCAGCGCCTCCTCCTCTTTTTTCTCAAAGACAAAAGGGATGGCCGCCAGATACCCCTCACCTTTGGGGCGGCTTTTGCACGGTTGCGTCTCAATCCCCAGATGTTGGCGAAACACCTCTTCGACGGACCGGTCAAATAGTGCGATCACGCGTTGTCCTTACGTTTGGAATCTCTTCTGATTATAGACTAAAATCTTTAAATTACGCCTTACCCGATTTGTCCCGTTCAAACCCCTTTATGTATAATATCCGGTTTACAGGAGAGGGATGAATGGAACTGTCTTTGATCGTGGTGGGTACCGTTATCGGCGCCATGTCCGGGTTTTTCGGTATCGGCGGCGGTACCATGCTGGTGCCCGCGCTCATCTTTTTGGGGTTTGACATCAAAACGGCCGTCGGCATTTCGGTGACGCAGATGGTTTTTAGCTCCGTCTACGGCTCCTGGCTCAACTACCGCCGGGGTAAGCTCAACCTTCAGGAGGGGACGCTCATTGGCGTGGGCGGTTTTGTCGGGGCGCTGGGGAGCGGGTGGCTATTGAAAGTTGTGCCCGACATCGCGTTGGAGGTGGCTTTTGTGGGGGTGGTGGCCTTGGCGCTCTATCGCTTTTTCCACGCCGTCGAGCCTGATCCTTCGCTTGAGCATGACCTGCCCGCCCGGGTGCTCTTTGGCGTCGGGGCGGGGATCGGCCTTTTTGCCATCAGCATGGGGATCGGCGGTTCGGTTTTATTGACGCCGATTTTGGTGGGGATACTGCACTATCCGCTCAAAAAGGCGGTGAGCGCGGGGCTCTTTTTCGTGGTCTTCTCCTCCATCTCGGGGCTGATCAGCCTCTCCGTGACGGGGCATATCGACTACTATCACGGGGTGATCGTCGGGGTCGCCTCACTGCTGGGGGTGCAGGCGGGTATTAGGCTGGCCTCCAAAACCGGCAACGCGAAACACAAAAACGCCCTTATCGTTTTGTATACGGTGATTTTGGCGTTGATGCTCAAAAAAATCTTTCTGGGGTAATCTATGGAGCGTATTAAAATTTTCGGCGCCAGGGAGAACAACCTCAAAAATATCGACCTGGAGATTCCCAAAAATGCGCTGGTGGTCTTTACGGGGCTTAGCGGAAGCGGCAAGAGTACGCTGGCTTTTGAAACCCTTTACGCCGAGGGGCAACGGCGCTACATTGAGTCGCTTAGCGCCTATGCCCGGCAGTTTCTTGATCGGGTGGGCAAGCCCGACGTGGACAAGATAGAGGGGCTGACGCCCGCGATAGCCATTGACCAGAAGACCACCTCCAAAAACCCCCGCTCCACGGTGGGGACCATTACCGAAATCTACGACTACCTGCGACTGCTCTTTGCGCGGGTGGGCACCCAACACTGTCATTTGTGCGGCCGGGAGGTGTCGCAGATGAGCGCGGCGGATATAATTGAGCAGGTGTTGGGGCTTCCCGAGGGGGCCAAGCTGGTCATTATGGCGCCGCTGGTTCGGGAGAAGAAGGGGACCTTTGCCGATCTGATCGAGTCGCTAAGACACAAAGGGTATGTGCGGGCGATGATCGACGGGGTGATGGTGCGGCTGGACGAGGAGATTGAGCTAAGCAAGACCAAAAAGCACACCATCAAGGCGGTGATCGATAGGGTGGCGGTTAAAGAAAGCAGTCGTGAGCGGATCGCCCAGGATATTGAAAAAGCGCTGGGAGAGAGCTACGGCGAGGTGGAGATCGAGGTGCTCAACTTTGAAGAGATGAACACCGAGAGGTTGATCCACTACAGCGAGCACCTGGCCTGTTTTCACTGTAAAGTGAGTTTTGATCCGTTGGAGCCTTTGAGCTTTTCGTTCAACTCCCCCAAAGGGGCCTGCCCCGCCTGCGACGGGCTGGGTATGCGCTATACGCTGGATCTGAAAAAAGTGATCGACCCGCATCTTAGCGTGGGTGAGGGGGCCATCAAAACCCTGTACGGCTACAACCGCAGTTACTATTTCAAGTTTTTGACCGCCTTTTGCGAGCAGGCGGGCATTGCGACCGACGTGCCGTACGAGACGCTGGAAGAGCACCAGAAAAAGCAGATTCTCTACGGCAGTGCCGAGGTGGTGCATTTTACCTGGAAACGCCACCGGCTGGAGCGGGTCTGGCCGGGGGCGGTGAAGATCAGCTACGATATGCTCAAAGATGATCGGGAGTTTGGGGAGTATATGATCGAGAAGGTGTGCGACAAGTGTCGGGGACACCGGCTCAAGCCCGAATCGCTGGCGGTGCGGGTGGCCGGGCGTACCATCGCCGAGATCATCGATATGCCCATTGCCCAATGCTACGAGTTTTTCCGCGACAAGAGCCGATTTGAGACATTCAATGATCAGCAGAAGATGATCGCCGAGCCGATTCTCAAAGAGATCCGCGAGCGCCTCTTTTTTCTGCACGACGTGGGGCTGGGGTATCTGACGCTGGGGCGTGACGCGCGAACCATCAGCGGCGGGGAAGCCCAGCGGATTCGCATCGCCAGCCAGATCGGATCGGGCCTGACGGGGGTGATGTACGTGCTGGATGAGCCCAGTATCGGCCTGCATGAACGCGACACCCAAAAGCTCATCCGCACCCTTAAATCCCTGCGGGACAAAGGCAACAGCGTCTACGTGGTAGAGCACGACAAAGAGACCATAGAGTCCGCCGATTTTATTGTCGACATCGGCCCCGGCGCGGGGCGCTACGGCGGTGAGATTGTCTTCGCGGGGCCGCTAAAAGCGCTTAAAAAGAGCGATTCCCTGACCGCCGAGTACCTGACTGGGCGCAAAAAGATCGAGTATTTTCACCGCCGTCCCCAGGAGGCGTGGATCGAGATCAGGCACGTCAACATTAACAATATCCGCGACCTGTCGGTCAAGATTCCGTTAAGAAACTTTGTTTGTGTTACGGGCGTAAGCGGTAGCGGCAAGAGCTCTTTGATCTTGCAAACCCTACTGCCGGTGGCCAGGGAACTGCTGAATCGGGCCAAACGGGTGCAAAAAGTTGACGGCGTGGCGATTGAGGGGCTGGAGCAACTCGATAAGGTGATCTACCTGGACCAAAGTCCCATTGGCCGTACCCCGCGCTCCAACCCCGCTACCTACACCGGCGTGATGGACGAGATCCGTCAGCTCTTTGTCAAGACCAAAGAGGCCCAGATTCGCGGCTACAAGCCGGGGCGTTTTAGTTTTAACGTCAAAGGCGGGCGGTGCGAGAAGTGTCAGGGGGAGGGGGAGATCAAAATTGAGATGCACTTTCTGCCCGATGTCATGGTCAAGTGTGACGCCTGCGGGGGCAAGCGCTACAATCCCCAGACTCTGGAGATCTACTACAAAGGCAAAAATATCGCCGATGTACTGGCCATGAGCGTGGAGGAGGCGATGCGCTTTTTCGAGGCCCATCCCAAAATCTTCAACAAGCTCAAAACCCTTTATGACGTGGGGCTGGGCTATATTACCCTGGGCCAAAACGCCGTCACCCTCTCCGGCGGCGAGGCCCAGCGCATCAAACTGGCCAAGGAGCTCTCCCGCCGGGATACGGGCAATACCCTCTACATTCTGGACGAGCCCACCACGGGGCTTCATTTCGCCGATGTGGACAGGCTGACAAAAGTATTGCACCATCTCACGGAGCTGGGTAACAGCGTGCTGGTCATTGAGCACAATATGGATATGATCAAAAACGCCGACTATATCATCGACATGGGGCCCGAAGGGGGTGACGGCGGCGGCAAAGTGGTGGCCGTGGGCGACCCCGAAACGGTAGCGAGATCACATGAAAAAACGGGAAGTTACACCGGCCGTTTCCTGGCCAAGGAGCTTGGAATAGTTTAACGATCGGTTTGCTATACTGGTTCTCAAAAAACGAGGACAAGGCCCATGATCAACAAGAAGCTGGTGGAACGTATCAACGCCCTTCCGCCCCTTCCCCAGACGGTAAACGAGCTGGAGAAAGCGTATGCCGATCCCAACGTGGATGTGAAGAAGATCGCGGCGGTGATCGAAAAAGACCCGATGGTGGTGGCCGACCTGCTTAAAACCCTCAACTCCGCCTATTACGGCCTGCGAAAAGAGATCAGCAGTGTGGAGCAGGCGGTGGCGCTATTGGGGATGAAGGCGGTCAAGGATCTGGTGGTAAGCCTTTCGGTGCGCAATATGCTTCGCTCCGACCTCTCTCCCTACGGGATTACCAGCGAAAAGCTGGCCAAAATCTCAACCTTTCAAAGTCTTTTGGCGCAAAGGTGGATGCGTAAGCTGGATGCCTCCAGGGCGGAGAGAATCCGTTTGCCGGCGCTCTTGCAGGAGATCGGTAAAATCGTCATTGCCGACGAACTGCTTTTAGAAGGTGAGGACGCCACCTTCCGAGCCGAGTTGGAGGCGGGATGGGACATTCGCGAGATCGAGCGCAACTACCTGGATGTCACCACCGCCAAAGTGAGCGCGGCCATGCTCAAACACTGGGAGTTTGACCCGCTCTTTGCCGATATGATTCAGTGGGCGGACCAGCCCAACCAGGCCGATAACGAGGTTAAAATGGACGCCTGGGTGCTTCGGGTCTGTAATGAGGCGGTCAGCGTTACCGCCCCGTTGGCGCAAAAGAGCGTAAAGCGGGCCGTCATGATCGCCAAAAAGGGCGGATTGGATGAAGAGAGTTTGCAGGAGGTACTGGAAGAGCTAAAGGCGCAGTGGGACGCATGAAGACCCTGACGCTGATCGATACCTTCGGCTTCTTTTTCCGAAGCTACTACGCCCTGCCGCCGCTCAAAAGCGCGGAGGGGTTTCCCACGGGATTGCTGACCGGTTTTGCCAACCTTATTCTCAATCTTGAAAAAGAGTACCCCACCGACTACCTTCTCTTTGCCCTGGACGCCCCGGGGCCGAGTTTTCGGCAGGAGATTGATCCCCAATACAAAGCCAACCGTCCCGAAGCCCCCGAGGAGCTCAAAACGCAGTTGCCCGTGGCGATTGCGTGGATTGAGAAGATGGGGTTGGCGAAGATGGCCAAAGAGGGGTATGAGGCCGACGACATTATCGCCTCCATGGTACGGTGCGCCAAAGAGCGGGGGCTGAAGGTGCGCATTGTCAGCCACGACAAAGACCTCTACCAACTCATCGACGACGGCAGGGTGGTGCTGTTTGATCCGCTTAAAAAGGTGGAGATTGACGAAAAGGCGGCGTTTGAGAAGTACGGCATCCACCCCCGGCAGTTTACCGATTACCAGGCGCTTATCGGCGACAGTTCCGACAACGTGCCCGGTGTCAAGGGGATCGGCCCCAAGACGGCGGTAAAGCTTTTGACGCAGTTTGGAAGCCTGGATGCCATATATGAGAGGCTGGATGAGGTCAAACCCGAACGGATCCGCCGACTGCTTGAGGCCCACAAAGCGGAGGCTTTCCGCAGTCGGGAGCTGGTGACACTCAAAGATGACCTGTTTCAAACATGCGACCTCCAAAGCCTGGCCCTGCCCGGAGAGGAGCCGCTTTTAAAGATCAAAGAGGATCTACAACGTCTGCAGATGCGGGCAATCTTGCGGCGGCTGGGGCCTTCGACGCGGGTCAAAGAGGCGCCCAAAGCGCCGACAAGCCGCTTTGAGGCTTTGTTGGTGGATGATGAGAAACAGTTGGCCGAACTGGTGGCCTCCATCGGGCCCGACACCCCTGTGGCGATCGATACCGAAACCGACTCGTTGGATGTACGGCAGGCCGATTTGGTGGGCTTTAGTTTCTGTTTTGAGGAGGAGAGGGCCTACTATGTGCCCGTGGGACACTCCTATCTTGGGGTCGGCCGACAGGTGAGCGTTGAGACAGCCAAAAAGGCGCTGGAAGCGTTGATGGCGCGCCCTTATATCGGTCATAATCTCAAGTTTGACCTGGGGGTATTGCGCCACTGGATGGGGCTGGATTGGCGTCAGCCGCTGGCCGATACGATGATTCTGGCCTGGTTGGCGGATCCCGAGGGGGCCGTGGGGCTGGACAAGTTGGCAGTACGCTACTTCAACCACGAGATGATCGCTTACGACAAGACGGTCAAGCGGGGTGAGACCTTTCGTTCCGTTCCGATTGAGGAGGCGGTCAAATACGCCGCCGAGGATGCCTGGATGAGTTATCGGCTCTACTTCAAGCTGAGCGAGCGGCTCAGGCTCCAGGGGGCGGAGGCGTTGCTGGGTGAGGCCAAAGAGGTGGAGTACCCCTTCATTAGGGTATTGATGGGGATGGAAGATCGGGGTATCGCGCTGGATGTGGATCGGCTTAAAAGCATAGGTGAGGAGATTGCCGGGCGCATTGTCGCGCTTAAAAGGGCCATTTATGAGGAGACGGGAAGGGAGTTTAACCTCAATTCACCCAAGCAGATGGGCGAGGTGCTCTTTGGTGAGTTGGGACTGCCCGGCGGCAAACGGACCAAAAGCGGCGGCTACAGCACCAATGAGCAGGTGTTGGAAAAGCTAAGAGACGCCCACCCGGTGATCGGGAAAATTCTGACCTACCGGGAACTGCACAAACTCCAAAGCACCTATGTTGAGCCCCTTTTGAAGCTGGCCCAAAGCGACGCGAAGCGCCGGGTGCACACCTCTTTCGTGCAGACCGGTACCGCCACGGGGCGGCTGGCGAGCAAAAACCCCAATTTGCAGAACATTCCGGTGCGCACCGAAGAGGGACGGCGGATACGGGAAGCTTTCGTGGCTGGGGAGGGCAAACGGCTGATCGGTATTGACTACTCCCAGATCGAACTGCGTCTATTGGCGCACTTTAGCGAAGACCCGGTGTTGACACAAGCGTTTGAGGAGGGCAAAGATATCCACTTGGAGACGGCGATCAAGCTCTTCGGCCCCGAGGAGGCCGAGGCCAAGCGGGATATCGCCAAGACGGTCAACTTCGGCCTGCTTTATGGCATGGGAAGTCGCAAACTGGCCCAGACGCTCGGTATCTCCACGGCGGAAGCCAAGAGGATTATTGAGAACTACTTCGCCTCCTTCCCGACGGTCAAAGGCTTTTTGGCCGAGGTGGAGACGCGGGCGAAAGAGGAGGGGTATGTGCAGACCCTGCTGGGACGCCGCCGCTACTTCGACTTTGCCCGCGCCACGCCGATGCAACAGGCCGCCTATTTGCGGGAGGCGGGCAATACCGTCTTTCAGGGGAGCGCGGCCGATCTGATCAAATTGGCGATGCTCACGATCGACGAGACGATCCGGCAGGAGCGTCTGGACGCGGCCATTTTGCTACAGATCCACGATGAGCTGATTATCGAAGCCGATGAGGCGCAGGCCCAAAGCCTGGCGGAGCGCTTTTCGGCCATGATGCGGCGTGCGGTGACGCTGAAAGTGCCGCTGGAGACCTCTGTGTATGTCGGTAGACGGTGGAGTGAACTGAAGTAAAACTTACGTATAAAGGGGTGGAAAGGGGATTAACCGCCCTGCTACCCCCTTTTGGATACTATAATCCCAACTGAATAACGGAGTCACTTCCTATTATGAAAAAAATTGTCCAATTCCTTCTTTCCATGCACGGCGCTATTGTGATGATGCTGGTTTTCGCCTTTGCCATCGGGACGGCTACTTTTATTGAAAACGATTTTGGCACCCAGACCGCCAAAGCCCTGGTTTACAACGCCCGCTGGTTTGAGTTTCTGCTCTTTTTGCTGGCGTTGAACCTGGTGGCCAATATCGTGCGTTTTAAGATGTGGCAGTCGGGCAAGCGGCTCATCTTCATTTTTCACGTCGCCTTCTTGATCATTCTTGCCGGATCAGCCATTACCCGGTATGTGGGGTATGAGGGCATCATGCATATCCGTGAGGGGGCCGTCAGCGACACGATTATCAGCGACCGTACCTATCTGCAGTTGGAAGTTCTCAAGGGGAACAAACGCTATACCTACGATCTGCCGGTGCTTTTTTCCAAAATCGGCGACAACCGGCTTAGCCGAAAGATCCGTCTGGGAGATGAGACCCTGACGCTTTCGGTGCTTGGGTATGTGCCGGACGCGGTGGAGAAGGTGGTGGAAGATCCCAAAGGGGAACCGATGGTGGCGATGATGGTAGCCGACGGCGCTGTTTCCCGCCAGGTGCGTTTGACACCCTCCGATCCGGTGGAGACCCCCGCCTTTGTCATTGCCCTGCAAAAGGCGCCCCAAACCCAAAAACCGGTTATTTTGCTTCGTTTCGAGAAAGAAAAACTGGTGGCCGATCTGCCCTTCGCGCTTCAAACGCTCGATATGGCCGACCGGCATGCCGGTATGGTACCGCAAGGCAAAGCGGTACTGCAAACCCGTATGCTCTACAGCGGTTCTGGGGTGAACTTTGTAATCAAATCGGCCTATCCCCACGCGCGGGTGACGCTTGTGAGCGCCAAGAAAAACGCAAACGCCCCGATGCAGAGGGCGCAGGACGCGGTGAAAGTCAAAGTGGCATTGGATGGAAAAGCCAAAGAGGTGACGGTGTTTGGAACCCACGGTCAGCCCGGCGATCCGGCGACGGTACGCCTTGGGGAGTGGCACGTTTCGGTGCGTTACGGCTCACGCGTCATCAAACTCCCTTTCGCCCTGAAGCTGATCGATTTTCAGCTTGAGCGCTATCCCGGTTCCATGAGTCCCTCTTCCTACGCCAGCGAAGTGGAGGTGATTGACAAGGAGAAGGGTGTGAAGATGCCCTTTAGAATCTACATGAACCATGTGCTTGATTACCGGGGATACCGCTTCTTCCAAAGCTCTTACGACATGGACGAGAAGGGCACCATCCTCTCGGTCAACCACGATCCGGGTACCCTGCCCACCTATATCGGTTACTTCCTGCTGGCGTTGGGGATGTTCGGTTCGCTCTTTGTCTACAAAGGGCGCTTCCAGGCGCTGGCAAGGCGGGCGAGAAAGCTTCAGTCCCAAAGCGCGGCCGTCGTGTTGACGGCGGGACTGGCCCTTTGGGGGGTGCAACCCATGTACTCAGCCCCAACGCCGGATCTGCCCAACATCTCCGCCGAGCACGCCGAGAAGTTCGGGGCGTTGATGGTGCAGGACAACGGCGGGCGTATTGAGCCGCTGGATACCCTGGCCAGAGAGGTTTTGCGCAAAGTGACCCGAAGCGAAGAGCGCTTCGGAATGAACGCCGACCAGGTCTTTTTGGGGATGATCGTGCGTCCCAAAGCGTGGCAGAACGTGCCGATGGTGAAGATCTCTTTGCCGGGGGTAAACAAACTGATCGGCATTGATCCGTCCAAAAAGTACGCGACCTTCAACGACTTTTTTGACGCCGACGGCAATGTCTACAAACTGGCTAAAAGGGTAGAGGCCGTTACCCGCAAGCGACCCGCCGAACGCTCCAAGCTGGACAAGGAGATTCTCAAAGTGGATGAGCGGGTCAACGTGATGTACATGACCTTTACCGGCTCACTGCTTCGTATTTTTCCCAATCCCAGAGACAAGACGGGTCGCTGGTACGCCCCCATTGACGCCATCAAACACTTCGATCCCAAAAGCGGCGCCTTCGTGCAGGCGATTTTGGCCGGGTATTTCGGCAGTGTGGACGAGGGGATCAAAACCGGCAAGTGGGACAAAGCCGACAAGGCGCTGGATGTGATACGCGAGTACCAGGATTTCTACGGCGCGGCCATTATGCCCTCCAAGGGGCGGGTTAAAGCGGAGCTCTTTTTGAACAAGGCCAAACCGTTCCAGCGGCTGGTGCCCCTTTATTTGCTGGTGGGGCTGGCCCTGCTCTTTCTGGCCATCTTTCACATTATCAAACCCGCCTTCAACCTCACCTGGCCCACCCGCATCGGCATGGCGGTGTTGATCGGCGGCTTTTTGATTCAGACGGCGGGGTTGGGGCTTCGCTGGTATGTGGCGGGTCACGCCCCCTGGTCCAACGGATACGAGTCGATGCTCTATATCGGGTGGGCGACCCTGTTGGCGGGGTTTGTCTTCTCCCGCCGCTCTCCCATTACCCTGGCGGCCACGGCGATTCTGGCGGGGCTTATTTTGTTCGTGGCGCATCTAAACTGGCTCGATCCCGAGATCACCAACCTGGTGCCGGTGCTCAAATCCTACTGGCTCATGATCCACGTGGCGGTTATTACCGCCAGTTACGGCTTTTTGGGGTTGGGGGCGCTTCTTGGGTTCATTACCCTGTGGCTTTACATCATTAAAAAGGGTGAGAACCGGGCCAACATTGAGCGCTCCATCCGTGAGCTGACCTATATCAATGAAATGGCGCTGATCGCGGGGTTGGCCCTGCTGACGGTGGGCAACTTCCTGGGCGGCGTGTGGGCCAACGAGAGCTGGGGACGCTATTGGGGCTGGGACCCCAAGGAGACCTGGGCGCTGGTGACCATTCTGGTCTACGCGGCGGTGGTCCATCTGCGCTTCATTCCCTCCATGAAAGGGATATTTGCCTTCAACGTCGCCTCACTGCTGGCTTTTAGTTCGGTCATCATGACCTACTTTGGCGTCAACTACTACCTTAGCGGTATGCACTCCTACGCCAAAGGGGACCCGGTACCGGTACCCACCTTTGTTTATTATGTCATCGCCGTGGTGGCACTTACCATCGCGTTGGCGTGGCGGAAACGGAAACTATTGCCGTTAAAAGAACAAGAGGCCTAATCCCCCAACTTTTCTTGGGGGATGGCGGGAATAACTACTTTTTAAACCACCCCTTGATCTTCTCAAACGCCGACTCAAAAACACTTTCATGCGGTTGGGACTCAATGCCGAAGCTCTCCTGGAGTTTGTGCAGGAGCTCTTTTTGCTCGTCGTTCAGTTTTTTGGGGTAGACAATGCGGATTTGCGCGATCAGGTTGCCAAGCTGGCCGCTGTGGACGTTGCGAACCCCTTCGTTTCTGAAGACAAACTGCTGTTTGTCCCTGGCGCCCTGGGGGAGTTTAAGCTCTTTTTTGCCCCGTAACGTGGGAATCTCGATGGTATCGCCCAAAACCGCCTGGGTAAAGAAGACGGGCACCTCCAGGTAGATATCGTCCCCGTGGCGGACAAAGTGCTCATCCTCGTCGACGTAAAAGGTGACGTACAGGTCGCCCCGTCTGCCGTCGTTGGCCACGTTGCCCGCCCCCGGAACCCGCAGGCGGTTGCCGTCGTCGACCCCTTCGGGAATCTCGACGGTCACGGTGGTCTCCACCTCCTCATAGCCCCGTCCGGCACACTTGGCGCACTTTTGCTTGACGGTTTTGCCCGCCCCGTGACAACGGGGGCAGGTCTGGGCGAAGGTCATGAATCCCTGGCGCATATAGACCTGCCCCTGTCCCTGGCAATAGTCGCACACCTCTACCTCGCCCCCTTCGGCCCCGGTACCGCCGCACGCTTCGCAGGGTTTTTTGTAGCGGTAGCGTAGCTCTTTCTTGCATCCAAAGATCGCCTCTTTGAAGCTGATCTGCATCTGGGCCGAGAGATCGAGGTTGTACTTTTCGCCTGATCCTTTGGATCGTCTGCCGTTAAAACCGCCGCCAAAGACCGACTCAAAGATAGCGGAGAGATCGTCCATAATGTCTTCGTAGCTTTGGTTCTGGTAGCCGTGGAAACCCTGCCCTTCAAGGCCCGCTTTGCCGTAGCGGTCATAGACGGCCCGCTTCTGTTCGTCGCTGAGCACCTGGTAGGCTTCGTTGATGAGTTTGAACTTCTCTTCGGCCTCTTTGTCCCCCGGGTTGCGGTCGGGGTGGTACTTGAGCGCCAGTTTGCGGTAGGCCTTTTTGATCTCGGCCTGGGTGCAGGTGCGCTCCACCTCCAAAATCTCGTAATAGTCCATCTCTGTCAAAAAAAAGCTCCTGAAGTAGTCTGAAGAAAGATTTTTCTGCGCGATTTTATCATAATTGAAGTACAATGCCCATGAGATGCAAAAGCAAAAACGAAACAAGATTGAACGGCTCAAAGCGGCACGGCGCCCATACGACGCCCAAAGCGTGCTCAAAGAGGAGAGCGGCGCGCGGATGGATGAGGATCTGCGCTTTTTTTTGAAAAACTTCGGCATATACAATCATAAACTGGCGCCGGAGCGTTACGTTTTGCGCCTGCGGATACCGGGTGGGACGCTAAAGAGGGAACATTTTGCGAAAACGGTGGAGACGGCCGAGGCGCTGGGTGCCGGTTTGACGGTAACGGCCAGGGCCCAACTGGAACTGCACGGACTGTCGTTTCCTGATGCGCTGGAAGCCTACCGCCGTTTGGAGGCGGCGGGGTTGACCAGTTGGCAGACCTTTAGCGACAATGTGCGCAATATTCTCACCCATCCGCTTGACGGCATCGGCGCCGACGGGTTGATCGCGTGTGGGGAGGCGCTTACAGCCATGGAACGCCTTTATCTTAAACAACCCGAGTGGGTGGGGATGTTGCCGCGCAAGTTCAACGCCGTTTTGGCCGGACACCGCCATATGCCCTTTTCACCCTTTGCCAACGACCTGGCCTTCGTGGTTGCCCAAAAAGAGGGGGAAGTGGGCTTTAACGTCTACGCGGGGGGCAAGAATACCGAAGGGGCGCGCTCACTGGATCTTTTTGTCACGCCGGATGAGGCGCCGGCGCTTTTTAAAGCGGTGCTGAAATTTTACAAAGAGGCGGGCCCCCGGGAGAGTCGCAGTCGCGCCCGGCTCTTTCATATGATGGAGAGCATGGGGCTCAAGGCTTTTCGGGAGGGGATAACGGCCCGTTTTGAGGCAGACGCGAGGGCTGAAGGCGAGAGCCTTTTTGAGGGGGTGAGGGTTTTAAAAGAACGGGAGCCTCTTCAAAACGGTAAAGTCGCTTTGCGTTACATGAGCCGGTGGGGTGAGCTGGATATGGTCATGGCCAAAGAGGTGTTGGCGATCTGCCGGGAGCAGAAAATCGAGACCATCCGTCTGGGGGCCGACCAGAACCTCTACCTGCCGGGTGCCGAAGGGGCAACCCCTCGTTTGCAAGCGCGTCGCTACGGCGGGATGCTGGCCTGCACCGGCGCGAGGCGGTGTGTCTATTCGCTTACTGACAATCAGGCGGTGTGCGAGGCGTTGGATTTAAAAGAGTGCGAACGGCTGGGTATTACCGTGGGGCTGAGCGGTTGCCTGAAAGGGTGTGGCCGGCACGCCTTTTCGGATATCGGGCTGGTGGGTATCCGTACCAAACTCTACGGGCCGACGGTGGAGCGGGGGGTGCGGCTCTATCTGGGGGCCGAGCCCTCCCGGCCGGCGCGTCCCGGTCGGCTGATTTTGTACGGCGTGCCCCTTAGAGCGCTTAATGGGATGCTGGGGGTGATTACAGCGCTGTTTGAAGCCTCCGGCCACCGCCGTTTTGAGTGTTTTGCCAAAGAGGAGCTCAACCGTTTCAGCGAGCCGGCTTTGGCCTTTTGGCTCCTTTACAACCTGGCGCTCAGCCAAAAAGAGGCGCCCCTTTTGCCCCTGCCCAAAGAGTGGAACGCGGATGAAAAGGCGCTTTTTGCGTCCCGTGTGACGGATGAGACGGTACGCCGGGCTTTGGAGACGCAAGAGGCGTACCCCTTTAGAGAAGCGATCGTTTTGCTGGAGCGCAGACTCTTTCAGATTGCATAACCTGCCCCATCTTTGCCACATTTTGGCGTTACAATCGTTGCAAGATCGACGATTGGAGGTACGCTATGAGGGCATATATCAAACGATGGATCGCGCTTTTGGCGCTCTTTTTCGCGCCGGCGCTCTTTTGTGCGGAGGAGGCGCCCAAAATTCCCGCCCCGCCCAAAGGGGCGCTTAAATATACCGTTATGGTACAAAGTTTCGAGAACCGGGCCGGTTGGAGCGGTGACTGGGCGTTGGGGGAGGGCATGACGACGGTGATGACCGATATGCTCAAGCAGTCGGGCTGGTTTACGGTATTGGGTGACGCTTCCATGCGCAAAGCGGCCATGGCCGAGCAGGATTTCGCCGCGGGCGGCCGTGTGATTCGGGGTAAAAAGACGCCCAAAATGGGCCGGATGACCCCGGCGCAACTTCTGCTTAAAGGGGTGGTGACCAATGTGCAGGAGACCGGTAGCGGTGGCGGCGGCATCAACTTTATGGGGGTCTCCATCGGGGGTAGCGGCGGCCAGGCGCAGATGAACTTCACCATCTACCTGGTCAACAGCGAAACGGGCCAGGTGGTCGCCTCCAAAAGCATTGTGGGCAAGTCGGGCCGCAAAGGGTTTCGCCTGGGCTATTACGGCTCTGATCTGGGCGGTTTGACGGGACGGTTTGGCGGACAGGTCAAAGACAACGTGATGGAAGCGGCCGAAAACGCCCTGGGCCTGGCGTTGGCTTTTATTGTTCGGCAACTTGACACGATCCCGTGGGAGGGGACGATCATTCTGAAAAAAGGGAACCTGCTTATCGCCAACCGCGGGGCCCGTGAAGGGGTGACGGTGGGGCGTGTCTTTGCCGTGGGCAGTATGGAGCAATTGATCGATCCCGATACCGGCGAGGTGCTGGATATGGATATGAACAGGGTCGGGACGGCCAAAGTGGTGAAAGTCAAACAGAAAGTAAGCTATCTGAAACCTTTGGAAAACGGCGGGGCGATGCAAAAAGGGATGAGCATCTTCCCCCTTGAGTGAAAGGAGCGGTTATGAAAATGGGTATAACGGCACTGTTTTGCCTGACAGCGGGGAGTGTTTGGGCGGGTACGTTGAGTGCCTATCAGGTGATGTTCGAGACCACCGACTGTAACGGTCATACAGGCTTTGCCAGCGCGAAGATTGAGCAGATCTACCGCATTGAGCCCGCCGGTTGTACGGGGCCTGACGGGAAGCCGATCAAAAAGATACTTCTTAAAAACGGGCAGGGGAGTTACGACGTGCTTCTGCTCAGTGACGAGTCGGCCCGGGAGGTGATGGGAGAGATCAGGGCGTATATGCGCGCCAAACGCAAAATGGTTGAAAACGGCAACGCTTTGGTTATTACACACTAAAGGGCGGGGGCTTTTGCTACAATAGCCCCCATGAAACCCAAAGTCGAAAGTTTTGAGAATCTGGTTGAGGCGCTGGAGGCACTGCCCTCTATTGGGAAGAAGTCGGCAAGGCGCATGGCCTACCATATGGTGATGGAAGACCATTTTGCCGCCATGAAGATAGCCCACGCCATCGAGCGGGCGGTTGAGCGGGTGGGGCGGTGTGAGCGGTGCGGCGCCATGAGCGAGGATGAGCTCTGCCCGGTATGCGCCGATGAGACGCGGGATCAGTCGCTTTTGTGCCTGGTTGAGCACCCGGCGGATATTCAGCAGATTGAGAGCAGTGGGGAGTATACGGGCACCTATTTTGTGGTTGGATCGGCCCAGGGGCTGGATGAGGGGCGCCTGATTGAGCGGGTGGAAGAGGGGGTAGAAGAAGTTATTTTCGCCTTTCCCCCCTCTATCGCTTCAGACGGTTTGATACTCTATATCGAGGAGAAGCTCAAAGGGTACGACCTGGTCTTTACCAAGATCGCCCAGGGGGTGCCTACCGGGGTGAGCCTGGAGAATGTCGATATGCTCTCGCTCTCTCGGGCACTGCAGGAACGGGTGAAGGTTTAAAGCGAAAGCGCCGGGCGCATGGCCCTCTCAATGGCCTCAAGCCCATAGCGGTGGTCGGTGAAGTGATCGAAAGCCAGAATGCCCTGTTGCAAAAGCATCTCACTGCCGTCGAAAAAAGGGAGGTTTAAAGAGGCTGACAGACGCAAAAAGGGGGTGGTTTTGCCATAAATCACTTCCACGGCCAGGGCGCTTTGGCGCAGGGTCTCTTTAAGCGGTGTTTCGGGCATGGGGAGGCTCTCATCCTCCAGCCCCGCAGAGGTGGTGTTGATGACGGCGTCGAAAGAGGCGGGATCGAACGCTTCCCATGTCACGGTTTTAAAACCCGCTTCCTCAAACCACTGCAGGCGTGAAGCGGAGCGGTTAAGGACCGTGACGGTCACGTTTTGGCGTTTGAGATAGAGCGCCAACGCCCGCGCCGTGCCGCCCGCGCCGAGAATCAGGACGTTGTGGGGCGTGCCGTGCTTTTGCAAAGCGCGGTAAAAGCCCGGCGCGTCGGTGTTGTAACCGTGAAGCTCGCCATCTTTGAGTACCAGCGTATTGACCGCCCGCACCTCCCGGGCGAAATCCTCCAGCCGGTCCGCTGACTCAAAGGCCGCCTCTTTGTGGGGAACGGTGATGTTGGCTCCTTTGAGCCCCAGGGCCAGGAAGGTCGCTTTGAGCCTTTCGCCCTCTTCAAGCAGGTAGCGGCCGTAGCAGGCATCTACCCCCAGCTCTTTAAAGGCGCGGTTGTGCATGAGGGGGGATTTGGAGTGGGCGACGGGGTTGCCGAAGATCGTAAAAAGCGCCTTCATGACCCCTCTCGCAGATCATCCAGGGTACTGCGCAAAGCGGCCAGCTTGTTGCGCACCTCCAGGTACTCCAGTTCCGGTTTGGAGTCGGCGACGACCCCCGCACCGGCTTGCAGTACGATCTCGTCGGGTTTGATGAGCGCCGTGCGGATAGTGATGGAGCTGTCCATGTTGCCGTCAAAGCCGAAATACCCCACACTGCCGCTGTAAAAGCCCCGTTTGATCCCCTCAAACTCGGCAATGAGCTCCATGGCGCGGATTTTGGGAGCGCCCGTCATCGTGCCGGCGGTGAAGGTGGCGGCAAAGAGATCGAACATATCTTTGCCTTCGTCAATATCGGCTTCCACGTCGCTGACCATGTGCATGACGTGGCTATAGCGCTCGACGCGCATCAGGTCGGTCACTTTGACCGTCCCCGCTTTGGCCACCCGTCCCACGTCGTTGCGGCCAAGATCGACCAGCATGATGTGCTCGGCCCGCTCTTTGGGGTCGTTTAGCATCTCCTCTTCCAGCTCTCTGTCGCGCTGAAGTGTTTTGCCCCGTTTGCGTGTGCCGGCGATGGGGCGAAGAAGAATACGCCCGTCGGTAAGCCGTACCATCACCTCCGGGGAGCTTCCGGCGATGGCGAAGTTCTCAAACTCCAGCAAAAAGAGGTAGGGAGAGGGGTTTTTGGAGCGCAATACCCGGTAGAAGCTAAACGGGTCAACCGCGCATTTTTCGCTGTAGCGGTTGGACATGAGAATCTGAAAAACATCCCCGCTTCGGATCATCTCCTTGGAGTCTTCCACCATTTGGTGAAACTTCGCCTCGTCAAAGGCGAAAGACCCGTTGCCGCCGCCTTTGACAGGTTGCATGGCAAGATAGGGGTAGGGGGCTTCGATGTGCGCGATCAGCTCATCAAACCCTTTGGCGGTGGCGGGGTCGGGGGTGATGAGGTAGAGTTTGCTGGTTTTGTGGCTAAACGCCAGTGTCAGGCGGGGGCGCACCATCTCAAGGTCGGGGATGTTATCACGATCTTCCAGCGCGTCCATATAGGGTTGCAAAACCGGCTCGAAGACCTTGACCATATCGTAACCGATGTAGCCGATGAAGCCGTCCAGAAAACCAAGTCCCGTCTCCAACCGCTTTTGGCGGTAGGCCGTTTGGTCAACACGGGCGTAGTAGGATTTTAAAAAGCTGAAAGGGTCCTCGTCAAGCAGCCGGGTCTCTCCTGATATATCGGTATGACGGGTCTGGTTGTTTTGGTAGGTCAGCCGCTCCAGGGCCCCGACGAAGATAAAGCTCCAGTTCCCCTCCTCACTGCCGCCCACGCTCTCAAACAGGAGGGTGGTCTCTTTTTTGAAACGCTCACGAATACGGGCGTAAAGCGCCGGCGGTGCGAACTGGTCGAAGAGAATCTCCCGAATCTGCACCATCATCTACTTCTTGCGGAAAATGTAGGCGTTTTGGTTGACGCGCCGTTTGATTTGGGGCAGGGCCCGCTTGGCTTCGGCGCGGCTGGCGTAGGGGCCGATGATCACCTTTTTATATTTGATACCGTTGCGGGTGGAGGTCATGATGATATAAGGGAATCCCTCTTTTTTGATGCTGTTGAGAAATTTCCGGTTGGGATCGGTTCTAAAGGCGCCGACTTGGATGTAGTAACCGCTTGCCAGTGAGGCGTAGGCTTTGGTTGTGCCGCTGGGATAGCGGGTGGGCTGTTTGGGACGCGCGACGCGGGTGGGCTGTTTGGCCGGTTTGACGACCGGTTTGGGCGTGGCCGGTTTGGCGGTCTTTTTCACAGGGGTCGGTTTGGTCTCCGTTTTGGCGACGTGTGTCGGTTTGGCCTGAGGTTTGGGTTTTACAGCAGGTTTGGCCTGAGCTGTTTGTGTCGATTCGGGGGTTTGCGCCTCCTGCGCTTTGACATGACGGATAATGCGGTCAATGGGCGCGTCGGCGGGTTGGTTCTCCTCCTCAATGGGGACCTCTTCAAAGAGGGGCTCTTTGGGCGGGGCTTTTTTGGCCTGTGTGACGGCCGGCTCCGGCGGCATGGCGAGAGAGGATTTCTTCTTTTCCGGCTCTACCAGGCTTTTGGTAATCAGAATAATAAGAATCAGAACCAGCAGTAAAATCGAAGCCGCCAGCAGTAGCTTTTTGAGGTTGCCCTGTTTGCTCTTTTTTAAAATCAGGTCATCTAGTTGGTTTTGTTCTTCCATGGGGTCTCCTTTATAAAACGGTTACATATGTCTTGACCAGGAGGTACCGCGCTCCTTGGCATACAGTTTATAGGGAAGGATGAGAATATTATACTCCCTGGGCAGGTCGTTGGTGGGGAACATCCGCCACTCTTTGGGAAGTTTGGTGGCCAGTTTGGTTGAAAGGAGTCGCCCCAGCTGGTAGGCCTCTTGCAAAGTGGTGTGCCCCTTGTGAATATAAAGGTGCAGGTGCCCCGGGGTTTTGGTCTCATAGGCGGTAAAGTTCAAAAACCCTTCGTCTCTAAGCAAAAGCTGGGCCCGGTGCCAGAAGCGCTCCGGGTTGCGCCCGTTGTAGTCAAACACGATGTTTTCAACCTTATCAAAACGGTTGATCAGGTCATGGGCCACGACAATCTCTTTGTCGGCGTGTTTGTTCATGACCATACGGGTGAGGGTTTCGTCGACACGCTCGAACTTGTTATAAAAAGTTCTCCCGTTGTGGCTGATTTTGCTCACAATCGTGGGGCGCTGAATATAGTAGTGGTCGGTGATGATCTTGATCAGCGAGGTATCGACGTTATACATACTGCGCTCCTTAATAGGTGGGTCGGTCGTAGATGACAAATTGTCGTGCCAGGGCGGTCATGGCCTCTTTGATTTTGGCCTGTTTGGCTTCGTTTCCAATGTCGTCCAGCACGTCGCAGATGGCGGCGGCGATGGTCTCAAACTCTTTTTCTTTCATGCCCCGCGCCGTCAGCGCCGGTGAGCCGATGCGAATACCGCTGGTGACAAACGGACTGCGGGTTTCGCCGGGGACCGTGTTTTTATTGACGGTAATGCCCGCGCGTCCCAAGGCTTCGTCGGCGTCTTTGCCGCTGAAATCTTTGTCCAGGAAACTCACCAGCACCAGGTGGTTGTCGGTGCCGCCGCTAACAACATTGTAGCCCCGCTTCATCAACACCTCCGCCAGCACGCGGGCGTTGGCCTTGACCTGCTTGGCGTAGGTTTTCCACTCGGGTGCGAGGTTTTTGCCAAAACCCACCGCCTTGGCGGCAATGACGTGTACCAGCGGGCCGCCCTGGATGCCGGGGAAGATGGCGCTGTTGATCTTCTTGGCCAGCTCTTCGTCGTTGGTCATGATCAGGCCGCCCCTGGGACCGCGCAGGGTCTTGTGGGTGGTGGTGGTGACCACGTCGCAGTGGGGGAAGGGGCTGGGGTGCTCACCGGCGACCACAAGCCCCGCGATGTGGGCGATGTCGGCCATCAACAACGCGCCCACGCTGTCGGCGATTTCGCGGAATTTGGCAAAGTCGATCTCGCGGGCGTAGGCGCTGGCGCCGCAGACGATCATTTTGGGCTTGACAATCCTGGCGATGTCGGCGACGCGGTCGTAATTGATGCGGCCGTCAAGCTCCACACCGTAGGTGAAGCTTTGGTAGTTTTTGCCCGAAAAGCTCACTTTCGCGCCGTGGGTCAGGTGGCCGCCGTGGCTAAGGTCCATCCCCAGAATCTTGTCGTAGGGCTTCAAAAGGGCCGCGTAGACGCCGCCGTTGGCCTGACTGCCGCTGTGGGGTTGGACATTGGCAAACGTACAGCCAAAGAGCTCTTTGGCCCGATCAATCGCCAACTGCTCGATCATGTCGGCATATTCGCAACCGCCGTAGTAGCGCTTGTTGGGATACCCTTCGGCGTACTTGTTGGTAAAGACGCTCCCTTGCGCTTCCATCACCTCGGGGAAGGTGAAGTTTTCGCTGGCGATCATCTCCAGGTGGTCGGTCTGGCGTACCAGCTCTTTTTCCAAAATCTCGTAAACTTTGGGGTCGTTTTGTTGCAGAATGGTCATCGGTTTTCCTCGCTTTGTTCTTCTTGGTTTTCTTGATCTTTTTTAATCGGTCGCATGGCCGGAAACAAAATGACGTCGCGGATGGTGTGCTGGTTGGTCAGCAACATCACCAGTCGGTCAATGCCGATCCCTTCGCCAGCCGTGGGGGGCATACCGTAGCTGAGGGCTTCAACATAGTCCTCGTCCATGTGCATCGCCTCGTCGTCCACCTCTTTTTGGGCTACCTGCGCTTTGAAGCGCTCGTACTGGTCAATGGGGTCATTCAGCTCGCTAAAGCCGTTGGCGATCTCCTTACCGGCAATGAAGAGCTCGAACCGGTCGGCGATGTCGGGGTTGTCGTCGTTGCGGCGGGCCAGGGGGCTGATGGCGATGGGAAAGTGGGTGATAAAGGTGGGGTTGATGAGTTTCTCCTCCACAAAAGCGTCAAAAAGCTCACCCCAGAGCTGCCCTTTTGAAAGTTCGCCCTCAATCTCCACGCCCGCTTTTTGCAAATAGGTCCGCATGGCTTGCGCGTCGTCAAGAATCTCGGCCGGCACGCCGCCGATCTCCACCAGCGCGTCACGGTAGGCGATCCGTTTGAAAGGGGTGGAAAAGTCAATGGTCAGCTCACCGTATGTGAGCTTGGTGGGCAGGTTCAGCGCTTTGAAGAGGTAGGCAAAAAGCGCTTCGGTCAGATCCATCAGGTCTTCGTAGCGGTGCCACGCCCAATAAAACTCAATCATCGTGAATTCGGGGTTGTGGGTGGCGTCCATCCCTTCGTTACGGAAGTTGCGGTTGATCTCAAAGACCGCCTCGAAACCGCCCACGATGAGACGTTTGAGGTAAAGCTCGGGGGCGATGCGCAGATACCGATCCACCCCCAGGGCGTTGTGGTGGGTAATGAAGGGCCTGGCGTTGGCGCCGCCGGGGATGGGGTGCATCATCGGGGTTTCCACTTCCAAAAAGCCGTGCTCTTCAAAGAAGCGTCGAATCAGGCTGACGATTTGACTGCGAAGCAAAAAGGTCTGCTTCACGTCAGGGTTCATGATCATGTCAAGGTAGCGTTTGCGATAACGCAGTTCCTTGTCCTGAAGGCCGTGGAACTTCTCGGGTAGGGGAGCGATCGCCTTGGTGGCCAGCTTCAGCTCCTTGGCGTGCAGTGTCAGCTCGCCGGTGCGGGTGATGAAGGGAAAGCCGGTGACGACCACGATATCGCCCACTTCCACCAGCTTTTTGGCTGTTTTGAACCACTCATCACCCAGGTCGTCGCGGCTAAAATAGATCTGTAGCAGGCCGCTTTCATCCTCTATTTTTGCAAACGCCGCTTTGCCCATGAGGCGCAAAAACTTGATGCGTCCTGTGACGGTGCAGATCTCGTCGGGCGCCGACTTCTCTTCCTGCTCCTTCAAATAGGCAAAACGGCTAAGAAACTCGGCGTTGGAACACCCCTTTTCAAAGCGGTTGCCGTAGGGGTTGATCCCCATCTTTCGCAGTTGCTCGGCCTTTTCGATCCGTTGCTGGATATACTGGTTTTCAAACATAACGCTTTTTAATCCTTGCCGGTGGTGTTTTGACATTCGGGGCAGACGCCGAAAATCTTAAGGGAGTGGTCTTCCATCACAAAGCCGAACTCCCCGGCGATCCGCTCCTGTTTTCTTTCGATGGCTTCATCAAAAAATTCCAGAATTTTACCACATTTTGTGCAGATAATGTGGTCGTGGTGGGCTTTGATGCCCAGTTCATATTTTTTGCCCTGGGTACCGAAAGAGATGGAGGTGACAATACCGGCGCCCTCAAGCAGGGCAAGGGTGCGGTAGACGGTGGCGATGCCGGTTTTAAGCTCCGGGTGCCTCTCTTTGATGAGCCGATGGAGCTCTTCTGGGGTAAAGTGGCCCGTATGGTTGTAAAGCGTTTGCAAAATCGCCTCGCGTTGTCGGGTAAATTTGAGGTTATCCGCTTTCAAAAGCTCCTTGAAACGCTTCAGCAGGGTCTCATAGGAGATAAGGGGAGCGGTGGAGAGCGAGGGGTTTGTCATGATGCCTTGGAACCTTCCGCGGGGTTTGACGCCGTCGACTCAACGGAGGCCAGGGGAAAAAGGAGTGAACCGGCGCGATCCATCCAGGGAAAGAGCAGGCTTTCGGCAAGATGGGGTTTGGCGGTTTGTCGCACCAGGTCGATGGAGTAGAGGGCGTAGACAATGACCGAAAGGATGAGAAAGCTTTTAAGCGACGCAATCGCCATACCGCCGATACGATCAAGAAGCGGGGGCGTGCGATCGGAAGAGAAGAGTGTACCCGCCAGCGCGCCGATCCCCCAGATGAGAAAAAGCAAAATCGCAAACCCGATCAGCGCCATAACGGAAGAGGAGTCAAGCCCTAGCCATTTCCCCAGCCATTCGCCCGTTACCTGGGCGTAACGCACGGCCACCCATAAACCGCCCATAAGCCCGATCAAACCGAAAAACTCTCGGACAAAACCGTTATAAAGCCCTTTGAGCCCGATAAAGAGTGTGGCGCCGATAATGATAAGATCGAAAGTGTTCAAGAAGGGTTGACTCATGCCACTACCATCTGGTCTTTTCCGTTTTTTTTGGCCCGGTAAACCGCCGCGTCGGCTCTTTCAATGAGCGATTCAAGGGTATCTCCCCGGTGGTGTTCAGTCAGACCGATACTCAAAGTTAAGCGAATGGTACGGTTTTTGTAGATGATTTTATGATCACGAACCGTTTGCATAATCCGCTCTCCGACGCGAATGACGTCGTGAAGTTTGGAGCGGGTAAAGAGGATAAGAAACTCCTCTCCGCCGTAGCGGTAGGCTTTGTCGCTTTCGCGAATGGATGAGAGAAAGAGTTTGGCCAGCAAAATAAGCACTTTGTCGCCGGCGATATGGCCGTAGGTGTCGTTGATCTGTTTAAAGTTATCCGCGTCGATCATCATCGCCACCAAATCGAGCTTTCTCTCGTGGGAGAATTTAAGAAATTCGTGCGCGTCAAGCTCCAACGCTTTGCGGTTTAAGAGTTTGGTCAGCGGATCAATATGTGCCTGTTTTTGAAGCTGTTCAATCTCATCTTCCAGATCTTTGATAACCCGATTGGCGTTTTCTAACTCAACAAGCAGGTCTTGTTGAAAGTCGTTAAAGCGCGCTTTGAAAAAGCTGACGTTGATCTCTCGCCGGTTTTGGGCGATTTTCTCAATCTCAATGGCGTGATTTTCGGTGATGTCCTGGAGCGCGGTATTGCTTTTTTTGAAGTGTTCCAGGCTGTCGTGGGCGACGTTAAGGCACTCTTGGGAGTGTTGATGGGCCCAATCCTCAAGAAGGTTGCTTACATCATAACCATAGCCGGCTTTTGTGAGGTTTTCAAAAAAGCCCGATACGGCGCTATGAATAATCTCAAACGGTTGCGCGCCGTTTTGCTCTTTTTGTGAGGCGCTTTTTTCGACTTTTTCGCAACTTTCCTGGATGATTTTAGAGATATTTATATGTTCTGCCATACCGTCTCCCGTCGTAAAACGGGATCATTATAGGAAAATTTGGCTAAAAACCAAACAAAAACGGCGGAATGCTCCGCCAAAAAGGGTTATTTGAGGTTTTTGAAAAATTCAGAGACCGTAAAAGCCATCTCAAGGGCCTGGTTGGCGTTGAGCCTGGGGTCGCACTGGGTATGGTAGCGGTTGCCCAACGCGTCGACGGTAATGTTACAGCTTTGGCTACCGGTACACTCGGTCACATCCTCGCCGGTCATCTCCAGGTGCAGTCCCCCGGCGACGGTGCCTTCGGCTTTGTGGATCTGGAAGAATTGCTTAACCTCGGAAAGAATGTTGTCAAACTCCCGGGTTTTGAAGCCGTTGTCGGTTTTGAAGGTGTTGCCGTGCATCGGGTCGCAACTCCAGACCACATTACGGCCTTCCGCTTTGACACGTTTGAGCAGGGGCGGGAAAAGCTCTCCCACCTTGTCGGCGCCCATACGCACGATCAGGGTAAGTCGGCCCGGGATGTTGTCGGGGTTGAGCTTGTCGATGAGGGCGATGAGCTCCTCCTCTTTCATGCTGGGGCCCACTTTGACGCCGACGGGGTTTTTGATGCCGCGGAAAAACTCCACGTGGGCGCCGTCAAGCTCCCTGGTTCTATCACCGATCCAGAGCATATGGGCGCTACAGTCATACCACTCGCCTGTAAGGCTGTCAACGCGTGTCAGCGCCTCCTCATAACCCAGCAAGAGGGCTTCGTGAGAGGTGTAGAGTACCGTTTCGTGAAGCTGGGGCGTGTTTTCGGGGGTGATGCCGCAGGCTTGAATGAAAGCCATGGCCTGGGTAATTTTCTCGGCCAGCTCCTCGTAGCGTTTGCCCAAAGCGTTGTCTTTGACAAAGTCGAGGTTCCAGGTGTGTACCTTGGTCAGGTCGGCCATGCCGCCCCGGGCGAAGGCCCGCAGAAGGTTGAGGGTGGCGGCGGATTGGTTGTAGGCTTGCAGGAGCTTTTCGGGCTTGGGTTCCCTGGCGTCGGGATGAAAATCGGCGTCGTTGACGATATCGCCCCGGTAGCTGGGCAGTTCCACGCCGTCTTTGGTCTCGGTATCGGAACTGCGGGGTTTGGCGAACTGTCCGGCGATCCGGCCCACTTTCACCACCGGTTTGCCGCTTCCGTAGGTCATGACCACGGCCATCTGCATCAGGACTTTAAAGAGATTTTTGATGGTGTCGGCCCGAAAAGCGTTGAAACTTTCGGCGCAGTCGCCGCCTTGGAGTAAAAAGGCCTCGCCCGCCGCCACTTTGGCCAGCTTGTTTTGCAGGCTTCGGGCCTCTTCGGCGAAAATCAGCGGCGGATAGTCGGCCAGCTCCTTTTCGATGCGGCGAACCGCTGAGGGGTCTTTATAGTCGGGTTGTTGTTTGATAGGAAAGGCTCTCCAGCTTGAAGGGCTCCAGGTACTCATGGCAATATCCTTGCGAAATTTAGGCGCAATGATACCATAAAAAGGAGCCCGTAACCCCTTAGAGGGTTTGGAGGGCTTTGAGGAGTTCGTCGGGGCGGGTGGAGACGCGGATGGCGTCGCCCTTTTCAATGACACGGTTGCGAACCAGTTTCACCAGTACCTGGGTCTGGGTTTGCATGCCGCTTTCGCCCTGTCCCAACTGCATCTGGCTGTAGATCTGGTGTACTTTGTCTTCGCGGATCAGGTTGGCGATAGCGGGGTTGGTAATGAGAATCTCGGGCACCGCCACCCGGCCGCCGCCGATTTTGGGTACCAGAGCCTGGGAGATGACGGCCACCAGCGAGGTGGAGAGCTGGGCCCGTACCTGGGGTTGCTCATCGCCGCTGAAGACGTCGATGATCCGGTTGACGGTCTGGGGCGCGGAGTTGGTGTGCAGGGTGCCGAAAACCAGGTGGCCCGTTTCAGCCGCCGTCAGGGCCGCTGAGATGGTCTCTTTGTCCCGCATCTCACCGATGAGGATAACGTCGGGGTCTTCCCGCAGGGCATACTTGAGCGCAGAGGCAAACGATTCGGTGTCGTTGCCGATATTACGGTGGGAAAAGAGCGACTTGTTGTTTTCATGCACGAATTCGATCGGGTCTTCGACGGTGATGATATGTTTGCGCTCTGTCATGTTGATTTCGTTGAGCATGGCCGCCAGGGTGGTCGATTTACCGCTACCGGTGGGGCCGGTTACCAGAATCATCCCCTTTTCACGCTGAATCAACTGCTTGTAGATGGGGGGCGCTTCCAATTCGTCAATGCTGGGAATTTTGGTGGGAATAACCCGAAACGCCGCCGCCACGTCTCCCATGGTGCGGTAGTAGTTGGCCCTAAAACGCCCCACTTCGGGAATATGGATCGCAAAGTCAAGCTCATTGCGCTCCTCAAACTCTTTTTTCTGCTTTTCGGTGATGATGGAGTAGCACATCTCCTCAATGGTGTCTCCGTCAAGTTTGGGCAGGTTCAGAGGGGCCAGTTTGCCGTCAATGCGGATCTGCGGCTCACTGCGTGAGACCAGGTGCAGGTCGCTGGCTTTATAAGCAACGACGTTTTTAAGCAGTTTGCGGATATCCAGGGCGATACTCATAAAAATAGCTCCTTATAAAGGGTTTCGTCAAAGCCGACCGTGACCGTTTTGTCGCTCTTTTCGACAACGGGGCGTTTGATCAGCAGGTTGTTTCGGCAAAGGGCGTCACGGATCTCTTTGTCGGTTTGGGGTTTTTGGTTTTGCGCAATAGCCCGGTAGGCTTTGCTGTGGCGGTTAAGTAGGGTGCCTGGCCCGGCGGTTTCAAGCCAGCGCGCGATCTCTTCGCAATCGGCGGGCGACTCCCGAAAATCCCGGAGTTGAAAAGGGATGTTGTGCGTTTTAAAAAAGCGAAGCGCCTTTTTGACGCTGTCGCAGTTTTTGATGCCGTGAACAAGAATCATTCAATAATGGCGGGTACGGTAAAAAAGCCCGCTTTCGCCTCGGGGGCGTTTTGAAGGATGATCTTACGCGTCTCGGGGTTTTCGTTCGGCGTGTCATCCCGCATGGGGGTGCCGCTCTCAAGGTTGCTGAAAGCGGGGTCGAGCGTGTCGGTATCCAGTTCGGAAAGAACCTCCACAAACTCCACGATCTTTTTGAGTTCGGCCATCATCTCTGTTCGTTTTTCCGCCTCAATGGAGAGCATGGAGAGCTTTTCGAGTCTTGTGAGCATGGTGTCGTCAAATTGCACCTTGGCGTCCTTGACTTGGAATTAATATAGGTTTTGTTATCATATCATGAGCAACATTAAGCGCAGTTTTCAGGAGCAGATGTGGGAATCAAGGAACAGGTGGAATTCGCGAAAGAGGAGTTGACCCAGGACGAGAAACTTCTGGCCGGGTTGATCAAGGTTGAGCGCTTTTACAAACGCAACAAAATCCCACTGCTGGGGCTTGCGGCGGCGTTGACGGTGGGTACGCTCTTTTACGGCGTGACCGGTTATTTGGAACAACAGCGGCTGGAGCGGGCCAACGCGGCCTTTTTGACGTTGGAGAAAAACCCGGCCGATGAGGCGGCGCTCAAGACGCTTGAAAATGAAAACCCCAAACTGGCCGCCCTTTTTATGCTTGATCGTGCCGTGAAATCGGGTGATGTCAAAGCGTTGGAGGGGCTGGTTGCCAACAAGGACGAAACGGTGGCCGATCTGGCCGCCTACCATGTCGCCGCCTTAAAAAAAGAGAGCGCAAAGTTAAAAGCCTACCGGATGAAAAGCGAAGCGCTTTTGAAAGATTTCGCCCTTTTGGATGAAGGGTATCTGCTGATGCGTCAGGGCAAAATCGCGCAGGGGCGAAAGTGTTTGGCTTCGATAGATAAAAACTCTCCCCTGGCCCGGGTCGCCAAGATGTTGACCCATTACGGTCTGAGCGAAAAATAAGGATTTTAACGTGTTTAAACGACGCTTTTTATTAGTGTTGGCGCCTTTGCTGATTTTTCTGTTTGGCGGGTGTAGCGAAAAAAACTATTTTGAGCCTACGGATATCAAGGGCGCCGTTCATTATGACGGTACCCTGCCCGCCAAAATCGTGGAGATCGGTTATGCCGGCGCCACGTTGGCCAACGGCCAGGTGGTGACAAAAAGGGGATTGAGCGCCTATCGCCTGCCCGAGGGGTATCGGTATGTAGGGGGGCGGGAGCCGCTGATTGTCGCGTCGGGTGACTGCAAGCCCTCTATTTTGTATGATACGCGCGCCAAGGAGGCCAAAGAGCTCAAGCTTCCCCGCCGGGTTGTGGCGGCCCTGCTGATTCCGGGCACGACACGTATGGCGTTTGTGCTGGAAGGGAACAGTTACGGCATCTATGACTACCGAAACGGTGAAATAGTAGCCAAATATACGGCGACCGATCCGGCGCTGAGCGCCGATATCCGTATTGCTAATCCGGTTATGCTGGATCGGTTGGTGTTGATTCCCACCCTGGACGGTCGGCTGGTGATTTTGGACAAAACCACCGGGGCGAAGATTCGCGAAATCGTGGTCGGCAAGGGTGAGGCCTTTAACAACGTCATCTATCTCAACATTATCGGAGATCGGCTGGTGGCGGCAACGCCCCATCGGATCATCTCCGTCAGTCCCAAAGTGATGGATGCCCAGGCCATGGAGATCTCTGACGTGGTATTCGTGGATGACGCCATCTACATTCTCTCCAAAGAGGGTACCATCTACTACTGCGATACCGACCTGAAGATTCTGGGAAGTCGAAAATTTCCCTTTGCCCACTTTGTCGGGATGATTTATGGCGAATTTATCTACGTGGTGGAGAGAGAGGGGTATATCATCGCCACCGACCGCGCCCTCTCGGTGGCCAATGTCTTTGAACTGCCCGACAAGATTGAGGGGTGGTTCTTTACCACGCCGGATACTTTTTATTACGAAGATCACTTCTTCCGTCTTAACAAAGGGGGAACGACGCGCGAGGATGACGGGCGCGATCGGTCAGCAAGTTCGGATAAGCAGGCCCCCGCGCGCGAGAGCCGAACGGATGAGGCGGACTATTCGCCCAAAGGGATCTGGAAGAGCATCAAAAGCCTCTTTACCCCTGATAAAAGCGACAAGACGGTTGAAGGCGCCGATTGATGAAAGCGGTGTTGGAGCCGCTGGGAAACAAGGGGTTTTTGTTTCGCCGTCTGGAACCGTTTGACCTAAAGCGAATCGGCAGTCGCAAACGTATCGGCGTCTATTGCGGGGTGGATGAGAGGAGGCGCCATACCCTTGTGTTTCATATACGGCGAAAAAGCCGCCTCCTCTTGGCGGAAGCGAAAGAACTGATTGCGCTGAAAGCGGCGATTATGCGGGCGTGTGACTATGAGAAGTGCCAATGCCTGGCCGTGGTGGAGGCGCCGCTTTGCTCCAAATCAGCCAATTTGCTGGAGGCGGACGGTTGGAAGATTATAACGGTTTGATTTTGTGCGACGTGGGCAACAGCCGTCTGCACTTTTTTGACGGCGCGGTACAACACTTTGAGATTGACGAGGGGCTGGCGCGCTACGCCAAAGAGAGGGTCTGCTTTATCAGCGTCAACGCCGATGTCACAAAGCGGATTTCCAAGGAGGCGCCGGGGTGGCGCGATTTTTCGCATTGTCGTCTTCTGCCAAGCGACTATGCCGGATGGGGGATCGACAGGGAGGCCGCCTGCCTGGGAGCCGGTGAGGGCGTGGTGGTTGACGCGGGGAGCGCCGTAACGGTGGATATTGTCAAAGCGGGACGCCATCTTGGCGGTTGGATCTGGCCGGGTGTGCGGGCGTGGCAAAGAGCGTGCGCCGCCGTCTCGCCCCGCCTTGATCTGCCGCTTACCCCTGTTGAGAGAGAGCGGGTACCGCTCTCTACGGAGCAGGCCCTCGGTGGGGCCTTTTTTGGAGGGATCTGGCGGGTGATAGAGCGCTTTGGTGAAGGCCTGCCTGTTTATGTAACGGGCGGGGACGCGCCGCTCATGGCTGAGGTTTTGCCAAACGCCGTTGTAGATGAGAGACTGGTTTTTAAAGGAATGCGAATCATGATAAAGGAGTGCGGGTGCTGACTGTTGCTTTGCCCAAGGGGCGGATTGCCGATGAGACCCTGGCCATTTTTGAGACGATTTTCGGTGAGACGTTTCGGTTTGAGTCGAGAAAACTGATTTTAGAGATGGAGAACTTCCGGTTTTTGCTGGTGCGCAACCAGGATGTGCCCGCTTATGTGGCCCATCAGGCGGCCGATATCGGCGTGGTGGGGCTGGATGTGATCGAGGAACAGGGGCACGACATTGTGCGCCTGCTTGATCTTGGCATAGGCAGATGCCGGGTCTGCGTGGGGATCAGGGAAGAGGATGAGTTGGACTGGAACCGTCCCCAGATGACGGTGGCTTCCAAGATGGTCAACATCACGCGTAACTATTTTAGTCAAAAGGCGATGGGGGTGGAGGTGATCAAACTCTACGGCTCCATTGAGCTGGCGCCGTTGGTGGGGTTGGCCGACGCCATCGTGGACATTGTGGAAACCGGCACCACCATGCGCGAAAACGGCCTGAAAGTGGCCGAGACCATTATGGAATCCAGCGCGCATCTTATTGCCAACAAACACTCCTACCTGGAGAAAAAAGAGGAGATTTTAAGCCTTTACGAGGCGATGAAACGGGTGGTCGATGGGGCTTGAACTCTACGCCCGCATTGAGCCTCTGCTGGGCTTTGAGGAGGCGACGAACGCGCTGTACGATCTTTTTATAGAACGCCTGGCCGAAGAGAAACCCAAAAGCCTGCTTGATGTCGGGTGCGGTAGCGGCGCCTTTTTGAAACGGGCCCGCGCCGCGCTTGGGTTGAAACGTGTCGAAGGCATAGATTTAAGCGAAGAGATGGTGCGTCGCGCCGTATCGGCGGGGGTGCCGGCAAGGGCGGTGGATGTGTGTGACGCCGAGGGTACCTATGAGGCGGTTACGGCGGTTTTTGATGTGCTGAACTATCTGGATGCCGAAGGCTTGCGCCGTTTTATGGGGTGCGTGCGCCGACATCTGGCGCCCGGCGGTCTCTTTTTGGCCGATGTCAACACCTATTTCGGCTTTGAGGCGGTGGGGCAGGGCGCCTTGATCCGCCAAAATGGGACGTCGCTATTGGCCATGGAGTCGTACTTTGACGGTGAGCGGATGGAGACGGTGATGGATCTTTTTACCAAAACCGAAGCGGGCTGTTACAAAAGAGAGAGCGATACGGTGATGCAGTATTATCACGATCCCGCGCGGTTTGATGAGCTTGACGGGTGGCGTGTGGAGGAGATTGTGCCGGTATCGCTTTACGATGAGGAGGAGGCCGACAAGTGGTTGTTGGTGTTTAGGGCGGTGTAGCAGTGAGCCGCCCGAAGCGGACGGCTTGAAAGGGGTTTACTTGATCTCTTCAAAGGGGTTGGGGATAACCTTTTTGTGATCGACAATGTAGGGAACCAGTGCCGCGGCGCGGGCCCGTTTGATCGCTTTTTCCACCATCTCCTGGTGTTTTTTGCAGTTGCCGGTGAGGCGGCGGGGCATGATTTTGTAGCGCTCGGAGAGGCTCGCCTTGATGGCGTTAAGGTCTTTGTAGTCGATAAACTCGACTTTGGCTTCGCAATATTTGCAGTAGCGTTTGGAGTATTTTCTTCTTTCTGCCATGGTGTATCCTTTTTTGCTCTCTTTTAATTAAAAAGGAATATCGTCATCGTTGATGTCGATTTCCGGAATCTGCGGCTCCGCGGGAGCCTGCTGGGGTTGACGGGGCGCGCTTTGTGGCGCGGGCGCGCCGTAACTCTCCTGCGGGGCGTTGTAGCCGCCCTGCGCCGGTGCGCCGTAGCCCTGCTGGACGGGGGCGCCGTACTCTTCGCCTTCCGCGCCGGGACCTTCGCCCCTGCGGTCAAGCATTTTGAGCGTCTCCACGGTGATGGAGTGGCGGCTTCTTTTCTGGCCGTTCTGATCGGTCCACTGTTCCAGCGTCAACCGCCCCTCAATGAGCACGCGGCTCCCTTTTCTGAGGTACTGGTTGGCGATCTCCGCGCTCCGGCCCCAGATGGTGATGTCAATAAACATCGTCTCATCTTTTTGCATACCGCCGGCATCTTTGAAACGGCGGTTGGTGGCGATGCCGCACTTGGCGAGTGCCTGTCCGCTGGGCAGATAGCGCAGTTCGATATTTCGGGTCAGGTTGCCGACCAGAATGACTTTGTTAAACATGGTGTTACCCCGCTTTTACTCTTTGGGTTACTCGGCCGATTCCGTTGCCGGAGCGGCCTCCTCTTTTTTGGCGCTGGCGGCACCCGCTTTGTTGACCAGGTTCTGCCACGCCTTGATCTCTTTTTTGTTTTCGTATTTGACGTTCAGGAAACGGATAATCTCTTCATTGTAGCGGAAGTTGCGCTCCAGCTCTTTAATCAGCGCGCCGGGCGCGGTATAGTAGATAACGTAGTAGTATCCGCGTTGGTTTTTCTCAATCTCGTAAGCCAGTTTGCGCATGCCCCAGTCAAATTCGCCGGCGATCTGCGCGCCGTTTTTGGTGAGGATGCTCTTGACGTTCTCGATTTGTGCCTTGATCTCTTCTTCGGTCAGCGTCGGCTTGACGACGAAGAGGGTCTCGTAATGTCGTGTCATGGTTTCTCCTTGTGGTAGTAGCCCTTATGGATATTTCCCCATATCTTGAGGAAAGAGCAAAGAGCACCGCGATTTTAGCGAAATAAAGATTTAATTTTTATTAAGGTTGAAAGTAGCAGGGTCTCTTTCTGATTGCTGGCTCCGGCGCTTTTGAGGGCCAGCTCCCCGTCGGCGAGGATGTCGAAGATCTTTTCAAAAAGCGGCAGGGGGATGCGCACCGCCGTGGAGGCCCGCTCTTTGAGGATGTCGTTGGGCAGGCGGTACCCCAGCACCGCCACCGAGTCGGGGGCGCCGTGGAGCTGGATATGGAGTTTGAACAAAAAGAGCTGTTGTATTCTATACTGCACGGCACGCAAAACCACGCTCTCCTCCTCATCCAGTTGCGCGACCTGCTTTAAAAGCGCCTCCAGGGGTCTTTTGGAAAGGAGTTCGCGCAAAATCTCGTCCATCGCCGGCGGCGCCAGGGAAAAAACATGGCGTTCGATCGTCTCGGCGGTGACGGGGGGCGGAAGCAGGGCCAGTTTTTCAAGTTCATTGACGGCCATGGCCAGGTTGTAGTGAAGCAAGGAGAGCAGGTATTCCAGGGCATACCGCTCAATGGTGACGCCGAGTCTTTGAGCTTCATGGGCCAGTATGGCGGCCGCTTCGTGGGGGCGGGGCGGAAAGAGGCGCAGGTGGTCGGCGCGGGCCTTTTTGGAGAAAACCGATGTGAGGCTTTTGAAATCCTGGCCGGTGTAGAGGTACAAAAAGCGGTTGGCGTCGTTTTTGTCCGCCAGTTCCACGAGGCTTTGGAGCTCTTTTTTGGGAATCTTTCTGTCCGTGCGTATGAGCAGAAGGTTGCGGTCGCCAAAGAGCGAGCTTTGGCTTAGGTGGTTTTTGGCCGTCTGAAAGTCGTACTCGTCGTGGTAGAGCTTCAAAACTCCCTGCGCCGTATCGGTTTTGTCTATATAAAGACGGGCGCACGCCTGCATCTCGTACTCGTTGTCGCCGTAGATCATCAGCGACTGGGGGAGGGTGCCGTTTTGGAGCAGTTGGTCAAACTCACGCTTGTACATCTTCGTCACTCTCCTGGATCAGACTGCGGCGGCAAATAACACGGGCGAAAATCTTGGCCTGGGGCAGGTGGACGTTCTCAATTTGGGCTTCGATGCGGTCAAAGAGGTGTACCGTCTCGTGCAGGCAGAAAAAGCGCAGACCTTCGGGAAAGGTTTCGCTCTGGGCCGTGGGGAGGCGTTCGGCCTCCGTGACGGTGCCTTCGAGCTTTTGGTCGGTGTGGGCAAGCGCCCAGCGGGCGTATTTGCGGTCGGCGAAATCCCAGGCCGTTTTGGTCGCCTCCCGCTCCAGTTCGCTCACTTTCACGCAAAGCGGCTCAATATTGCGCAAAATCCGCTCTTTGGTCGCTTCGTCATCGGCAAAAATCGCCTTGAGCAGGCGGTGAAGCGTCAGGTCGCTGTAGCGGCGGATGGGGGAGGTAAAGTGGGTGTAGCGCTCAAATCCCAGCCCGAAGTGGCCCACGTTTTCGTGGCGGTAGGCCGCCTGCTTTTGGGTCTGGATAATGAGTTGGTCCACGTAGCGCGCCACCCCTTTGGCTTCCGCCGCCTTTTGCAGGGCCTCTACCAGGGCGTGAAAATCTTTTCCCTCCTCTTCGACATAGATGCCGATACGCCCCAACTCATCAATAAGCGCTTCGATCTTTTCGGGGTTTGGGGGTTCGTGAACACGGAAAATGCCTCTGTCAAAATGTTCGGCGGCGGCTTTGTTGGCCAAAAGCATACACTCTTCCACCAGGCTGTGGGAGGGGGTATGGCTTTGGGGAAGGGTCTTGACAATTTCGCCTTTGTCGTCAAGCGCCAGCCGCACCTCCGTGGAGCGGAAGTCGTAACCCTTTTTCAAACGGGCCCGGCGCAATCTTTTGGCCAGGCTCCAGAGAGATAGAAGCGAGGCGAGGGTTTGGCGGTCGCTTTCGGGGGCGTCGGCAAACCCTTCGGCCAGGTAGCGGTCCACCTCTTCGTAGGTGTAACGCCGTCGGCTTTGGATGATCGCTTCATAAAAGCGGTGGGAGAGGAGACGGGGGGTCTCTTCATCCCGGATGTGCAGTTCGCATACGTAGGCCAGGCGGTCGACATGAGGTTTGAGCGAGCAGATGTTTTCGCTTAAAGCCCTGGGGAGCATGGGGATGGAGCGGTGGGGAAGATAGACCGAAAAGCCCCGGGTTCTGGCCTCTTCGTCGATGGCGCTGTCTGGGGTGACGTAGTGGCTGACATCCGCGATGGCCACGTAGAGGATCTTTTGACGGCTGTCCCAGTAGAGGGCGTCGTCAAAATCCTTGGCGTCGACGGGATCGACGGTGCAAAAGGGCAGATGGCGCAAATCGACCCGTTCGGGGTAGCGTTCGGCCTCTACCCTCTCACTGTGTTCACGCGCCTCGGCCTCGGCTGTGGGACTAAAAGCGTCGGGCCGGTTGAAAAGGGCCAGGGAAATCTTCTCATCCACCGCCGGGTCGTCGATGGAACCGAGTATTTCGATGACAGCGCCGGTGCGGGCGTCGGCAAGAAATACCGCCCCTTCGTAAAGGTTCTCTTTGCCCTCCGTGACGTTCATGGGCAAGTCGGTGCGGATGTGGCGGGGTGTCTGGTCGGCTACGTATCCCACTTCATGCAGTAGGGCGGGGCGAAGAATCTCCACCACCTTGGCGGCGGGGCGGCCCGCCCGGCCAAAGAGGCGCCGGGCCACCACGTAGTCGCCTTTGCCCGCGCCGTTGAGGTGTTCGGGGGCGATCAGCAGATCCCGCCCCTCGGCGCCCAGCAATTCCAAATAGGCGGTGCCGGAAGGGAGCAGGTCGACGGTGCCGACGCGGTAGCGGTTATCGAGCCGAAAACGTCGCCCCTCCTGCTTCAAAAGGCCCGCTTCCTGAAGTCTCTGGAACAAAGGGTACTCTTCCTGTTCGAGATCTTCATCGGGGTAGAGCCCCCGGGCCACTTTGATCAAAAGGGCCTTGACGGCGCCGCCGCTTCGCAACGCGCTCACTTAGCGGGAGATTTTTTCAATGGTGTCGCGCAGTCTCTCGGCGTCAAAGCCGAAGCGGTCCGCCTTTTCCAACGCGCTTTGCACCGCCGGCTCTCCCAGCGGATCGATAAAGTTGGCGGCCTCTTTGACAACATGAAGCAGACGGGTCTGTTTCAGCAGGTTTTCGGGCGCTTCGTCGGGGGTAAGGAGGTGGCGCATCATGGTGATCATGGAGTCGCTAAATTGCCAATGCTTGAACATCAGCGCCGCGATCCACTCGCTGGTAATGCCCAGGACCTCTTTTTCGACGGCGGCAATCTCCTCTACCGCTTCGGCCTTGGCGACTTTGTCGTGAAAATCGCGGTCGCAACCGTGTTCTACCATCACCAGCGCTGAGACCGCTTTGCCCAGTTCCATAAGCAGTGAGAGGGTGACCGCTTCGGATTGGCGGATCTCGATCTGGCTGTTGCCCCAGTTGATGGTGAGGGAGTTTTGCAGGCCGGCTACTTTGATAAGATGATCCCGGGTGGCGCCGTAGGGGGAGAGATCGATAGGGACGGTTTTGCGCACGGCGTAACTGATGGCAAACCCCTGGATGGTGCCCATGCCAAAGAGGCTGATCGCCTGGTCAATCGAGGTGATCTGACGGCTGAAACCGTAAAGGGGTGAGTTGGCCGCCTTGAGGATGTCGGCGGTGAACATGGGGTCCTCTTTGACAACGGCGACGAGATCTTTGATCTCACTCTCGGGATCGTCGCAGATGGCTTTGACTTTACTGATGCTTTCTGGCAGGGGCGGGAGGGATTTAATTTTTTTGATAATCTCTTCAACCATGACGTTTTCTCCGGATCACTAATAGACTTGCTTTTGCTCCATTTTACCCCAATTAAACTCTTTTCACGCTGAATGGAGCCGTTTTTCGGTTTTATATGCTTCAAAGCCCGTTTTCTCTATAATCACGCAAATTTTCATATCCAGACACAAAGGATTCTCATGGCACTGAACGTCTACTACGACAAAGATTGCGACCTCTCGCTTATTCGCTCCAAAAAGGTGGCGATGATCGGTTTCGGCAGTCAGGGGCACGCCCACGCCGAAAACCTGCGCGACAGCGGCGTGGAAGTGGTTGTGGGCCTCAAAGAGGGCGGCTCCAGCTGGAAAAAAGCCCAGGCCAAGGGCTTTACCGTTCTGCCGGTGGCCGACGCGGTCAAAGAGGCGGACGTGGTGGTGATTTTGCTCCCTGACGAGGTGCAAAAAGAGGTGTACGACAAAGAGATCGCCCCCAACCTCAAAAGCGGCGCGACCATCAGCTTCGGCCACGGCTTTAACATCCACTACGGCCGCATTCAGCCCGCCGAGGATATCAACGTCATGATGGTGGCCCCCAAAGCGCCGGGCCACACCGTGCGCAGTGAGTTTGTCAAGGGCGGCGGCATTCCCGATCTGATTGCCGTCTATCAAGATCCCAGCGGCAACACCAAAGAGTTGGCGCTCTCCTACGCTTCCGCCATCGGCGGCGGCCGCACCGGGATCATCGAGACCACCTTCAAAGACGAGACCGAAACCGACCTTTTCGGCGAGCAGGCGGTTCTTTGCGGCGGCGTAAGCGCGTTGATTCAGGCCGGTTTTGAGACGCTGGTGGAGGCGGGCTATCCCGAAGAGATGGCCTATTTTGAGTGCCTGCACGAGATGAAGTTGATTGTCGACCTGATCTTTGAGGGCGGCATTGCCGATATGCGCTACTCCATCTCCAACACCGCCGAGTACGGCGACATGGTGAGCGGCCCCCGCGTCATCAACGACGAAAGCCGCAAAGCGATGAAAGAGATTCTCAAAGAGATCCAAAATGGCAAATTCGCCAAAGATTTCATTCTTGAGGGGCAGGCCGGGTATCCCCGCATGAACGCCGAGCGCAACAACCTCAAAAATCACCCCATCGAAGTGACCGGTCGCAGACTGCGTGCCATGATGCCCTGGATCAAGGCCAACAAGATCGTTGACCAGGAAACCAACTAACCTCCCCTTACGCCTTCGGGCGTAAGCCCCTTTCGGCCTCTTTCTCATGAGCAGACAGACAAAAAGCAAAAAACGTCGTAAAAGTACCCGCTCCAAAAAGCAAAAATCGCTTCTGTTGACGGTATTGTTGGCGCTGTTGGTGCTAGTAACCGCCGTGATAGTCGCCGGTATCGCCGGCTGGTACGGTTTTGAGAGCGGCAAAGAGGCCGGTCGCAAAGCGTGTGAGAAAGAGCTTCAAACCTACCGTAAAGACCTGGCGGCTTTGCGGGGCCGGCTGGACGCGCTTCGCGCTTTGGCCAAATCGCCCAAAACCCAAAAGAAAAAAGAGGCGCGTAAGTCCAAAAAAAACGATCGCCCTTTCCACACGGCCACCCCCCTTTCGGAGGCCAAGGATTACGCCGCCTCCGGGGGGAAGGGGCGTGAGACGCGTCGCGCCGTTTCCTTGAACGCCAAAGGGCGTCCCAAACTGGTGATCATTATTGACGACGTGGCCTACCCGTCGCAGATTCGGGCCATCAAACGGCTTCCGTGGCACATTACCCCCTCGCTCTTTCCGCCCACCCCCGCGCATCCTGACACGCCCAAAATGGCCCAAACGCTTCACCATTACATGATTCACCTGCCCATGGAGGCCCGCCATTTTAACCGCCCCGAACCCGAAACCCTGACCGTCAAAAGCAGTGAGACGCACATTGGCGCGCGATTGGCGCAGATTCGTCGCCTCTTTCCCGACGCCCGTTTTATCAACAACCATACCGGTAGCCGCTTTACCGCCGACACCGTGGCCATGAAGAGACTTTGCCGCAAACTCAAAAGAGACGGTTTTATTTTTGTGGACAGCCGCACGACCCCCCGTTCCGTCGTGGCGGATGCGTGCCGGCGTTACGGTATGCCCTATCTGGCAAGAGATATCTTTTTGGACAACAAACCCGATATCGGCTACATTCGCGCCCAACTCAAAAAGGCGGTACGGGTTGCCCGCCGACACGGGTATGCCATCGCCATCGGTCACCCCCACCGCAAAACCCTTGAGGCGCTGGCGGGCGCACGGGATATTCTCAAAGGGGTGGAGGTGCTCTATATGGACGAACTTTACGAGAAAATTCGCTAACATTATTTCAGACAGCTAATTTATCCAGGGAGGCCGGGTATGAAAAAGATCGCTTTGGCGCTACTTTTGGGGCTAACGGGGTGGTTGGGGGCCTTGGCCTTTTTTGACCCCTTGCAGGCCAGGTTGCTGGGGGCGGTGGCGTTTTTGGTAACGCTTTGGAGCAACAACGGCCTGCCTTTGGGGGTGGTGTCGCTCTTGCCCATTCTGCTCTTTCCCGTCCTTGGCATTACCCCGCTTAACGACATAACGCCCAACTACGCCAAATCGATTATCTTTCTTTTTATCGGCGGCTTTTTGCTGGCCATCGCCATGCAAAAGAGCGGCCTGCATTTGCAAATTTCCCGCCGGCTTTTGCGTATCTTCCCCAAAAGCGCGGTGGGGGTTATTTACGCCATGGCGACGGTCTCGGCGCTTCTTAGCTCACTGCTTTCCAATACCACCGTCACCCTGATGCTGATGCCGGTGGGACTCTTTTTGACCCAAAACGCCAAGCTGAAAGTAAGAATTTTGCTGGCTATTGCCTACGGGGCCAGCATCGGGGGGATCTTTACGCCCATCGGTACCCCGCCCAATCTCCTTTTGATGGGCTTTTTGGAATCGTCGGGCTTGACGGCGCCGACGTTTGGGGAGTGGATGCTCATGACGGCGCCGGTAGTGGCGGTAATGTTGGCCGTGATGCCCAGGATTTTGGCGCTGGGCGTAGAGAGTGAGCCGGTAGAGCCGGAGGCGTCAACGCCGGAGCCGTTTGACGGCAGACAGAAAAAGGTGCTGGCCTTGCTGGGTATTTTAAGCCTGCTTTTGCTGGTAAACACCCCGATCAAACCCTGGTACGGCGGATTGGGTTTGAATGAGAAGGGACTTTTGTTGACGGCGGGCCTGGCCCTTTTTATGCCCGGTATGCGTGTTTTGGATTGGGAAGATACCCGCGCGCTTCCTTATGAGATCATCTTTCTTTTCGGCGCCGGTTTCGCCATCGCCCAGGCTTTCGGATCCACCCACCTGGCCCAGGCTCTGGCACAAAAACTCGCCTTTGTCCATGCGCTTCCTTTGTGGGTGACGCTGGCGGTGGTGGCGCTGGTGATCAGTTTCTCCACGGAGATCACCAGCAACACGGCCCTTACCTCGGTGGCTTTGCCGGTGATGGCCAACCTCTACGGCCCCGGACACCCTGAGACGTTGCTGATTCTCATGGTGGCCACCGTGTCGGCCAGCTACGCGTTTATGCTTCCCATCGCCACGCCCCCCAACGCCATTATCATGAGCTCCCGGGTCATTCGGGTGGGCACCATGGCGACATTTGGGGTGGTGATCGACCTGGTGGGCGTGGCGGCGGTATCGACCGCCGCCTACTGGCTTTGGAGAGTTCTACTGCCATGAGCGTGGGGCATAGACTTCCCGCTGTCTACCTTTCCCGCTTTGGCGAGATGGCGAAGGTGCCTGAGCCAATCTATTATCTGGGAGAGCCGGAACTACTGAATAAGCCCGCTGTCAGCATTGTGGGCACCCGTCGCCCCAACGCCTACACCAAACAGATGACCACCCGTCTGGCTTCGGCGCTGGCGGAGCGGGGGGTTGTGATAGTCAGCGGCGCGGCCATGGGGGTGGACGCCCTGGCCCATCGGGGGGCCGGGGCGAAAAATACCGTGGCGGTGGTCGCCGGCGGATTGGATGTGCGTTACCCCGCCGTCAACGCCCCGTTGATCGCGTCTATCGAGAAAGAGGGGCTGGTTTTAAGCCGTTTTGAGGCGGGGGAGCGCCCCAGGCCCTGGAGTTTTGTGGTGCGCAACGAGATGGTGGTGGCGCTGGGCGAGGTGCTGGTGGTTGCCGAGGCCGACCGCCAAAGCGGCTCCATGCGCAGTGTCGAATACGCTTTGAAGATGGGCAAACCCGTCTATGTCCTGCCCCATCGGTTGGGCGAGAGCGAGGGAACCAACGACCTGTTGAGGGACAAAAAGGCCGAGCCGATTTACGACATTGACGCTTTTAGTGCGCGTTTCGGAAAGAAGAGGGAGGGAGCCAAAGAGCCGTTGTTGGCTTTTTGCGCCGAGGTTCCGACCCTTCAGGAGGCGCTGGATCGTTTCGGTCAGCGGGTGTATGAGGCGGAGTTGGAGGGGCGTATCGAGATACGCGACGGTCTGGTCTATCCCGTTACGGATTAGTCGGCGTACAGACCGCTGATGAGGGTAAAAGCGTCATGCCCGTCGGTGGGGTATTCGCAGATATGCTCTTTGCCCAAAGAGATGCCCAGCGCCTGGGCCAGGGTTTCGCGCACTTTCATGGCGCCGTTCCAGTCACACCCCGGAAGGAGGGCAATCAGATTGCCGTCAATATAAAAGAGTCGGTCGCTACCGCGAAGCAGGGGAAGGGCCACGTCCCTGATACGCGCTTCGTCGCCGTCGGGATAGGGGATGCGCAAAACCGAGAAGGTGGGATCGTACCCCTCGTGGGCCAGCCGTTGAATGAGGGTAATGTGATACTCCAACAAGGTTTTAAGCAGTTCTTTGTAGCCGTAAACTTTGGGTTGCATGGCAGGCTCCTTGGGTGGTCGTGTATAATTATACAAAAAAGTGCGGGAGAGGCATGAAGGTCTATCTGTTGGCTATCTTTGTGGTGGCGGCGGCGCTTTGGGCAATCTGGCGCCGAAACAGCCGAAACGGGGTGCGATGGCGTGAACTATTAATAGATACGGCCTGGCTGGGGGTAGGTGTGCTCTTCTTTTCGGCGGCGCGGAATATGTGGGTCTACCCCCCGTTGATGCTGTTGCATCTGGCGGCCAGCACACTGTTTGCGTGGGGATTTATGTTGCGCTTAAGAGGTCGCAAAACCCCGTGGTTTTACGTGATCGCGCCCCTGTTTACCCTTTTGCTTTTCGTGGCCGTTGCCTGGTTTTTCAGGGAGGTTTGAGATGGCGGTGAGCGCGGCGATGGATGTGGGATTGAAGCGGATCGGCCTGGCGCTCTGCCTGGACGGCAAAACGGTACTGCCCCAGCCGGCTATCCTGCGCAAAAACCGCGATCAGGCCGCGCGTGAGGTTGACGCCTTTTTGCGGGAGTGGGGGGTGGAGCGCCTGGTTGTCGGCTTACCCGAGGAGGGAAAAGATGCGGAGGCTATGGGTCGGCGTATCCGCCACTTTGTCTCACTGCTTGCGTTTGAGGGGGAGGTGATCTATGTTGATGAGGCCTTCACCTCCAAAGAGGCCGAGGCGCTTTTGAAAGGAGAAGTCAAGATCAGGCGGGACGGTCGTTTGGATTCGGTCGCGGCCCAGTTGATTTTGGAGCGGGCGCTCTCTCTTCTTCGTTAAAGACCACGACCCGGTTGCGGCCGGCGCGTTTGGCCTGATAGAGGGCTTGATCGGCCAGGTCAATCACCTCTTTGAGCGTATCGCCCTGGTCGGGGTAGCGGGCGACCCCGGCCGAGACGGTGCACCGAATGATCTCTTGGCCATACTCCACGCGGGCGGCCTCAAAGCGGCGTCGGATCTTTTCGGCCACCATCTGCCCCCCCTCAAGCGAGCTTTTGTGCAGTAAAAGGACAAACTCCTCTCCGCCGTAACGGGCGGCGATATCCGCTTTGCGGATGGAGCCGAGAATGATCTCCGCCAATGTCCTAATGACCATGTCTCCCGCGCTGTGGCCGTAGGTGTCGTTGACCTCCTTGAAGTGGTCGATGTCGAGCATGACGACGGTATAGGGAATAAGCCCCCGGTTCCTTTGACTGCTGAGCTTGGTGGCCAACTCTTCAAGAAATTTGCGGTTGTAGATACCGGTCAGGCCGTCTTTGAGGGACTTTTCGTGCAGTTGTCGCAACAAGATATGGGTCTCTATGACGGGCCGGGCGTTTTCAAGGTAGTTTTGCAGGAGGTGTATCTGCGCTTTAAGACGCGCTATCGTTTGGGCTTCACGGGCTAAAAAGGTGATGACAAGGGCGCTTTGGTGAATATGAAATGGGAGGCAGAAGTAGTAGGGAAACTCTCCCTTGTATAGGGGACAGACGGTGGGAAAAGCCGTGGAGTCGGCGGGTGTTTCGGTTCTGTAGGCGCGGCACGCCTCGGCGTCATCAATGCTTTTGGTGTCGCAGGGTAGGGAGGTGAGGGTGCTATAAACCGCCGTGCGGGTGTTGCGCCGGGGGTTGACGGCGTAGATGACAAAGTGCTCCGCATTCATCTCCATTCTAATCACGTCGGCCAGGTGCGCGTAGATCTGATCGAGAGAGCGATCATCCTCAATGATCTGTTTAAAACGCTGGATCTTGGAGAGGGTATCGATGGTGTCGGCCGCCTTTTGCAAGGGATCGCTTTCGTGGACAGGATTGTACTTAAGCAGGGAGGAGAGGCGGTTTTCTACCCGGCCCAGCGTCTCTTGAAACTTTTTGATCAGACTGTTGTACAGCGCGGCGCTTTCGCGTATCTCCCGGTTGCGGGTATCACACTTGACAGTGAGGTTAAAGTCCCCCTCTTTCAGGCGGCTCAGGGAGGCTTTGAGCTCTTTAAAAAAGGTGAGGTAGGGGCGGGAGAGCCGTTTGACCACATAGACGGCGATCAGCAAAAAGAGCAGGGTGATCAGTGAGATTTTCAAAAGCGTCAGCAGGCCGATGTAGCGGGTGTCGGTAATGTCAAACTCAACACTGATCGCCCCCAGCACATCCCCCTCTCGGACATGGTGACAACGCAGGCAGTTTTTCTCCTGCGCGGAGGTGGCGACATAGGGGATGGTGATGCGGTAAAAGACGCGGTTGGCCTTTTCAGTCAGCTTCTTGACGCTTTTGCCGCTTTGCAAAACCTCTCGGTCGATGGCGTCGTGGGGCTTTTCCTTGTGCAGGCCCGGCCCGTATTCGTCAATTACTTTTGAGGAGCGGATAACCCAGAGAGCGCGGACCGATTCGGGGGAGCGGATGGCGCTTAAGAAGAGGTCACGATCTTTCATGGTACCGTTGACCATCATGGTGGTCAACCCCTCTTTGACGATTTTGGCCGTCAACTCCGCTTTTTGCTCAGTGTTTTGAATGGAAAAATTCCTGAAATTGATCGTGGCGTTGATCATGATGGCCACGGCAAATAGAAGCAGTAAGCCGGTGGTCATCCATAAAAAGCGTCGGTCGGTGTTCATGCGGTTTCCTCAAAAAGGGCGACAACGGGGGCGTGGTCGCTGGGGGTGGGGCTTTTGCGCCGTCTTGGCCAAAGATCGACGGTGATCTCCTTTAAGCTCTCGCAAAGCGTGTCGGAGGCAAGCAGGTAGTCCAGGCGCATCCCCTCGTTGCGCCAGATGCCAGCGGTGCGGTAGTCCCACCAGGTAAAGGCGGGGGTGTCGGGATCGTTTTTGGGTCGGCAGTCACGTAAGCCTGTCGCCAAAAGCGCGCGCAAAGCGGCCCGCTCTTCGGGCAAGAACCCTACCTTTCCCTCAAAAAGGGCGGGGTCGTAGACATCGTCGTCTCTTAACGCTACGTTCAGGTCACCCCCCAGCAAAAGCCGGGGCGTGTGTTGAAGCGTTTGGGCGACATAGTCGGTAAGCTCACGGAAAAAATCGGCTTTAAAGGCGTGTTTTTCACCGCTTTCAGCGCCTCGGGGCGCGTAACAGCAGAGGATTGTCGTTTGGTCGATTTGGGCTTGAATGAGCCGTTTTTGGCGCTCAAGCGCGGGGGCGCCGAAGTCTGTTATGACGTTGGTAAGCGGCGCTTTGGCGCAGATGGCCACCCCGTTGAAGCCCTTTTCGCCGTTGACGGCGCAGGTGTAGCCCAGCGCCTCGAAATCGCGGTGGGGAAAGGCGTCGTTTTGGCACTTGATCTCCTGTAAAAGCAGGACGTCGGGCGCGCACTTTTGCTCAATCCAGCGCGCGAGCAGGCCCATTCTGGCCCGAATGCCGTTGACATTGAAGGTGGCATACCGGCGTGTCACGGATCAATCTTTGAGCATATCGTTCATGCGCTTGGTGTCCGGATCGCGGTTGGGGTCTTTTTTGGGTTTTTTCATCTCGATAAAAAGGGTGGTCAGCAATCCGGTCGCAATAAGGACAATGGCGGTAAATTTCCACCAAAACTCCGCGGGCATGGCCTTCTCCTTTATAAAATCAGCATCGCGTCGCCGTAGCTGTAGAAGCGGTAACGCTCCTGTATGGCTATATTATACACCTTTTTGGTTTTCTCAAGCCCCAAAAAAGAGGCCACCAGCATCAACAGGGTGGAGCGGGGGAGGTGAAAGTTGGTCAGCAAAGCGTTGACGCGGCGGGGCGGGTTGAGCGGGTGCAAAAAAAGGTCGCACTCTCCTATGGGTTTTTGGGTGCGAACATAATATTCGACACTGCGGGTGACGGTGGTACCTATGGCCAGCAGGGGTCGGTCACTTTCAATCAGTCTTTGGGCGGCGTGGGGAATCTCGTAATATTCACGGTGCATGGGGTGGTCGGTGATGGTCTCGCTCTCGACGGGTTTGAAGGTGCCCGCGCCCACGTGCAGGGTAACGGGTTGGATCTCGTGGCGCTTTCGTAGACGCGCGAAAAGCTCGGGGGTAAAGTGGAGCGAGGCGGTGGGGGCGGCGACGGCCCCCGCGTTTTGGGCGAAGACGGGTTGGTAGCGCCGGGCGTCTTCGGGGCGGTCCTCTCTGCGGATATAGGGGGGCAGGGGGACGTGTCCGAGTCTCTCCAAAAAAGGCAAAAGGGCGTCAAAGCCCAGGATTTTCCCGTCATTTTCAAAGCGTACAACCCGGTGGCCGTCTTCATGCAGGGCCAACACGACCGCTTCCAGCCCTTCACCGAAAACAAGCCGGGTATCGGGCCGTACCCGCCCCCGAATCAGCACGTCAAAACGGTTGTTTGGAAGGGGACGGTTGATAAGCAGTTCTACCCGCCCGCCGCTGGTTTTGGCGCCAAAAAGCCGCGCTTTGATCACTTTGGTGTCGTTATAGAGTACGGCGTAATCGGGTGGAAGGAAGTTCAGGATTTCGCGAAAACGGGTGTGGGTTACGGCGCCGTCGGCGCGGTTGATGACCATGAGCCGGGCGCTGTCGCGGGGCTCGGCCGGCTCCGAGGCGATGAGCCCGGGCGGCAGGGTGTAGTCGTAACTGTCGGTTTTGAGCAGGTCGTCTGGGTTACGCATCCGCCGGCTCGTCATCCTCTTCGGGCGGGGTGTAGGGGTTGACCATTTTGGCGATGAGAATGGAGAGCCCGTAGAGCAGAATGAGCGGAATGGCCATCAGAAGCTGGGTCACCACGTCCGGCGGCGTCAAAAGCGCGGCCAGCACGAAAATAAGGATAATGGCGTATTTGAAAAAGCTTTTGAGCGTCTGGTCGTCCACCAGTCCCAAAAGCGCCAAAAAGAAGGTGATGACGGGCAGTTCAAAGGCGATGCCGAATCCCACCATGATCTTGGTGAAAAAGCCCACGTACTCATTGATTTTTGGCGCGACGGTAACGATCTGCTCGGCGAAGTTGACCAGAAACTGAAAACCGAAAGGCACCACCACGTAGTAGGCGAAAGCCGCCCCCAGGAAGAACATACCCGAGGCGAAAAAGACAAAGGGCCAGACATACTTTTTCTCATGCTCATACAGCCCCGGGGCCACGAAGAGCCAGATTTGGTAGAGAATAAAGGGCAGTGCCATGAGAAAACCGGAAAAGAGCGCCACTTTGACGGCGGTAAAGAAGACCTCCGGCACGCCGGTGGCGATCATCATGGACTGTTTGGGCAAAACCTCTTTGAGCGGCTGGGTCATCCAGTCAAGGATCGGTTCGTAAAAGTAGAAAGCGACAAAAAAGCAGACCACCAGCGCCGCCATGGAGTAGGCCAGGCGCTTTCTTAATTCGGCGATATGCGGGCGCAATTCCTCAAACATGCTTCTCCTTTTGCTCCGCTGTGGAGGGGTGGCTTACGTGCGTGTCGGCGGGGGTGTCGGGCAGGTCGGGCACGCCGTCGGCCTCTCTGGGGGCGTAGACGTTGTGGGCGCGCCGCTTTTTGGGGAAGGTGATCTTCTCCCGTTTGGGTTCGACGGCGGTGGGGGCGGTGTCGCTCTCTTCGTGGGGCGTTGACGCCTCTTCGGGATCAATAGGATCGTTCAGGTCGGCGGTGATGCCCTGTTCAATGGAACGGGTCGCCTCATCCAACTGCTTTTTGTAGCGCAGGGCCTCCTCTTTGAGCTCACCGATCTTGATCTCCTCTTCAATGGAGAGTTTGGCGTCGTTGACGGTGCGCTTGAGACTGCGGAAAAATTTGGCAATCTGCACCATCGCGTCGGGCAGTTTGTCGGGCCCTAAAAAGAGCACCGCGATCACCGCGATAAAGAAGATTTCGCCAAGTCCCATCCCAAACATCGCTATCCTTTTTTTGCGTGGCGTAGGCCGAAGCCGTAAGAGAGGAAAGTCTATCAAAAAAGTGATTAGCCAAGGATAAAGAGGGCGATCTCGTCGGCCAGCAGAAGGTCGGGGTTGCGGTAACGTGTCCTCTCTTTTTTTAGCTTGCCCTCCTGGCTGAGTAATTCGCACCGTCGGCGCATGGCCGTGTTGAGTCGCTCAATGGCGATGCCGACGTTACTGCGAAGTCCCAAGAATAAGTGCTCTTCCAGCAGGTCGTCGGCGCTTAGGGACTCAACGCGTCGGGCCAGGGGGTCGGCGATGTAGGTGGCGGGGTCGGCGTGAGGGTAGTAGCGGCTTTGGTTGACAAACCCGACGGCCCCGGCCCCTACGCCCAGATAGGGACGTTGACGCCAGTAGCCCAGGTTGTGGCGGCATGGGATGCCGAAATTGGAGACCTCGTAGCGCTTAAATCCTGCCGATTCGAGTTGTTCGGCCACCAGCCGGGCCTGTTTGGCCGAGGCGTTGCGCACCTCGGGCCGGTCGGCGAAGGGGGTGTTTGCCTCCAGCGTCAGCTCATAGGCGCTGACGTGCTCGACAGGAAGCGCGCATAAAGCGGCGATCTCCTGCTTTAACCGTTTGGGGGTATCCAGCGCCGTGGCGTAAATCAGATCGGCGTTGATGCGCCCAAAGCCCGCTTTCTCGGCCCGTAAAATCGCCGATTCGGCGTCGTCGGCGCGGTGGGATCGGCCAAGAAAGGCGAGTTTGTCGTCAAAAAAGCTCTGCACCCCGAGACTGAGCCGGTTGACCCCCAGTTCACGCATCCCCTCCAGCCATGCCGACGTGGCGCTTTTGGGGTTGGCCTCGGCGGTGATTTCGGCGTCGTCGGCCAGGTAGGGGGCGAGGGTTTTAAAAAGGGGCGCGTAGAGCTTGGCGGAGACGGTCGATGGGGTGCCGCCGCCGATAAAAAGGGTCTCAATCCCCCCTTTTGAGGCAAATCGATTCAGATCGTGCCGAAGCTGGGTGTGCAACGCCCCCATGTAAGCCTCACGCAGTCCGAAACGGTCGGTGTAGGAGTTAAAAGCGCAGTAGTGGCATTTGCTGTCGCAAAAGGGGATATGCATATACAGAAGCATTTCTCAGTGGGCCTTAATGGTGAATTGAATACAATCTTATCAAAAATTTTCGTGCGTTTTGCGCCTGAAAAACCGAGGACAAAGATTTTTATGAATGATCGAAACGAAACCGGAAAAAAGCGTTATCGGCCCAATGTCGCCGCGATCATTCTCTCGTCCAGGTACCCGGAAAAGGTGGAGTTTTTTATCGCTTCGCGCAGTGACGTCAAAGACGCCTGGCAGTTTCCCCAGGGGGGTATTGACAAGGGAGAGACCCCAAAAGAGGCGCTGTTTCGGGAGCTGAAAGAGGAGATCGGCACCGATGAGGTGGAGATCGTGGCCGAATACCCCGAGTGGGTCAGCTACGACTTTCCCGAGATGATCGCCAAAAAGATGTACCCCTTTGACGGCCAGCGGCAGAAATATTTTCTGGTGCGGCTCAAAAAGGGGGCCCGGATCAACCTGGATACCGAAGAGCCGGAGTTTGTGCAGTACACCTTCGTGCCCTACGAGAGGATTTTCGATTTCATTACCTACTTCAAGCGCCCCATCTACAAGAAGGTGCTGGAGTATTTCAGGAAAAAAGGATACCTGTGAAAAAGGAGACGGCGTGTTAGTGGTTCAAAAGTTCGGCGGCACCAGCGTCGGGGACCTGGAGCGCATCGGCAACGTGGCCCGACGGGTGGCCCGCACCCGCGACGAGGGGCACGACGTGATCGTGGTGGTCTCGGCCATGAGCGGCGAGACCAACAAGCTGATCGACTACGCCCACCACTTCTCCCCCAACCCCGACCGGGAGGCGATGGATTTACTGCTTAGCTCCGGCGAGCGGGTGACCAGCGCCCTGCTTAGCATCGCGCTCAATGAGATGGGCTATCCCGCCGTGGCCATGACGGGCCGCCAGGCGGGGATCGTGACCGACAAGACCCATACCGCCGCCCGGATTGAGCGGATTGACCCCAAACCGATGCGGGGGGCGCTGGAGGCGGGCCGGATTGTCGTGGTGGCCGGGTTTCAGGGGATCGACCCGGAGGGTCGCGTCACCACCCTGGGGCGGGGCGGCAGTGACCTGACCGCCGTGGCCATCGCCGGGGCGATGGGGGCCGATCTGTGCGAGATCTATACCGACGTGGACGGCGTCTACACCACCGATCCGCGCATTGAGCCCAAAGCCAGAAAGATGGAGCGCATCAGCTACGACGAGATGCTGGAGTTGGCCTCTTTGGGCGCCAAGGTGTTGCAAAACCGCTCCGTGGAGCTGGCCAAGAAGATGGGGGTCAACCTGGTGACCCGAAGCAGTTTCAACGACAACCCCGGAACTTTGATCACAAAGGAAGAGAACATCATGGAAAAACCTCTGGTAAGCGGCATCGCGCTCGATAGAAACCAGGCCCGTGTCAGCCTTAAAGACGTGGAAGACCGCCCCGGTATCGCCAGCGAGATCTTCAACGCCCTGGCGGATGAGGCGATTAACGTGGACATGATCGTGCAGACCATCGGCGCCGACGGCAAGACCGAGATCGACTTTACCATTCCCCAGACCGAGGTGGTACGGGCCCGCTCCGCCATGGCGCGCTTCGCGCAGAGTATCGGCGCCATCGACTACAAAGAGAATATCGCCAAGGTCTCCATTGTGGGCGTGGGCATGAAGAGCCACAGCGGCGTGGCGGCCAAAGCCTTCACCACGATGGCCAAAGAGAATATCAACATCGAGATGATCAGCACCAGCGAGATCAAGATCTCCATGATCATCGACGAAAAGTACGCCGAGTTGGCGGTGCGGGCGCTTCATGATGCCTACGAGTTGGACAAATAGGGGTAGGACGCGGGCGTGAAGGATCTGCTGAGCTGGACGCTGGAGGCGATACGGGCCGAGGATGCGGCTATGAGCTGGATGGAGGAGCGCCGCTACGACTGGGCGCCCATTGCCGGCAACGCCGTCTCCAAGATATTGGCGGGACAGACCCTTTTGCTTTTGAGTGATGAGAACAACCGCTGGTTTGAGCGCTATGTCATCAGCCGCGTCAACCGCCCGGGCCAACAGCGTCCTCTTCTGCCTTTTTACGCCTGTAGCGCCCTCTATCCGGCGGTAGACGCCATACGCAACGACCAGGATATCGATCTTTTTTTCGATCTTCTCAGCCTCTCTTACCCCCAGGGTTTTTTCTTCTGGTATATCGGCAAGGCCGACCACCCCAGGGCCCGTATCGCCCTGCGTAACGAGGAGTCACTTTTGTGGGTGATGGATGAGGAGATGGCCAACAGCTTTACCCTGCGCTCTTTGGATGAGCAGATCGATATCAAGCTGTTGCAACTCTTCAGGCTCTTTGACAAGACCGTCAGCGCCGCCCTTTTCGCGGAGGTCGATCCGGGTGTGTAGGATGCTCCCGCCCCGCTCCCAGATTATCCTGACCGACCGTTTCGACGAGACGATCGAGGCGCTGGCGCAAGCGTGGCCCGATACCCGGTTGGTCCATATCGGGGCCGAGGAGTTTCTGGTCGCCCACGCCGAGGAGGCGATCCGCCGGGCCTACCTGACCGACACGGGCGAGAAGGCGCTGGTTTTAAGCGCCGAACGCTTTACCCCCATTGCCCAGAACAAGCTTTTAAAAATTTTGGAAGAGCCCCCGGCGCGCACCCACTTTGTTCTGCTGACCCCCTCCAAAGCCTCCCTTTTGCCTACCGTTCGCTCCCGATTGCCTATTGTGGAGAGGAGTGTGCAACAAAAGAGGGATGATGAGGCGGTTTTGCTGGATCTTGACTCCCAGCGACTTTTCGCGTTACTGCAAACCTACCGCCGCGCCGATGCCGCGACGGCCAAAACGGCGCTGGAGGCGTGGGGCAAAGAGGCGCTTGAAAGCGGCCGTTTCCGGGTGGACGGGGCCTTGCTGGAGAGCTTTCAAAAGGGGATCAGATTGCTGGATATGGGCTCACCCCCCTCGTTTGTGCTCACGTGGATCGGGATGAAACTGTTAAAGAGGCGCCAATGAGAATCTACCGCATAGACAGACCCCGCGACCCGGCCAAAGCGTGGCAAACCCTCGGTTGCGAGAAGAAAGGGGCGGCGATCATGGCCCAAAAGAGCGACCTGCTCTTTTTCGCGCTGAAAGCTTTGCCGGTGGCGGCGGCCAATATCCTTAAACAGGATGCCTTGAGTGTGGGCGCGGAGCTGGCGGTGCCAAGAGGGACGGTGACCTGCCAAAAGGAAAAGGTGGACGCCGTGTTGATGGGTACGCCCCGGCAGTTGCGCCGCCTGGCCAGAAAAGAGAAAGCCCAACCCTTCGGGTTGGCCAAGGTGGGCCATGCGGTTGAGGAGGCCCTGGCCCATACCGCTTCGCGTCCCGTTCGGATTATGGGTGTCATCAACGCCAACGACGACAGCTTCTACCCGGCCAGTCGCTTCAAAGAGGGGTCAGCGGTGGCGGCGCTGGAGCGGATGATCGAGGAGGGGGCCGATATCATCGACATCGGCGGCGTCTCCTCCCGCCCCGGAAGCGACCCGGTGCCCGAGGCCGAGGAGTTGGCGAGGGTGGCGCCGATTTTGGAGGCGATCAGGCGGGAGCGGCTCTATGAGCGGGCGCTCTTTAGTATAGACTCCTACGCCCCCGCCGTCATCGCGCGAGCCCTTGAGAGCGGTTTTAAAATGGTCAACGACATTACGGGGCTCTCCAATGACGCGGTGGGGGAGCTGGCCGGGCGTTACGGCGCCAGGTTGGTGATCATGCATATGCGGGGCACCCCCAAAACGATGCAGGAAAACCCCGACTATGACGATGTGGTGGCGGAGGTGGACGCGTTTTTTGCCGAGCGCATTGAGCGGGCCGAGGCGCTGGGGCTTGCCAAAGAGGCGCTGGTGCTGGATGTGGGGATCGGCTTTGGGAAGCGGCTGGCGGATAACCTGGCGCTTTTAAAGCATCACGCCCATTTTCTGCACTTTGGGTGTGAACTGCTCATCGGCGCCAGCCGCAAGTCGATGATTGACGCCCTCTCGCCCGCCCCGGTGACGGCGCGCCTGCCCGGCACGCTGGCCATTCATCTGGAAGCGGTGCGGCGGGGGGCGTCTATCGTGCGTTGTCACGACGTGGCCGAACACAGGCAGGCCCTGACGCTTCAAAGCGCCATAGAACAAGGAGGGGTAGAATGAAAAAGTGGTGGATCGCGCTGGGGTGTGCCCTGGCGCTTTACGGCGGCGACAACGTGGCGCCCGGTGCCGTGACGGCGAGATTTTGGGAAGCCTACGCCAAAGGGGACGAAAACCTTACCCGCGCCCTGAGCGTGCGGGGCGAAACTAGGGCGGAGCTTCCTTTGGCGCTTAAAAAGATACGGGTTGAGATTCAGGATGTCAATGTCACCGGCCCCGTGGCGGAAGTAAAAACGCGACTTTTTTATGAGATGGCGCTGAATCAAAAGGGGTCGGCTTTGCCGTGTGAGAGCGGGTTTGAGACGGAGCTTTTGCGTATTGACGGCAAGTGGCGCGTTGACGGGCGCGCCACGATGCCCCGCTTTGAGAAGGCGGTGAGTCAAAGTGCCCTTCGGTGCGGTTTGAAACGTTTTGAGCAAAGTTTTCAACAAGAGCTCAAAGCCTTCAATAGCTGGATGGAGGAGTTTTTCAAAGAGGACGGCCCGCTGGATCAGACCCTGGAAGAGGGACTCAAAGAGGCGGAAAAGCAGATGCGCCGCATGATGGAGCGGCTCAAAAAAGAGGGCGAAACCCCACCCCCCGACCCTCTGCCGCCGGCGGATAGGGGAGAGCGGATATGATCGACTCGCCCGGGGCTTATCAAGAGGCGGTGGCGCGCCTGAAAGCGTGGGCGAAGGCCTACTATATCGACGACAACCCCGTCGTGACCGACGAGACCTACGACGCGCTTTATCGGGAGGTGGCCGACTATGAGAAGGCCCATCCGGACGCGATAGACCCTACCTCACCCACCCAAAGGGTCGGCGCGCCGCTGAAAGAGGGGTTTAAAAAGGCCAGGCACCTAAGCCCCATGTGGAGCATGGAGGATGTTTTTGACCAAAAGGAGTTTGAGGCGTGGGTGGCCCGCAACCTCAAGGGGTTTGCGGATGAGCGCTTTTACGTAGAACCCAAGTTTGACGGGGCCAGCCTGAATCTTGTTTATGAGAACGGGCGACTTGTGAGGGCCATTACCCGGGGCGACGGCGTAGAGGGCGAGGATGTGACGGCCAACGCCCGAACCGTCGCCTCCATTCCGCTGGAGATTGGGCACAAGGGGCTGATGGAGATTCGCGGGGAGGTGCTACTGCGCTTTGGCGATTTCGAGCGCCTCAACGCCGAGCGGCTGGAGAGGGGAGAGGCCCCCTTCGCCAACCCCCGCAACGCCGCCGCCGGTAGCCTGCGCCAGCTTGATCCCGCCGTCACCGCCTCACGGGGACTTATTTTCCAGCCCTGGGGGGTAGGGGTGAACGATCTGGCGTTTGACTACCTGAGCGAACAGATGGCCTATGTCTACGACCTGGGGTTCCGCCGTCCGCCCGTGCGGGAGGTGTGCCACAGCGTGCGGGAGGTTGAAGCGGTGTATGAACGGATCGGGGCGTTGAGAAAGCGCCTTGACGTGATGCTTGACGGCACCGTGGTCAAGATTGACCGCATCGCCGTGCAGGAGGCGCTGGGCTATACCGTCAAGTCGCCGCGTTGGATGGTGGCCTACAAGTTTCCGGCGGTGGAGAAAGAGACAACCGTCAAAGCCGTCGTGCCCCAGGTGGGGCGCACCGGTGTCATCACGCCCGTGGCGGTGCTGGAGCCGGTGGCGATTGAGGGGGTCGTGGTAGAGCGGGCGACGCTGAACAACTACGATCTGATCGAGAAGATGGACCTGCGCATCGGTGACCGGGTGACGCTGATACGAAGCGGGGACGTGATTCCCAAGATTATCAGGGTACTACCCGAATACCGTGACGGCGATGAGGTGCCCGTCAGGCGGCCCGATCACTGCCCGGTCTGCGGCAGTGAGGTGCTGGATGAGGGCAAACTGATCAAGTGCCAGAATATCGACTGTCCGGCCCGCGCGGTCAACGCCATCATCTACTTCGCCTCTAAATCTTGCATGAACATCGAGGGGTTGGGGGAGAAGATTGTCGAACAGCTCTATGAGGCGGGGCTGGTGCGGGAGGTGGAGGATATCTACCGCCTAAAGATGGAGGACCTGCTGAGACTGGAAGGGTTTAAACAGAAGAGAGCCCAAAACCTGCTTGACGCCATTCAAAAGAGCAAAGGGGCCGAGTGCTGGCGCTTTGTCAACGCCCTGGGGATCGAGCACATCGGCGAGGTGGCCAGCAAGAAGATCTGCGAAACCTTTGGACTCGATTTTCTCAACGCGGACAAAACGGCGTTGCTGGCCATTGAGGGGTTTGGCGAGGAGATGGCCGAAAGCGTGCTGGAGTTTGTGCGGGTCAATAAAGAGAAGATCGCGCGCCTGATCGCGACGATCCGCCCCGTCGCCCCGGCCAAGGAGGAGCGCGAGGCATCCGCCTTTACGGGCAAAACGGTGGTGCTCACCGGCACCATGTCCAAACCCAGGGGAGAGATCAAGGCCTTTTTGGAGCGGTTGGGGGCCAAAGTGACCGGCAGTGTGAGCAAAAAGACCGACTATCTTATTTACGGCGAGGACGCCGGAAGCAAATATGACAAGGCCGTACAGCTTGGCGTCAAGACGCTAAGCGAGGCGCAGATGCGGGAGATGGCCGGTGAGACTTGATCGGCGGCTGGTGGCGGAGGGGTTGGCGCAGAGCCGTACCCGGGCCCAGGCGCTCATTAAAGAGGGGAAGGTGCTGGTTGAAGGCCGGGTGGTGCGCAAGAGCGCCTTTGAGGTAGAGCCCCATACCCCGGTGACACTGGCGGAGGCCGACCGCTACGTGGGGCGCGCCGCCAAAAAGCTGGAGGGGCTTTTAAAGAGCTACCCCGTGGCGATAGCGGGGAAGCGGTGCCTGGACGTGGGGGCCAGTACCGGCGGCTTTACCCAGGTGCTTTTGGAAAAAGGGGCGCTTTCGGTGACGGCCCTGGATGTGGGGCGGGGGCAACTGCACCCATCCTTGAAATCGGACGGGCGGGTGATCAGCCTGGAAAATACCGACATACGCGCTTTTGAGAGTGAAACCCCTTTTGAGGTGGTCACCTGTGACGTGTCGTTTATCTCTTTGCGCAAGATTCTTCCGGCCCTTGATCGGCTCTGTGACGGGGTGGCGATTTTGCTTTTCAAGCCGCAGTTTGAGGCGGGGCCGGAGGCCAGGCGCAACAGCCGGGGCGTGGTGATTGAGGAAGAGGCCGTCACGGCGGCCATGCGCGCCTTTGAGGCGGAGGCGTCGGCTTTGGGGTGGCGCCTGATGGTGCGGGCCCCCTCGGTTTTGCCGGGCAAAGAGGGGAACAGGGAGTGGTTTTATGTCTACCGGTGCGGTTAGGATTACGGCGTTGGCCGTCGGGAATTTTGACGGCATCCACCGGGGGCATATGGCGCTGTTTGAGAGGCTGGGCCGAGACGGCGGCGTGGCGGTGATCGAGCACTACAGGGCCACGCTCACACCGGGGGCGTGGCGGGCCCGTCATGTCAATCTGCCGCTCTTTTTTTACGATTTTTGGCGTCTCAAAGACCTCTCGCCCGAGGCTTTTGTCAAGCGGTTGCGTGCCGATTTTCCGAATCTTGAGCGTATCGTGGTGGGGGAGGATTTTCATTTCGGTGCCGGGCGCTGTGGCGATACCCGGACACTGCGAAGTCTCTTTGAGGGGGAGGTGACGGTGGTGGCCGAGGTCAAAGAGGCGGATGAGGGGATCCATTCGCGCGTGATTCGCGAAGAGATCGCCCGGGGCGATGTGGCGCGTGCCGGGGTGATGCTCGGCCGGGCCTACGAAGTGTGGGGCGAGGTTGTGTGCGGCCAGGGGCTGGGCGCCAAGGCCCTAGTGCCCACGCTGAACCTGCGAACGGGGCGCTTTTTGCTCCCTTTGGCGGGGGTTTACAAGACCCGGACGGCCGTAGAGGGGCGCTTTTGGCCCTCCGTGACTTTTGTGGGCCACAGGGTAAGCACCGACGGACGCTTTGCCGTGGAGACCCACCTGATTGACAGACGAATAGATCGGGTGCGCGGGCCAGTCGGCGTGCGGTGGCTGGCCCGGCTAAGAGAGAACCGCCGGTTTGAGACGCTGGTGGCGCTGAAACGACAGATTGAAGAGGATATGGCCCATGCCCGCCAAGGATGAGATTTTCCAAAAGCCGATTCAGAAGCAGTTTGCCTTCGATGACCGGGTGGCGGCGGTATTTGACGATATGATCGAACGCTCCGTGCCTCTTTACAAGGAGACGACGGCGCTTTTTTTGGCCCTGGCGAAAAGGGCGTTACGTGAGGGGGGCACGGTGCTTGATCTTGGCTCTTCGACGGGAAACTTTTTGCTTGAGCTGGCGCAAAGCCTTCCCTTCTCGGCCCGGCTTGTGGGCATTGACAACGCGCCGGCCATGGTGGCGTTGGCCCAAAAGAAGGCCCAGGCGCACGGGGCGGATGTTTGTTTTGTCGAAGCGGATATGCTGGCGTGGCCCTTCCCCGAATGTGACGTCATTTACGCCGGTTACACCCTTCAGTTTGTCCGACCCCTTCAACGGGGCGAGGCGGTTGAGAAGATCTACAGGGCGCTCAAACCGGGCGGGCTCTTTTTGATGAGCGAGAAGGTTTTGATGGAGGATAAGTGGCTCAATAAGCAGATCATAGACATCTATTATGACTATAAAAAGAGCAGGGGCTACAGCGAGACCGAGATTGCCAGAAAAAGGGAGGCGCTGGAGAATGTGTTGGTGCCCTATACGATAGAGGAGAATAAGAAGATGCTCAAATCGGCCGGCTTTACTTCGGTCGATACCGTGGCCCAGTGGGGTAATTTCGCCGCTTTTACAGCCCGCAAAGAGGAGGCCTGAGCCTCTTTTGCGTTAGGCGCCGATCGGTTCGGACGGGAGCGCTTCGATATCGTCGGCAATATCGACGTTGGCCTCTTTGATCATCTGGTTAATCAGGTTGAAGAGTTTGTGGCTTGCCTCTTCCATGCGGTCGAAGTTTTCGATGATACGATCCCGGTTTTCCGGCGTGAGGCAGTTGCCTTTTTGGGCGCAAGGGATGGTGGAGAGCACCATCTGGTGTACCGTTGCGTGAGGCGCTTCCATCTCTTTGTAGGCACGGGTGTGCGAAAAGAGCCGCTTGCCCGCCCCTTCGTAGTACCATTTGCCCATACGGCAATGGTGGTGGTCGGTGAACTCGCTGACCATCTCGGCTTTTTCGTTCAGCACCGTGGTGTAGGCGCGCGATTTGAAGATGATGTGGTCAATTTTGACCAGTGTGCCAAAGAGCGAGGCGTGAATATATTTGGCCTCTTTGGCCGATAGGTCGGCGTTTTGGGCGAAGTTGACCAGGGTCTGCTCGAAGGCGTGGACATCCTCCTGGGAGCTGGTGGCGATGGTGGTAATCTGCTCCGAGTTGGCCTGGATGTCGTTGGACTCTTGTTGGAGGGTCTGAATGGTAATGGCGATCTCCTGGGTCGCTTTCTGGGTGCGCTCGGCCAGTTTGCGCACCTCGTCGGCCACGACGGCGAATCCCCGGCCGTGCTCGCCGGCGCGGGCGGCCTCGATGGCGGCGTTGAGCGCCAGCAGGTTGGTCTGGTCGGCGATATCCTTGATGAGGTTGACAATGGTGGTGATTTCGCCGGTGCGCTCATTGAGTGAGATGATGGCTTCGTTGGAGTGGGAGATGAGTTGGATCAGCTCATCCAGGCTCTGGACGATCTTTTGTACCGTCACCTGGCTTTCACCCGCTTCCGTGGCGGTCTTTTGGGTGTTTTCGGCGATCCGCTCCAAGATGGCAGAGTTTTTCATAATGTCGTGTTGAATAATATTCAGCCCCGCGCCGATGCCGCCGGTGCGGCGGTCAAACTCTTCGGTCAGTTCGCCGCGCATAACGGTTTTGAACGATTCGGCGATCGCCTCAATGGCGTTATTAAGCTCCGGCGTAGCCGACTTGAAGTCGCCCTTGTAGCCTTCGACAAGGATTTTGCGGTAGTGCTTGCCCTCGTTGGCCGCCTCGATGGCGGCGCGGATGTCGCGCATCATCTGCTCCACCTGGTCCAGCATATCATTAACGCCCCAGGCGACGCTTTGGAGTACGTGGGTTTCGGGAATGTTGGTAATACGGTCAGAAAGCTCTCCTTTACCCGCCTTGACCAAAACATCGCGGATTTGACGGATAAGAGGATCGTTAAAGATCTTGTCGCATCCCCCTTCCGAGGCGCCCGGAACAAAGAGACCGACAAGGCTTAACGCCCCGACGACTCCGCCGGCGACATACTGGCCCGTCGCCAGCAAAAAGATGGCTGAGCCAAACGCCGCCAGCAAAAAGATGAGGCTCTGTTTATTGCTGAAGGCCGAGGACAAACTCGTCATAACTCACTCCTTGTTTGCTTAAAATGTCGTTGAGCAGTTTGCCGGACGCTTCCATGCCGCCGCTTCGCTCGGCGTTGAGCAGTTGGCTGTAGAGGTTGGGGATAACCTCCATCGCTTTGGCGCTGGGCTTGCGGCGCACCGAGTGGTAGTCGCGGATCGTGCCATCGGGCGCCGTGGTGGCGGTGACGTTGGCCAAAACCCAGTAGTGCCCCCCGTCTTTGCAGAGATTTTTGACGTAGGCGAAGATCTCCTGTTTGTTTTGAATACGATCCCACAAGAGTTTAAATACGATCTTGGGCATATCGGGGTGGCGCAAAATGGAGTGGGGCGCGCCCAACAATTCACTCTCCTCGTAACCCGACATCTTGATAAAGATCTTGTTGCCGTAGATGATCCGGCCTTTGAGGTCGGTTTTGGAGACGATAAAGTCGTCTTCTTGCAAATAGCGTTCGACCCCGGTGGGTGTCGGTCTTCTCATGTGGCCTCCTTTGTTTTCTCGTCAATGAGCCTCTCAATCGTCGATTTTACATCAGCGTAATTGTAAACTTCTTTAAAACCGCCGATTTTCCCGCCGCTGGCGTTGGGATGGCCCCCGCCGCCGGCCAACGTGGCGGCAATCTCACTCACATCCGCCCGGTCGGCGCTTCTTAAACTTATCGACCCGTTGTTAGAAACGTTTAGGATAAAGTCGATATCGGGGTTTTTGACCAAAAAGGCGTTACCCACCACCGAGATGTTGGGCAGGCCGAATGTCAGGACGCCGGTTTTGTCCCGATAGCGGATGGTCAGCGCCTCTTTTTGCGCCGTCAGAAGGTCGGTCAGGTAGTCGGCCACCAGGTTGTCTAATGTGTTGTCGGGGCGACTCTGGCCGAAAAAGGCCTTTTTGATGGCGTGCATCTTCTCATCGAGCCGGATATGGGCGTTGGGGGTATCAAGTAGTTTGGCGGCCTGGCGGATGAGGTGAAATTTGTGCGCCCTGTCCTCTTCGTCAAAGAGGGCGCGGCCTACTTCCCTGGCCTGGGCTATGGCGTTCATGAGCACTTTGCCAAACTCGAAACCCGGTTTGTCGGTTTGCCAGATATCCACGGCATCCACCGCCTCTACCAGTCTCTCCCACGGCTTGAGCGTCTCGCAGGCAAAGGTTTTGTTTAACCAGTCGTAGGTGATTTGGGTGGCACTGCGGGCGGTGTCCAGATAGTACCACTCAAAGGTTTTGGCTGATTCCTCGCCGCTGGCGTGGTGATCGAGCAGTTGTACGTCGATACGGGTGTTGGATTTGAGATTGCGCAGATTCTCAAGCTGATCCTCTATGTGTCGGCACTGCTCAACCGAGAGGTTGAGGTCGGTAATGAGCAGAAGAATATGGCGGGCGTTGTCGGTGAGCATGGCGTCAAAAAGCACTTTGAGGCGCCCTTCGATCTCGTCGCCGTAGTTGCTGTTTTGGTAGGTGATACGCTCAAAACAGAGGTGAGTCAGAAACTGGCAGGCGTAGCCGTCCAGGTCGGTGTGGGAGAGGTGGTAGAGACTTTCGGGTTTTTGCATCTTGTTGCTTCCTTGCGATAATGTTATAGATCAATCTCGACACTGCCCAGCACCTCAAAGCGGGCGTCACTGTCGATTTCGGCGTGGCTGAGCACCACGATCTCCAACCCAAACCGCTCAAAAATCTCCGCCAGCGGCTTTCTGAGCATGGGATCGACAATCAAGACCACCGGGGCGATGCCCTTTTGCAGGACTTTCTGGGCTTCGGCGCTGACGGTTTCGACCACTTGATTAATCTGCCCCACATTCAGAAGAAGCTGGCGGGTGCCGTCGGTTTCGCGCAGGTGGTCAAGCAGGCGTTGTTCGGTGGCGGTGTTGAGGGTGAGCAGTTTGATGACCCCCTCGTTGTCTTTATAAAGGGAGGTAATCACACGGCTTAGACGCGCGCGGACCTGTTCGACAATCAGGTCAACGCTTTTGGTATATTCGGCCACGTCGGCGACGGTTTCTAAGATGGTGACCATATCTTTGATGGGAATACGCTCGTGAAGCAACTGTTTGAGTACCCGCTGAATGAGCCCGAGGGAAGCGACCTTGAGGGCGTCGTCGACAACGACGGGGTAATCTTTTTTGAGTTTTTCCAGCAAAGACTGCACCTCCTGGCGGGTCAAGAGCTCTTCGGCGTGTTTTTTGACCAGTTCGCTCATGTGGGTTGAGACTACCGTGGCCGGGTCGATGACGGTGTAGCCTTTGATGATGGCATCCTCTTTTTTGTCGGCGTCGATCCATATGGCGTCAAGGCCGAAAGCGGGCTCTTTGGTGTGAATACCCTCAACCTCCTCGGTAGCTAAGCCGCTGTTCATGGCCAGAAATTTGTCGGCATAGACCTCGCCCCGGCCTATCTCTACGCCTTTGAGCAGTATCTGGTACTCGTTGGGTGAGAGTTGCAGGTTGTCGCGGATGCGTACCTGAGGCATCAAAAAGCCGTAATCGGCGGCAATTTTTCGGCGCATGGAGCGGATGCGTTCCAGCAGGTCGCCGCCCCGTCCCGTGTCGGCCAGTTTGATCAGTTGATACCCCAGGTCAAGCTCAAGCATCTCCACCTTCAAAATATCCTCCAGCGCCGCTTCCTCCTCCTCTTTGGTCGGCCCTTTCGGGGTGGCGGGGTGGCGCTCTTTGTCGGCGCCCTCATCTGTCATAACGGGGCCGGCCGGTTGGCCGGTGATCAGTTTGGTCAGGCTTTCGCCCTGCTGTTTTTGGATCAGGTATCCCATCAGGGTAAACAGGAGCCCCACAAAGGTAAGCGAAAGGGTGGGCAGGCCGGGTACCAGGGCAAAGACCAGCAGAATGAATCCAACGATATAGAGGGTTTTGTACTCTTTGACCAGCTGGTTGATCGCCCCTTCGGCGAAGTTCTTCTCCTCCTCTTTGGAGGCGCGGGTGATGATGATGCCGGTGGCGGTGGAGAGGATGAGGGCGGGAATCTGCGACACCAGCCCGTCGCCGATGGTCAGCAGTGTAAAGGTGTGGGCGGCGTCGGCCAGGGGCATATCAAACTGAAACATCCCGATCAGCAGGCCGCCGATGATGTTGATAACGGTAATAATGATCCCCGCCACCGCGTCGCCTTTGACAAATTTGCTCGAACCGTCCATGGCGCCGTAGAAGCTGGCCTCCTGGATAATCTCCTGCCGTCGCCGTTTGGCTTCGGCTTCGTCAATAAGTCCGGCGTTGAGGTCGGCGTCGATGGCCATCTGCTTGCCCGGCATGGCGTCCAGTGTGAAGCGGGCGGCCACTTCGGCGACCCGGGTGGAGCCTTTGGTGACCACCATGAAGTTGATGATGACAATGATGGTAAAGACCACCAGCCCGATCACCATATTGCCGCCCACCACGAAGTTGCCGAAGGCCACGATGATGTCGCTGACCGCTTCGGGCCCCTCGTATCCTCTTGAGAGAATGACGCGGGTGGTGGCGATGTTGAGCGAGAGGCGAAAGAGGGTGATAAGCAAAATCAGCGTGGGAAAGGTGGTGAAGTCGGTGGGCTTTTCGATAAAGATCGAGATGAGAATCATCAACACCGACACGGCGATGGAAACAGTCAGGAAAAAGTCCAGCACGGGGCTGGGAAGCGGGACGATGATAATGGCCAAAATGGCGACAATCAGGGCAACAACGGTTAAATCTTTGGCCCTGGAGAGGGTTTGTAAAAAAGGGAGGGCCCGCTCCAGCAGGCGGGTACGTGTCGCTTTGGCCAAGGGGCGCCTCAGGGTTTGAGAATATCTTTGAGCGTCAGGCCGTCCAAGAAGTCGTCAATGCGGTGTTGCAGACGGTTCAAAAAGGGCCAGATGACGCAAGAACCCCCCCGGTCGCTGGGGCAACAGGATTGGGCGGGAGAGCACTCGAAAACCGACGGGCTTTTGCCCTCCGCCGCCTCGATCACTTCCAGAATGGAGATCTCCGCAAACGGACGATTCAGCGCGAAACCGCCCCGGGCCCCTTTATAGGAGACCAAAATGCCCTCTTTGGCCAGTCCCTGAAGGATCTTGGCCAGAAAGCTTTTGGAGATGTCAAGCTGTTTTGAGAGACTCTCGACATCTTTGGGCTCGCCGCTCTCGCCGATGAGTGCCAAAGAGAGCAGGGCATATTCGCTCGCGCGGGTTAACAGCATACATTCTCCCCGTTTTTTTGGATTCATTGTAGTCAAATCTTAGTAAATTTTTGCTTTTTTAAGGCGGGTTGTGTATAATTGCGCACTCTTTACGCGCTCGAAAAAGAGTCAAAAGAGCATCAATACACCAATCAGGAGGTCAGCAATGGCTTTGGATTCGGCAAGAAAATCCGAAATTATCAAAGAGTTTGGACGCGGTGACAACGACACCGGTTCTCCCGAAGTACAGATCGCACTGCTTACCGAGCGCATCAAGTACCTTACCGAACACCTCAAAGAGAACAAGAAAGATCACTCTTCCCGCCTGGGGCTTTTGAAACTGGTCGGTCAGCGCAAACGTCTGCTTCGCTATCTTAAAAATAAAGATTACGACCGCTATACCCAGCTTATTACCGCTTTGGGACTGCGAGACAAATAATCTTTCGCCGGCTTTCGCCGGCCCCTCCCTTTTTTTCTTTCCCTTTCTTTAGATGCTATAATTACTTTTATGTATGACTATTTGCGCGATAAACGCCTCCTTTTTGTTGAGGATGAGCCGGATGTATTGAACAATATCGCTTCGCTTTTAAAAGAGTTTTTTGCCAAAATCCATACGGCTGTTTCAGCCGAAGAGGGTTGGCGGATCTATAAAGAGGAGCCTGTTGACGCTTTGTTGGTCGATATTGAACTGCCGGGCATGAACGGCATAGGGCTGATTAAAAAGATCCGCAAAGAGAGTAAAGAGCTTCCCATAGTCGTCATTTCGGCCTATACCCGTACCGACTATCTGCTGGAGTCGGTAGAGTTGGGACTGGATAAATATATTGTCAAACCCCTTACCACCCGCAAACTCTATGAATTGTTGGAGTGTCTCAACGCCGATTTTTCTCCCGGTTGGCTGGAGCTGGGAGAAGGGGTTGCGCTGGACGAGGCGGCCGGGAAAGTGCACTACGGCTCGACGGCGCAGGAGCTGACCAGGAAGGAGTGCCGTTTCCTGGCCATGCTATACCACCGCCGGATTGTCGATTACGACAACCTCTACGCGCTTTGGGAGGATGAGGTGCCGACAGAAAACGCCGTCCGCTCTTTTATTAAGCACCTTCGCAAAAAACTGCCGCCCGGTTTTTTGAAAAACCGTAGCGGCGTGGGGTATTATGTCGGGTCGGTTTGAGCATCTATTCAAAAAACGGGTTTCCGGGCGCCATCTGACACTGCTGGTGGTCATTTTTCCCCTGCTTTCGCTCCTGCTGTACGGCGGCCTTTCCCACCTTTTTCTTCTCTATCTCGGCAAACAGGAGCAGATTCGGGATCTTAGGCGGTATGAGTGGACCCGCATGGAGATTGAGAAGAACCTTTTAAAAGAGAAGGTGGAGAGTCTGGCCCGATTTGTGCGCTATTACGACAATAGGGGCAGTCAGAAGATCAAAAAAGACGCCAAACGGATTGTCCGGCTGGTCGCGGCGGTGGCCGACAACCTGTGCCGCTATGGGGCCGGTATGTCGGCAAAAGCCCGCGAAACACTGCTGGTTGAAGCTTTCAGAAAGATCCGTTTTGAGAAGGATCTTGGGTATCTGTTTATGATTGATATGCGGGGCAATGTCCTGCTTCATCCGGATGAGCGGATGATGGGGACCAATATCCGCGACATTCGTGATCTTAACGGAAAACCGATTGTACGGGAGTTTGAGCGGGTAATTCGGAAACGGGGCGAGGGGTTTGTGGATTATTACTGGTACCTGCCCAACCGGCCGCCCAAACAGATGTACTACAAAATCTCCTATGTCAAGAAGGTGGGGTGTTTGAACCTCTATATCGGGGCGGGAGAGTACCTGCGATACATGAAGCGCTTTGTGCGGGAGGAGATTTTGGCCTATATCCGCGACAACGCCCGTTTTGAAAACGGCTATTTTTTTATAACCGATTCCAAAAACCGCTATATTATGCGCCCTTCTTCCGTAGAAAAACCCTCCCTTGATTATCGGGTGGAGGGTTTTTTTCAAACCCCTGATACACTCGCCTATACGGTTTATATTGGGCCATATGACTGGTATCTGACGGCGGTAGAACGCCTGACGGCCGTGCGCGCTGAGATAGCCCAAAAAGCGAAAGAGATTGAAGCCAAAGGCGAAGCGGACGCCAAGACCAATCTTTTATTGTTGCTCCTTTCGTGGCTGGTTTCACTGGGATTGTCCCTTTGGCTTTCGTGGGTGATGAACGCTCTGCTCAAGCGCTATGAACGTCAGCTGAAAGAGAGCCATGAGAAACTGATTTGGCAGTCAAGGCAGGCCCTGCTGGGAGAACTCCTGCCCATGATCGCCCACCAGTGGCGCCAGCCTATTAACAAGATCGCCTCCATTGTGGCCAGGCTTCGTTTCGGGCATGATAAAGATGACCCGACAGCCCTGGATAGCCACTACGCCAAAATGGAAGAGAGCATTGAGTATATGTCTGAGACGATCGACAATTTTCGTCACTTTTATCAACCCAAAAGCGAGGCCAAAGAGGTTGAGCTGGCCCAGCTGATCCGCAAGTCGCTACATTTTTTGGATGAGATACTCCAAAAACGCTCTATTCGGGTCTCTTTGACGCTTCAGCCGGTAACACTCAGGCTCTACGGCAATGAGTTGATGCAGGTGCTTATCAATCTTGTCAAAAACGCGGTAGACGCGATGGAAGAGGGGGGCAGGCTGGAGATTCGCCTCCAAAAAAGGGGTGAGGGCGCGGTGATTGATATAGAAGATAGCGGTATCGGTTTGCCGGAGGGTATGCAGGAGAGGGTGTTTGAGGCCTACTACTCTACCAAGGGTTCCACGGGATTGGGGCTGTATATGAGCAAAATGATTGTCGAAAAGCATCTCAAAGGCAAAATTGCGGCCCAAAATATACCGGGCGGCGCGCGTTTTCGTATCTATCTACCCGCTTCCTGAAGGGCCCTGACCGGTGCCCAATCTTTTTGGTAATCAATGGGCACGAAGCGTGCCTTGTTGTCAAAAGCTTTTTGCAGGGAACTGGGGTGGCCGTTGATTTGCCAGGGAAAGGTCAAAAAGGCCTTCTCAATCTTTTGAATCAGTACGGGGTCAAGGTCTTTGCGGTAGCCGTAGGCGGTGGTGGGAAAGCGGCGGGAGCGGTAGAGGGTGACAATCTGCGAAGGGTTGATCTCTCCCCGGGCGATCATACGGTGCAAAACCGACCCGGCCACGGCGGCCACGCTCGCCTTGCGAGAGGCGATTTGGCGGATCGATTTGCCGTGACTGCCGGAGTAGCGGGTAAAGAAGTCCCGGCCCTCCCGCATACCGTAGCGATGATGTAAAAGATAGAGAGGAAGCCGGCAACCCGAATTGGAGCTGGGGGTGGTCAGCAGAAGGGTTTTGCCCCGTATATCTTCCACGCTACGGATGCGGCTGTGCGGATAGGTAATAAGGCGCATGGTATACCCCCAGCGCCCTTTGGCGTCGGCCATGACGGCGAAGGGGTGAAACCCGGCCTCTTTGACCGCCCTGGGGGTGATGCCGGTGGAAAAACCGCTGACGTGAAGCCGTCCGTATTTCATGGCTTCCAGTTGGGCCGTGGCGGTCTGGTAGGGAAAATAGATCACCTTTTTGCCCGTGACCTTGGCCAGATATCGCAAAAAATCGCGCCAGATTTTTTGGTAAAGGGTGGGGGATTCGTGGGGGGCGTAGGAAAAGACCAGGGTGGCCGGGTTGCGCACCGCTTCGTCAGAGAGGGGAGAGAAGCTGTCCGTAACAAAAGGATCGGCCAAAAGCCGGCCAAGCAGAAGTAAAAGAAAAAGCCCCTTTTTCCCCATGAGACGGTACCCCCGTTTCACTGTTACCCCGTTAGGGTATGGTCTACTGTTTGCCGGTCGTTTTTTTGATCCATGTCGCGCTATCGCCCTGGCGCAGGTCGCGGTCGTTGAGGGGGGTGCGTTTGGATTTGGTGGGGTAGAAATAGCCTATCACCCCCAGCAAAAGCGCCCCCGCCAGAAAGATCAAAAATGCCTGCATCTTCAGCGGTAGTTGCCTACAAACTCGGCGATCCGGCCGATGCCTTGGCGAATGGTTTCAATGTCGGTGGCGAAGCTGAAGCGGAAGTAGCCGTCAACACCGAAGCCTTTGCCCGGCACCACCGCCACGCCCGCGCTCTCAAGCAGTTTTTCGGCAAAGCGCATGGAGTCCGTTTCGACGGCTTTGTGGTTGACAAAGAGGTAGAAGGCCCCTTCGGGTTTGACCACCGAAAGCCCCTCGATGGCGTTAAAGAGCGCCACTGCTTCGTCCCGGCGCGCCTCGAAAGCCCGGCGCATTCGCTCAATATCGGCGTCGGCACTGCCGTCAAGCCCCCGGATGGCGGCGTACTGGGTGATGGCGTTGATGTTGGAGGTGCTTTGGCTCTGGAGCTTTTTCATCGCTTTGACCAACTCCCGGTTCGCGCTGGCGCAGTAGCCAAAACGCCAGCCTGTCATGGCGACCGATTTGCTCAGGCCGTTGATGGTGACGGTGCGCGCAAACATATCGTCGCTGATGGATGCGGCGGCGGTGAAGGTCACATTGTCATAGACCAGCTTTTCGTACATCTCGTCGCTGGCTACCAGGATGTCGGTGCCTTTAAGTACTTCGGCCAGCGCCTCCAGCTCCGCTTTGGAGTAGACCGCGCCCGTGGGGTTGGAGGGAGAGGTGAGAATGAGCATCTTGGTTTTGGGCGTGATGGCTGATTGGAGCTGTTCGGGCGTGATTTTGAAAGCGGTGCTGTCGTCGGTGGGAATGGTGACGGGGGTGCCGCCGCTGTAGCGGACCAGTTCGGGATAGGTCACCCAGTAGGGCGCGGGAATAATCACCTCGTCACCCGGGTCGATTACCGCCTGAAAGAGGTTGAAAAGCGACTGCTTGGCGCCGTTGCTGGCAATGACTTGGTCGGCGGCGTAGTCGAGGTTGTTGTCCCGTTTGAGTTTGGCGCAGATGGCCGCTTTGAGTTCAGGGGTACCGTCGACGGCGGTGTAGCGGGTCATCCCTTTTTCGAGCGCTTCGATGGCGGCCTGTTTGATCACCTCGGGGGTGTCAAAATCGGGCTCCCCGGCGGAAAAGCCCATGACGTCGCGCCCCTCGGCGCGCAACTGCTGGGCCAGGGCCGTAATGGCCATGGTAAGAGATTCAGAGAGTGTCTGGATGCGTTGAGAGAGCATAAGGGCCCCTTTTTTTCTGGGATTTTATCCACTTTTTCATTGATTTTGCCTAAGATGGGGAGGTTACGGAAGAAGGAGGGACGAGTGGAGCGTTTTATGCAGGCGGCGCCGGATGAGACGCGCAAAGGGTGCGGGAGGCGTTAAGAAAGAGGGTGCTCTACTGACGCATCGATTTGATAAAGGCGTCGTAGATTTCGTCCAGGCGCTTCTCTTCATCGATTAGCTCTTTGTGCTCGTCGGCCAGGATATGTTCCAAAATGGCCACCTTTTTGATGAGGTACTCAAAGAGCTCTTTGTCGATATCGGGCAGTTTGTTGTGGCTAAGGGGGCTTTTGTCCCGCCCTTTGGTGACCACCTTGGCCGGAATGCCCACGGCGGTCGATTCGGGGGGTACGGAGCGCACCACCACCGAGTTGGCGCCGATTTTGGAGTCGGCGCCGATGGTGATGTTGCCAAGTACCTTGGCCCCCGCGCCGATCACCACGCCCCGCTCCACGGTGGGGTGGCGTTTGCCCTTTTGCAAGGAGACGCCTCCAAGGGTAACCCCCTGGTAGATCAATACGTCGTCTCCCACAATGGCGGTCTCGCCGATCACCACCCCGATACCGTGATCAATAAAGACCCGTCGCCCGATGGTGGCCGCCGGGTGAATGTCGATGTGGGTGATGAGCTGGTTGAGTCCCATAATAAAACGTGCCAGCAGTTTGAACCCTTTTTGATAGAACCAGTGGGCGACGCGGTAGTTGGCGATGGCCCAGACCCCCGGATAGTTGAAAAAGAGTTCAAAACGAGAGCGGATCGCCGGGTCGCGCCGGTAGACGCAACGGAAATCCTCGACGATCATCTTCAAAACCGACAGCACCTCTTAGGCTCCTTCCGAAAAGTTGATGGTCCTAAGATAGCCGTTTTCACTTAAGTAGAGGTAAAGTTCACCGAGTATCTCTTTTTTCTCATCTTCGTCAATCCCCTCCGCCTCCTCGATACGCTGGCGAATGAGCCGTTCAATCTCTTTGGTATCGTAGTCAATATCTTCAAGTACATCCATGACGGTCTGCGCTTCCAATATCCGCTCAACGCGGTAATGGCCCGCTTCATCGAAAACGATGATCGCCTCGGTGGGGTGGGTAAAGAGGTTGTGGCGCATCCCCAGCACCTCCTGGTAGGCCCCCACCTTGAAAAAGCCCAGAAAATACTCCTCCTTCTCCACGTCCACGTCGTGCAGGTAGAGGGGGTTGTCGATGTTAAAGGCGATCTCGCCGTCGGAGTCGCAGGTGATATCCCAGAGGCTGGCGGAGCGGGTGGGGCGTTGGTTGAGCCGATCCAGCGGCATGACGGGAAAGGTCTGGCCCAGCCCCCAGTAGTCGGGAAGCGACTGAAAGAGGGAGAAGTTGACAAGGTAGCGCTCCTGCACCCTGTCCAAAATATCCTTGATCTCCCTGGTAGGTTTGTCCCCCAGCAGTAGCAGGGCCTTTTTGATGATGAGGTGCACCAGTGTTTCGGTGTTGGCCCGGTCAGTAAGGTCGATGTAGCCAAGGTCAAAGAGGGTGAGCAAGGACTCCATGTGATCCAGCGCGTCGTGCAGGTACTCCCGGGCGTTTTTGGGGGTGATGGTGCGGTAAAGGTCGTAAAGCTCCTGTACCAGCGGGGGGTTTTGCTCTTTGAGGCGTAAGATCTTCTCGCTGTACTCCTGGCTGAAAAGCTCCAGCACCGGGGCGACCAAAACGGCGTGGTCGGCGGCCACGTAACGGCCCGATTCGGTAAAGATGGTGGGTTCGGGCACCCCTTTGGCCTGGGCGATCTCCTTGAGCAAAAAGACCACGTCGTTGGTAAACTCCTCCAGGGTATAGTTTCTGCTGGAGCGCCCCTCCTGCTGGCTGTATTCTACCGCCAATCCGCCGCCGATGTTGATGGCGTGGAGGTTGTTCGCTCCCAGTTTGCGCAGTTCGGCGTAGAGGTTGCCCGCCTCGCGGATCGCTTTTTTCAGGGGAGAGATGTGGTTCATCTGCGAGCCGATGTGAAAGTGAAGCATGGAGAGGCGCTCCGTTAGGCCGTGACGCGCCAGCAGGTCCATGGCTTCGAGCAGTTCCGTGGAGGTAAGGCCGAATTTGGCGCTGTAGCCGCCGCTTTTGGCCCAGATGCCGATCCCCCCGGTATGCAGGCGGATGCGCAGGCCGATTTTGGGCATGGGCGTGCCCAGCCGCTGGGCCTCTTTGATGATAAGCTCCAGTTCGTTGATCCCTTCGATGGTGAGGGTGATGTTGTGCCCCATCTTGGCCGCCAGAAAACCGATGGCGATCAACTCCCGGTCTTTAAACCCGTTGACGGTAATAGGACAGCCCCGGCGGGTGTAAGTGAGCGCCAGAATCAATTCCGCCTTGCTACCGGCTTCCAGGCCGTACTCCAGGTCGGCGGTGGCCTCCATGAGCGGGATGACAAAGCCCGGGAGTTGGTTGACCTTCAGGGGAAAAACGGCTTTGAATTTGCCCCGGTAGCCAAACTCCTCTTTGGCCCGCCTGAAGTGCTCAAAAAGCGTGCGCACCTTGGCTTCGGCCAGGTGAGGAAAACGCAAGAGCAAAGGCCCCTTGAACCCTTCCTCCCGCAAGGCGCGGACAATCTCGACCAGCGCCGGTTTTTGGCCGTGGTTGACTTTGACCACCCCCTCTTCGACGACAAAGTTGCCGTCGCCCCAGAGGTGGATGCCGTAACTTTTGGCGGGATTACCCCAGTGCGTCGAGGGCAAGGCGTCTCTCCTCTTTGGTTTCCATATCTTTGACCCATATGGCGTTTTGGCTCAGCTCCTCTTCGCCCACTACGGCGCAGTAGCGCGCCCCCAGGCGGTCGGCGGCCTTGAGGTGGGCTTTGAGGGACTTTTTGGCGTATTCGGTATGGACCGTGTGGTTTTGGCGTAGGCGGTGGCCAGCCTGGAGGACGGCGGGTAGGGCTGAGGGCTCCATGACGCCAAGATAATACCCCTCTCGCGCGGATTCGGGCATCTTTACCAGCTCCATAATGCGCTCGATCCCCAGGGCAAAGCCCACGGCCGGGGTCGGTTTGCCGCCTAAAAACTCCACCAGCCGGTTGTAGCGTCCGCCCCCCGCGATGGCGCTTTGGGCGCCGATCTCGGAGCTGACAAACTCAAAGGCGGTGCGGGTGTAGTAGTCCAGTCCCCTCACCAGTTTGGGGTCGTGGCGGAAGGGGAGGCGGTTGGCGGTAAGCAGTTGGGTAAGGGTGGTAAAGTCGCTTTGGCAGGTTTCGCACAGGTGCCCGCTCATCAGCGGCGCGTCGGCCAGGTGGCGCTGGCAGGTTTCGTTTTTGCAGTCGAGCACCCGGATCGGGTTGGTGGCGATGCGGCGCCGGCAGTCGTCGCAGAGATTCTCTTGGATGTTTTGAAGGTAGCTTACCAGCTCCTCGCGGTAGCGGGGCATACACTCGGGGCACCCCAGGGAGTTGACCAGAATCTCATACCCGATTCCCAGGGCGTCGAAAATATCTTTGACCATCATGATGATCGTGAAATCCTCGTAGACGCTGGCTTCGCCAAAGCTTTCGCACCCAAACTGGTGGAACTGGCGCAGTCGCCCCTTTTGCGGGCGCTCGTAGCGAAACATCGGGCCGTGGTAGAAGAAGCGGTGCAGGCCGCCCTTTTTGTCCAGCTTATTCTGAATAAACATCCGCACCACGCCGGCGGTGCCTTCGGGGCGCAGGCAGACATCATGCCCGCCCTTGTCGATAAACTGGTACATCTCTTTGCCCACAATGTCACTGCTTTCGCCCACGCTTCGTTTAAACAGCGCCGTCTCTTCCAGCAGGGGCGTCTCGACATAGGTGTAGCCGTAACGTTTTGCTATGGCCGAAGCGGTGCGCAAAATGTACTCGTATCGGGCGTTGTCGGGCGGGAGAATATCTTTCATTCCGCGGAGGGCTTGGATCATAGGCGTTCCTTGATATGGTTTTCGATGGTATCGGTAATCTCTTTGACCGGCAGGCCGGCGTCGATAACAAGTTTGGGCATGGCCAGCGCGTCAATCACCCGCTCCATCATCTCCTGGATCTTCAGAAGGTACGGGGCGCCCCGGCTCTCGATGGCGTCGGGCGTTTTGCCCGCCATGCGCTCAGCCAGGGTGGCGCGGTCAAGTTTGAGCAAAACCGCCAGGTCGGGCAGAAGGTCGTCGACGGCGAAGCGGTTAAGCGTAATCAGCGTGTTCAGGGGAATCTCCTCATTCACGGCGGCGTAGGCGATGCCGGAGATCAGTGAGCGGTCCGAGAGGATCAGCCGGTGGCGGTTGGGGCGAATTACGCGCTCGGTATGTTCGGCCCGGTCGGCCAGAAAAAGAAGGGCTTCGCTTCTGGGATGCAGTCCCCCCTCTTCCAACAAAATGGCCCGCAGTTTTGTCCCAAGGGGCGTGCCGCCCGGCTCTTTGGTTACCACGCAATTGCCCAGGCGTACGGCCAGCGCCTCGATCTGGGTGCTTTTGCCGGCGGTATCGACCCCCTCAAAGGCTATATACACGGATGCTCCTTTTGGATAAAAGCGGCCACTTCCGGGGGGACAAGATGGTTGTAGCGCCCCCCGTGGGCCAGAATGGCCCGCACCACCGAAGAGCTGATGAAGGCGTTTTGCAGGCTTGGCATGAGGTAGAGGGTCTCAATCTCGGGATCGAGCGAGGCGTTGGCGTAGCCCATCTGCAATTCATACTCAAAATCGCTGACGGCCCGCAGGCCCCGAATGACAATCTGGGCGTTGGCGGTGTGACAAAAGTCGACCAGCAGACCCGAAAACCCCTCGACCCGGACGTTGGAGAGGCTTTTGCAGGCGGCCTCGGCCATGGCGACGCGCTCGGCGTGGCCAAACATGGGCCCTTTCGATTCGGAGACGGCAATGGCGACAATCACTTCGTCAAAGAGACGGGCGGCCCGGGTAATGATATCCATGTGGCCGTTGGTGATGGGGTCGAAAGTACCGGGGTAGATGACCCGTTTAAAGCCCATTTGCGTCTCCTTGGTATACCCTCACGGGGCGGGTAAACAGGGTTGTCATGCTTCCTCGATTCTCCAGCGTTGATAGAGATTATGCTCAATCCCCAGCAAATCATACCATTTGCCTATCACAAACCGCTCCATCGCCTCCACACTGTCGTGTTCGGCGTAATAGCCCATGACCGGCGGGGCGATGATGACGCCTAAGCGGGAGAGTTTGAGCATATTCTCCAAGGCGATCGCCGAAAAGGGCATCTCCCGCGGCGCCAGCAAAAGTGTGCGCCGTTCTTTCAGGGTGACCGCGCAGGCGCGGGTGACCAGGTCGTCGGCGATGCCGCAGGTGATCTTGGCCAGGGTGTTCATACTGCACGGTATAACGGCCATGGCGTCAACGGGAAAGGAGCCCGACGCCGGCGGCGCGGCGATATCTTTTTCGTCAAAGACCCGTTTCTCTTCATACCGCAATACCTTGCGGGCGTTTTCGGAAAGAATCAGGTAAGGCGTGACGTTGGAGGGTAGAAGCTGAAGAAAGCGCTCTCCCAAGCCTACGCCGCTCGCGCCCGTGATCGCTATGGCCAGTCTCATCGAATCTCCACTTCGTTTTTGCCGACAACTACGCCTTTTAACGTTTTGCCGTCATCCCTGCGCAAGGTGATCATGTCGCCTTTTTTACCGCTTTGCAGGGCGGTGGCGTCAAACTCCACCGTCACGGCGCCGTCGCGGTAGAGGCAGTGAACCCTTTGGTGCTTGACCACACCGGGAACGGGGCCGGCATTACGCGGGGTCAATATCCTACCTTTGGCGATATTGCAAAGGGCCAGGTACCTTTTTGCCTCCTTAAACAGAAGCGGCGGGGCGCTAAAGCGTTTAAACGGGATGGTCGCGGCCGTCGTGTCGTTTGGTGTGATGATTCTATCTTTTTTTATTTGATGAATCGCTTTATAGACCTTGATATCGCCGATGATTCGGTAACGGTAAAAGCGGGTGCGGTGTTTACACTGAAGAATGATGGCGCCGTAGTTACTGCGCAGGTTTCTTGGGTTAAGACGCACCTGGCACTCATTTGGTGAGAGGGGTTTGGCGTGGGGCGGGGCGTGGAGTTTGACGGCTTGGATGCGTAAAGAGGGGTAGCGGGATGTATAGGCGTTTTGAAGGGTGTTTTGTAACATATCAGTGATCGATTCGGTTGAGAAAAGCGGGGTTGAAGAAAAGAGTATAAAAAGAAGAGAAAAGATGGAGCGGGAGACGGGGGTCGAACCCGCGACCCCAACCTTGGCAAGGTTGTGCTCTACCACTGAGCTACTCCCGCATATGAGTTACTAATAATGGTACCGAGGGCCGGACTCGAACCGGCACGGGCTAACGCCCATCAGATTTTGAGTCTGACGTGTCTACCAGTTTCACCACCCCGGCGACTGGTACCCCATCGCTTTTCGACCCGAATTGTAAAGCTTGGTACCTTAAACACCGGTTAAAAACCGGTGCTTGATAGCAAAGAGGCGCTTACTTGGCGACCGCTTCTTTGAGTTTTTTGCCCACTTTGAACTTGACGGCGCGGGTGGCGGGAACGTCAACCACTTTGCCGGTGCCGGGTACTTTGGCTTTGCGGGCGGCGCGCTCGGCGGTGGTAAAGGTGCCGAAACCGATGAAGCTTACGCTTTTGCCGTCAGCCAGCGCTTCGGTAATGGTGTCAATGGCGGCGTCAAGCAGTGCTTCGGTATCTTTTTTGGAGAGGCCCGCTTTTTCGGCGACCGCCTGAACGAATTCGGCTTTTTTCATTAGGCTATCCTTATGGTAGATTTACGCGCTCATTGTACAATTTTTTATTTCAAAATGCAAGAAAACAGTAGGCAACACGATCCGTAATTGCAAAAAAATGTTAAAAAATGGCAAAAAAGAGAGGTGGAAGAGTTGATTTTTTGAAAAAAGGGCTATCGGCGACGGTTCTTTTATCTTGCGTTGTGGCCGGGTTTTTGGGGATTACGGTCGCGAAAGCGGGAGCTGTGATATAATCGTTTGCTTCAAATTTAAGACCAAAGTGTATACGAATGTCAACCATGGATCAAAACGAACTGTATGACCTGACGCTGGAGCACATGATGCACCCGCGCAATTACGGCAAACTGGAAGAGGCCGACGCCACGGGCATAGGCAAAAACCCCGAAAACGGGGAGATGGTGATTGTCTACCTGAAGGTAGACGGTGACAAAATTGTCGATATCGCGTTTCAGGCCAAAGCCTGTATGACTACCATCGTGGCCGGCTCCATCTTTACCGATACCGTCAAGGGCGCACAGATGGAAGAGGCCAAAGAGCTGACGCGGATTATGCTCTCCAAGCTTGACAACGTGCCCCCTGAGGAGGCGGCCTGTACCGAACTGGTGGCCGAAGCCTTTTACGCCGCCCTGGAGCATCTTACAGCCAAGGCAGATGATCCGGACGCGGTGGTGCCCACCCGTATGATCACCCAGCGTTGCGACCCCGAGGCGATGGGCAAGCAGATTTTTGACAATACCCGGGAAGGATAGACGATGGCCAAACGACTCTTTGTCTCCATACACGAGGGGTGGTTGCGACTGCTCTTTGCCTCATTCTCTGCACAGGACAGGGCTTGGGGCGAGACGCTTTACGATTACGCCGAGATTCTTTATCGCCACCTGCGCTTTGTGGAGGATATGTTTGTCAAACGGGGGATTGAATACAGTTGGGAGCGGCCCGGCATCCGTTTGCGGTTTGCCACCGAAGGGGAAGCGGCCCGTTTCTGTGACGAGGCGCTGGCGCGGATTGAGGCCCAGTTGAGCGATGACGGCGACCCGCTGGCCAAACGGATACTGCACGATCTTGGGTTTATCCGCAAGGAGCTGGCCGGCGCCTTTGAAAGAGAGACAAAAATCGGCGCGTTCGATCGCTCCATGACGGTTGACGGTGTGAGCTTTTCGCAGGAGGCGTTGGCGGCGCTGATGCTCTTTTTGTTTGAGGAAAGCTACAAGGAGTATGAGCTGATTGTCATCTACTCCTATGCCCAGACGCGGGTGGAAGACAAGCGTCTGCACGAGATTTTCCAGATCCTGATTGATGAGTCGAAATTTCACCTTAAATCTTTTGCCCGTATCATGGCCAAGATGGGGATCCTTTCGGTGCCCAGGATGGTCACAAGCGAGATCTACCGCTTTGACTCACTCAAAAAGTTCCTTGAAGAGGGCATTGAGGAGGAAAAAGGGGCCAAGGAGCAGTGCCGGGCTTTGGCCGAAGCGGTGGGAGATGAGAATTTTCAGCGCTTTTTCAACTTTATCAACTACCAGGAAGATTATCATATTACCCTGATGGAAGAGGCGCTGGAGAGGATTCAGTAGATGGCCGGGCATTTTACCAACACGATCTCCCGCTGGTTCGGGGCGTTTGCCGATCATGCCTTCTCTTCCTCCCTGCAAACACTCATCAACCGCACATACGTGAATGTGATGGGGCTGGATATGCGCGAGTTCGCGCCGCCTGAAACCTATCCCACGCTCAACAAACTCTTTACCAGGGAACTGCGCAAAGAGCGACCCGTTGACAGGGCGCCGGAGGCTTTTATCTCTCCGGTTGACGCGTTGATTACCGAGTGCGGGGCGCTTAAAGAGGATCAGGCCCTGCAGATCAAAGGGATGCGCTATTGCGTGGAGGCGCTCCTGACCGAAACCTATAAAGAGGGGGCCGGGCGTTTGCGTAACGGCAGTTACATCAACTTCTACCTCTCTCCTAAAGATTACCACCGCTACCATGTGCCCTGCCGAATGCGGGTGCTTTCGGCCCTGCATCGGCCAGGGGCGCTCTATCCGGTCAATATGCCCTCATTGCGCAAGCGTAAAAACCTCTTTGTGGAGAATGAGCGGGTGATTTTGGAGTGTCGCACAGACAAAGGCGGGACGTTTTTTATGGTGTTGGTAGGGGCGCTGAATGTGGGCAAGATGACCCTGCGGTTCGATCCGCGCATTCATACCAATGCCCGGGCCGAGTCGCCTACGTTTTATCGTTACGACGACAAACCGGTGATATTGGAAAAGGGCGAGGAGCTCGGTATGTTCAAAATGGGCTCGACGGTGCTGGTTTTCGCTGAACCGGGCCTGCTGGAGGTTGAGACGGCCAGAGGCAGGAAAGTACGCTTTGGCGAGCGGGTCGGGCGGTTGACGGAGCGCTAAGATGCGGGTGGCGGGTCTCTCTTTTCGTGGTGCGGGACAACGCAACGGAACGGATCTGCTCGCGCAACAAAAAACCGAAAAAACGGAGCTTCTTCGCCGGGCGGGAAAAGAGGTTACGCGAAACGCCGACGATCTGGACGCGGCCCAGCGGGCCGAAGTGGCCCGGCTACAGGCCAGGGATACCCAGGTACGTTCCCATGAGGCGGCTCATCTTGCTGTGGCGGGCGGGATCGCGACGGGAGGGGCCAGCTTTACCTACCAACAAGGGCCAGACGGGCGGATGTACGCGGTAGGCGGCGAGGTGCCTATTGCCGTGTCGCCCGGCAAAGACCCGGAAGAGACGGTCAGAAAAATGCGCCAGGTCGCTATCGCGGCCATGGCGCCCGCCGATCCCAGCCCGCAGGATTACGCCGTGGCGGCGTCGGCCCGGGCCGAAGAGCTCAAAGCGCTCCAGGCGCTTCGCAAGCTTCAGGATGAGAGCGCGAAACAGGAGGGGTTGAAAGTGTATACAGCAGTGGCCCGGGATGTGACGGGCGCTTAGACGTTGAAGCGAAAGTGCATGACGTCACCGTCTTGTACTACGTACTCTTTGCCTTCCAGGCGCATTTTTCCCGCCTCTTTGGCCCCTTGTTCCCCGCCATATTTTATGAAATCCTCATAAGCGATCACTTCGGCGCGGATGAAGCCTTTTTCAAAATCGTTGTGAATAACCGACGCGGCTTTGGGGGCCTTCCACCCTTTGTGGATGGTCCAGGCCCGCACCTCCTTAACGCCGGCGGTAAAGTAGCTGATCAGCCCCAGCCGATCAAAAGCGGTGCGGATGATTTTGTCCAACCCCGACTCTTTGATGCCCAGTTCGTTGAGAAACTCTTCCGCCTCCTCAGGCTCAAGCTGAACCAGCTCCTCTTCTATTTTGGCGCAGAGTTTAATGACGTCCGCCCCGACTTTTTCGGCGTGTTCCTGTACCGCTTTGACATAGGCGTTGTCCTCCAGCAGGCCCTCTTCATCCACGTTGGCGCCGTAGATGACCGGTTTGTTGCTTAAGAAACGAAGCTCTTTGTCCAATTGCGCGAAAGCTTCGTTTTCACGGTCGGCAAAAGTAGAGACGGGTTGAAGCTCTTCCATATGTTTCATCAGCGCCTGGGCCACTTCCAGTACGGCACGGATCTTTTTGTCGCCGGTTTTGGCCTGGCGGGCAAGACGGTCGATCTTCTTTTCCAACTGTTGAATGTCGGCGAAGATCAGCTCGCTTTCGATAATCTCGATATCACGCAAAGGGTCGATGGAGCCTTCGACGTGGGTGATGTTGCCGTCGTCAAAACAGCGCACCATGTGCAAAATCATCTCCGTTTCGCGGATGTTGCTTAAAAACTGGTTGCCCAGCCCTTCGCCCTTGCTGGCCCCTTTGACCAGGCCGGCGATGTCCACGAAGTCGATGGTGGAGTGCTGGATACGCTCGGGATTGACGATTTTGGCCAACTCCTCAAGCCGGGGATCGGGAACGGGCACCACCGCTTTGTTGGGTTCGATGGTGCAAAACGGGTAGTTGGCGCTTTCGGCGTTTTGCGCTTTGGTCAGCGCGTTGAAAGTGGTCGATTTGCCAACATTGGGCAGGCCGACGATACCGACGGGAAGACCCATATCAGACTCCTTGCGGTCGTGTGTGAAATGGGGGGATTATACCAAAGCGGCGGGGCGAAATCAACCGCCCGCAAAAGGGGAGTGAGAGTAGATGCGACGGGGACGAAGGGTTGAAGCACTTTTTTGTCGATCGACCACCCGTTTAAAGCGGGGCAGGCAGGAGAAGAGGAAGTAGGCGATGGCACCCAGCGTGGCTGTTTGAACCAGCCAGCCGATTTGTAACATTTTGGCTATATGGACAATAAGAACAAGCAAAACCGCTTCCAAAAGCAGATACATCAGCGGAATCACCACACCCCGATTTCGTCTCTTCTCTTCCCACTTTTTTTCCATGGTTGTCACCGTATTAATGGAATAAAATTATTATGAAATATAACGCAAAAAAATTAAAAAAATGTTTAAACAAATGTTAATAAAGCGACACCCTCATGTGTGGTATGATAAGTCTGTTTATTTTATGATTTTTGGGTAAGGAATTTGGATGCAGGATGAGTGGGTAAGAGTCGGTTTGTTGGTTGCGGTGGTTGTGGTGATGTTGGTGGTGCTAAGATTGCCCAAGAAGGGCAAGGAGGAGGAGCGAAAGTAGCCGTTAGCTCTTTTCGTGCGCCGTTTTTTGGCGCTCCCTGACGCTTTGCTCCAACCATTTGACGCACATACGTACCCCCGCGCCGCTGGCGCCGGATGGGTTATAGCCCCAGGTTTTCTCTACATAGGCCGGCCCGGCGATATCCAGGTGAAGCCATTTCTCTTTCATCTGCTCTTCTACAAACCGATCCAAAAAGAGCGCGGCGGTAATAGCGCCGCCGTAGCGGGATGAGGCGATATTGCACACGTCGGCCACCTCGCTTTTAAGGAGTTTGGCCAGATAGCGGTTAAAGGGAAGGGTGCAGGTGAGTTCCCCGGCGTTGGCGGCCGCTTTGGAAAAGCTGTGCTTAAGGGCGCGGCTGTGGCCCATGACGCCGGTGGTGTACTCGCCCACGCCCACCACGCACGCGCCCGTCAGGGTCGCCAGGTCAAGCAGGTAGTCGGGTTGTACCTTCTCCTGGGCGTAGCAGAGGCAATCGGCCAGTACAAGGCGTCCCTCGGCGTCGGTGTTGCGCACCTCGATGGTGGTGCCGTTTTTGGCCGTGAGCACGTCGTCGGGCTTGTAGGCGTCGCCGCCGATCATGTTCTCCGTGGCGCCGGCAATGGCGTGCACCTCGACCGGTAGGCCCAGTTCGCTGACGGCTTTGATGATGCCAAGCACCGCGCAGGCGCCTGACTTGTCGGCTTTCATGGTGACCATGAAGTCGCTGGGTTTGAGGCTGAGCCCCCCGCTGTCGTAGGTCAGTCCCTTGCCCACCAGTGCCACCTTAAAGAGCGGATCGGCCGGTTTGTAGGCCAGGTGGATAAGCCGGGGCGGGTGGGCGCTGGCGCGGCTGACGGCCAGGAAGGCCCCCATCTTTTCGGCCTCCAACCCCTTTTCGTCCAGCACGGTACACTCAAGTCGGTTGGTTTCGGCCAGGGCTTCGGCCTTGCGGGCCAGCTCGGCGGGGGTCATCTCGTCGGGCGGGGTGTTGACGAGACTGCGGGTGTAGTTGACCGCCTCGGCGACAATGGCGGCGCTTTGGACGTAACCGTTGGCTTTTTGGACCTCTACCGTTTTGTCGTTGAAATCTTCGGCGGCGATGATTACTTTTTGGATTGGGTGTTTGGCCTTTTGGCTCTTGTAGGCGTCATAGACGTAATCGCCCAGTATCAGCCCCTCGGCGGTCGCTTTGATGTTTTGGGCTGAGCATTTGCCAAGATAGAGTCCGATTTTGATCGTTTGCAGAGGGGTTTCGCGCAGGGCGCGGACGGCTGAGGCGTAGGCACTGCGCAGTAGGTCGTGTTCGAGTGACTCCACGCCGACATACAGGCGCCGCTTTTCGGGCAGAAAACAGGTCTCGTCCTGCTCTGCTTGAAAGCCCGCCAGCGTCAGTAGCTCTTTGTCCTCGATCCAGGGGTGATCGAAATCTTTGCCCACGACGCAGACAATCTCCGCGTCGGCTTGGATATCGGCCCGTTTTTGGTCGACTACCGTGATTTGCATGCTCTTTCTCTCCGCGTAAAAAATTTGGGCAATTGTATCATACCTTTTTGCGGTTGGCCGGGTCGGTGACGTAGGCAAAGAGCGGCACGTAGATGAGGGTCAGCAGGGTACCCACCACCAGGCCGCCGATGGCCACGTCGGCCAGGGGACTTAGACGCTCCAGCCCCACCGCCTGTTCGGTGGCGATGGGAATCATGCCGGCAATGGTGCCAAACGCCGTCATCATGACGGGTCGAAAACGCACCCGTACGCTCTCCAGCGCCGCCTCAAAGGGAGCTTCCCCCTCTTTTTCGTAACTTTTGTAAAAGTCTATGAGCAAAACGGCGTTTTTGATGATGATGCCAAACAGCAAAAGTACGCCAATAAGGCTGGGCATACAGCTGGGTTTGTCAAAGAGCAGCATTCCCCACGCCCCGCCGATCATGGAGAGCGGCAGTACCACGATCATCACCAGCGCCAGGCGGACCGATCGGTAGATGGAGATCAGCGTCATAAGCAAAATGACCACCCCGATGGCGATCGATTTGATCATGCGGGCGAAGCTGTCGTTGAGCTGTTTGATGTCGCCTTCTTGTGAGATGATCATCCCGTCGGCGGGAACCTTTTTAAGCGCTTCAACGGCGTCGTCGGTAATATGGGTGACGGGCCGTTTGCTCCGGTAACCGCCCACGTCGATGCTGTAAAGCATCTGGTCGCGCTCGATTTTGGCGGGAGTAAGACGGAAATTGACGTGGGCCAGTTCCGCCAGCGGCACGGTGCCTTTGGGGGTGGTGATTGGAAAGAGGCGCAGGGCCTCAATATTGCCGGTATACCTTTTTTCAAGATAGAGGCGCACCGGCTGGGTGTTTAAGGAGGCGTATTTGGAGCCTAGTGCCGTGATCTGGCCCCGTACCGGTAACTGCGTCGCGATCTGCAGAGGCGTGATGCCGTAAAAAAGCGCCTTTTGGGTGTCGATCTGCAGGGCGATCTCCTGGAAGTTGTTGTCCCAGCTTTGGTAGATGGATGTTAGCCCCCGGACGGGTTTAAGCGCCTCGCGCACTTCGCGGGCTTTGGCCGGAAGGTTCTCCCAGCGGTCGGAACGGATGCGCACATCCAGCGGCGCTTTGATGCTTGAGAGCGCCGTGGCGCCGAAATCGAAGACATCCAGGCGGGTGACGCCCCGGAGTTGGGCCAGTTTGTCACGGATGATTCCCTCCAGTTCCCAGATGCTCTGTTTGCGCTCAAAACGGTTGACGGCGTTGATGGTGAGTGTGGCCTCGGCGGGCAGGTTGCCACTGCCCATGGAAAGAACCCCCGGTTCGGTGCCCACGGCCACGGAACTCATGCGTACCCACGGTTGGCTGTGGAGCCAGGCAAGAAAGGGTTTGAGCCGTTGTTGGGCCGTCTCGACCGTGTCGTTGGCGCTAAAGGCGACCTGGGCTTTGATGATGCCCGTATCCATCGGGGGCATGACATCCCGACCGATGGTAGGCATGATCTGGCGCAGACTGCCGCCCATCAGCACCAAAACCGCCAATGTCAAAAAGGCCACGCGAAGCCATCGGCGCCCGTTGTGGGAGAAACGCAGTACGCTCTCGTAAGGGGCGATGAGCCGTCCGACGGTGTTTTGATAGAAGCGCTCAAACCACGCCTCTACCCGTGTTTTTCCCGTGCCGTTGCGATAAAGCCATGCCGAAAGATGCGGGATAAAGGTAATAGAGAGAAACCAGCTGACAAAGAGGGCGATAATGAGCGTTTCGATGAGAGGACGGAAGATCTTTTCGGGGAAATCGCCCACGAACATCAAGGGAAATAGAATCGCCGTGGTGGCGATGGTACCGGCAAAAACGGGGCCCAACACCTCTTTGGTGCCGTTGACAATGGCCGTTTGCAGGCTTTCGTGCTCTTCGGTCAGGTGGCGCTCGATATTCTCCAGTACCACCACCGCGTCGTCGATGAGCATACCGAGCGCCAGGATGATCCCGGTATAAATGACAATGTTCAACTCTCCGCCGGTGAGCCAGATGATGGCCATGGTGGCGAAAAAGACCATGGGTATGGAGAGCCCCGCGGCGATAATGGCCCGGAAGTTGCCTAAAAAGAACATCAGCACCAGCAGGGTAAAGACTATGGCGTCTCTAAGGGCTTCGAGCATATTGGTGTTGGCGGTTTCTATGAGATCTCTTTGGGTATCTGTAATACTAAAACCGATATTGGGATAGCGGGCCTCCAGCTCCTTCATCGCCTTTCTGGCTGTGTCGGAGACCGCCAGTACCGCGCCGCCGGGGGCGCGTTGGACGGCCAGGGCCACCGCCTCCTTGCCGTTGCCAAGGTACCCGCTCATACGGTCCTGATGGCTCCAGGTGATGTGGGCGATATCACCCAGGCGCACGTTGGGGGCGACGGGCAGACGCTCCAGGGCGCCCACGCGGCTCTTTTCGCCGTAGAAGGTGAGGGTATAGTAGTGGTTGTCGTTTTTTATAAAACCGATGGGCAGGTCTTTGTTTAGCGCGTGGATTTTTTGCGCCAGCGTGTCGATGGAGAGGCCGTAGGCTTTGGCTTTGAAGGGGTCGATCTCGATACGGATGGCGCTTTGGTAACCGCCGAAAACCTCCACGTTGCCGATGGCGGGCTTGGCCAGCAGGTAGGGCTTGATGAAGTTGTCGGCGATTTTACGAATCTCATCCAGCGAAAGGTCGCCGTTTTTGGGGTAGAGGGCGATAACGTCAACGGGCAGGGTAAAGTCGCCGGCGGTGTAGATGGAGGGGTTGACGCCTTCGGGCAGTCGCCCTTTGGCGATAGAGAGGGCGTTGGCTACGTCCACCGCCGCGTCGGCCAGGGCTTTTTTGTACTCAAACTCGGCGATGACAATGGAGAAGTTGGCCACGTTGACGGAGCTGACGTCGCGCACGAACCCCAGCCGGGAGACCTCCTCCTCAATCGGTTTGGAGACGGTGTTGGCCACGGTCTGGGCCGTGGCGCCGGGAACCTGGGTGACGACAATCACCTGGGGCCGGTTGGCGTCGGGGAAGAGGTTTTTGGGCAGATCCACCAGCGCCACGACGCCAAGGAAAAAGAAGGCGGCAATAAGGCTGTAGAGGGTATAGGGGCGCTTGTAGAAAAACTCGAACATCTACTTGTCCTTTAGGGCTCGTACCGACAGGCCCGTAGCGAGTTTGAGCAGTACGTCGGGTTTGGCCACCGCGACGGGCCGGCCGATGAGATCGGGGGCGTCTACCAGGTATCCTTCCACCCCTTTGGCCAAAATCCTCACCTCCGTCGGGCGGGCCTGCGCGTTTTCAATCACAAAAGCGCGTGTTCGGCCTCCCTGGCGCAGTAGGGCGTCGGGGGGTAAAAGCAAGCCTTTCCCCCGGTAGGTGACGATGTCGACATTGACAAAACTCTCCGCCGCCAACCCCAGGCCCAAAACGGGGGTGCGGTAGCGAAGAAGGCCGTTTTGGGTTCCTTTGAGCGGTGTCAGGGGATAGATTTTTTGGTCATAGCGCAGTGCCAGCGGCTTGACGCTCACGGGAAGCCGAACCAGCAGGTAATCCCCTTTGGCGGAGCGGATACGCAAAAGGGGTTTACCCGGTTGGGTCATATCGCCCGGATTGAGATAGGTTTTTGAGATAACGCCTTCTACCGGGGCGCGCAAAAGGGTGTAGTCACGCTGTTGCGCTACGGCCGTGAGGGAGGCTTTGAGACTTTGACGCCTGGCCGAGATTTCGGCGATGCGGCTTCTGGCTTCGGCGATTTTGGCCTCTTCGGCCTCAAAAGCCTCGCGGGAGATGCCGTTGACCTTCATCAGCTTTTTACTGCGGGTGTGGCTGGCCAGCAGGGTGTTAAGCGCGGTTTTCGCCGCCTCCATCTGGCGCTTTGTCGCTTCTATTTCGTGGCGGAGCGCCCCGGCTTTGGCTTTTAGATCCCTCTCATCCAGCGTGGCAACCACCTCGCCCTTGCGCACTTTGGCGCCCTCGGGTTTACAGGTAAGCAGTCTGGCGGCTACGCGGGTCGAAAGGGATACGTCACGGTCGTTTTGCACCTGCGCGACAAAGGGGAGGGTGAGGGTGACGTTTTGGGGTTGGGGTTGTAGGGTTTCAACGGTGACGGCGTAGGTTTTGGCCGGGGGAATGCGGGTGTCGGCCTCGCGCTTGTGTTTGAGGGTGCGAACTCCCAGCGTCACCAGTACCGCGACGGGGATGATCCAGATAAAACGTTTCAATTTTTGCATCGTCGTTCCTTCCTTTTATTCGACCAGATCGGCCAGATCGTTGCCGTAAATGACGGCCAGTTGCGCCAGGGTCTGCCACCGCAGTGCCCGGGATCGGGCCGTTTTGCTCTGCGCTTCCAGCAGGGCCTCTTCGTAGCGCAGGTACTCCTCTTCGCTGATGCGGCCGGTCTGGTAGGCCACTTTGGCGTATTGGAGCAGTTTGCGTTGGGCCGAGGCCTCTTTTTGGGCCAGTTGCACCGCCTGTTGGTGCAAGATCAGGTTTTTTTGAAGCGTTTCGGCCCGGCTGGCAAGCTCTTGTTCCTCTTTTTGCAGGGCAAAGCGCTCTTTCTGCCATGCCACGCGGGCCTGCTCAACGGCGGTGTAGCGCCCCTTCTCAAAAAGCGGAACAGTCAGGTTAAGCGAGTAACTGCCGTAGCCTCTGTGGACGTCATCTGAGCCGCCCGGCCGGTAGGCGACGGCGTTTTGGCCGTAATTCTCGCTCCAGGCGGCCTTGGCGATCAGCTTGGGATAGAGGCGGTCTTTTTGGGCACTTAACTCCCTCTCTTTGGCCTTTAGCAGGTGGCGTAGGGGGTTGAGCGCGAAGAGTGTGCCGGTATCGAGCGGCTCTTTGCGGCGGCGGAGTGAAACGGGTTTTTCAAGGGTCAGTCCGGTCAGGGCCTTCAGGCGCCCCTTAATCTCGTTGGCGCTGATCTGCAGATCAAGCAGGCCGTTTTGAAGGCGCAGGAGCGCGCTTTGGAGTTTATCTACCCGAATGCCCGGCGCTTTGCCGCTTTTGATGGCGATGCGGGCGTCTTCCAGGCTTTTTTGAATCGAGCGGATGCGGGCGTTGAGCGCCCGGCGGTTTGCCTCAAGGTAGAGCCACCGGGCGTTGTCGGCCAGTATGGTCGCCTCGTTTTGTAAAAGGTTGAGCCGTTTTTTGGCTTGGGCGCTTTGCATACGGGCTTTGGCCGCTTCCGAGAGGCTGAAGAGCTCTTTGACAAAAAGCGGCATCTGGACATTCGCGCCGATGCGCTCAATGGTGGTGGCAAAAGGGAGCGGTTCGTTGCTTTTGCCCAGCGCCAGGCTCTCGGTCGGGGCAAGGGGGCGCAGGTTGGTCGCGCTGTTGTAGTGCTCATAGGTGGCAAAGAGCGTGGCGCTCGGATAGAAAGCGTCCCGCACTTTGCGCGACGCCAGCTTGGCGTAGCGGCTTTGCATCTCGTCCAGTCGGCTTTGGGGCTGGGATTTGAGGGCCTCAAAAAGATCATGAATGGTCGCCGCCTGCGCCAAAAGGCCCAAGGCGGTCCAAAGGGCGAGGGTGCGTCTCATGTAGTCTCCTTGCTGACGGCTTTGAGAATGTGGATTGAGAGGATGCGGGCGATATCCTCAATATCGGGATCGGGCGGCAGGGTAAAGCTTTGGTTGATGCGGGAAGTAACCCGCCTGCGCAGGTCGGTAGTGGTTTGGTGGACAATGAGGGTAGAGACAATCATCATCTGAATCACCATCGGGTTTTGTATCTCAAAAATCCCCCGGCTTACCCCCCGGTTTAAAATGGCGGTCAGGACGCGCAGGGTACCGGCCAGCTCATCGGCCGCTTTATCGGCCAGTTGGGCGCCGTTGTCGGCGAACTCGTGCGAAAGAATGGCGGCAAAGCAGGGGTGAGCCTGCAAAAACGCGCCGAAGGTCTCAATGTAGCGGCGCAGGGCCCTGGCGGGGTCGCTCTCGGTCTCGCAAGCCTCCTGCACCGCCCTCTCCAGCCGGCCGAGCCTGTCGCGCAGTACCGCCTCATAGAGGGCGGATTTGTCCTTGAAGTGGTAATAGATGGCCGGCTTGGTCACGCCCGATTCGGTCGCGATCTCCTCCAGTGAGGCGTTGGCGTAGCCGTAGCGGGAGAAGTGACGGGCCGACGTGTCGAGAATGGCTGTTTTTTTATTGGTACGCAACACGACTCCTTACTTAACGGTCGGTAAGTATAACCACCAAAAGCTTAAACGGTCAGTAAAAAGCGCGGTTAGCTTCCCGCCGGGGGAGGCGGGATATTACGGGCGTGCGGGGAAGGAAGCGAGCGCTTTTTGGGCCACTTTTTGAATAAAGGCGTCACGCTCTTTTTCGGTCTTGAAGGCTTTGAGGCGGTCGGTCATCTTGGCGTTCCAGAAGACCAGGTTGTTTGCTTTGGGATCGATGGCTTCGACAATGATCTTTCCCT
>Ga0256843_1000008_pt1 | contig 157169 bp, 153 predicted proteins | sample AlvinellametaG_FD_191572 | JGI IMG/M metagenome (GOLD analysis project Ga0256843, IMG submission 191572) | Pompeii worm associated microbial communities from hydrothermal vent at the East Pacific Rise, Pacific Ocean - Alvinella | ecosystem: Host-associated > Annelida > Integument >... | reverse complement strand
TCTTTCTCATACTGTTCAAGCATTAATGGCCTCCTGATATCGATACTCATATATATTCATCTCTTCAGTTATATACATAAACCTACTTACAATATATACTGTGTGTATCATATTAACATCATATTGCCCCATATTATGTATTAAATTATCGATGTAATTACTGATAGCTGTTGAAACCCGGCTATCATTAATACCCAAACGCTCCAGATATGCACTGGCTGTTGTTATATTGTTCTCTAATAGTTCCAATAACTCTATATCATAATATGTTATGAAACTTTCGCTATTCAATAACTGATTATTAATTACTAACTCTCTATTCAAAGACATTAATCTAATAGTTACTAAATCCTCTAGCATTTGATATAGTGTAACAGGAGTAGTTGGGACATAATCGGCTGTCTTAGGCGTGATATTAACTACATACTCATCATTAACCAAGAAATCAGTAGAATGATATCTCAAAACATCTTGATACCTTATGCTCTCTAAAGTCTCTATATCCTGTATTCTATCATTCGGTTTAATAATAGGTTTATAATCACCTATCTTATAAACGCCTTCAGGATAGTCTAATAACCTTGGCGCGAGTCTAGGTAATCTAAAGATAGTTCCGTCTATATCAAATACGTATGCTTTTTTCATACAGCCCTCCAGTAATTCTATACAAATCAGTATAGGTTATGTATATATTTGTCATCTTAGGTAGATGTACACAACTAACTACAGCATAGAGATATTTTTGACTAGAGGGTCGACTAGCTGAAAAATCTATCAAATCTTCAAGTATAGCACGAAGTTTATAATTTCTCTGCATGCCCATAGACTCTATACCAGCTATATACTGGACATCCGAATTTCTATTCAATATCTCGACTAACTCTGTTATATATTGCTCAGCTACAGTTGGATATGGTATATCGTATCGTAAGATAAAATCAAATATATCAAACTTATGAGGAATAACCTCTACGTAACACGTTCTCATATCTATTCTCCATTCGTTTATAGCCTAAGTAATCAACCAACTCACCATCCGCATCAATCGCTAACAAAGTATGCCTAGCATTTAATATATAATAGTTCCCACTATCAAGATGCTGGATTGCGTAATTGTACATATGTTTACAATCAGCTACAAAGTTATCTACATATTCTCGAAAATTTCGATAGTCTACGTACTCAGGCTCTTTATTCAACTTTGTAAATAACATATGACGACTAATATTCTTATGTAGATAAATAGACGTCACTCTATTTAAACAGTCCGCCCTATATTGTAGAACATTTAGCTGCTTTGGATTTAGCACTATATTGCCGTCATCCACTAATCTGAAAGTGAGAATATCAGCACCATCATCGATTAACGTTATTGGCGAGACCCTTAGTTTTATTGTATCATCATGCACTTCTAAATTCACAACGCCATTTACAGTATTTTCATATAGAGCTATGATGTTTATTAACTCGCCCTCTGGTATCTCATAACCAGCTAACTCCTCACTATACTCTAATGGATTTATGTTAGAAGATAGAAAATGTATAGCAAATATATATCTATCGTTCTTCTTATTCTTGTAGAGACCTTCATTCTTCTCTTTAATAAGACTATCAACAAATCTCGGTCTGTTCAATATGGCATCTCTTATTATTGTGATGACCTTATCATCAGTTAATCTCAGTGCAGATATGATTGAGTTCACCTGTTGTAATACTATATCATTCATGATATGCTCCTTAAAATATATATTAGTCTTCTAGACTACTCTAATGATATGTGCATAAAAAATAAAAAAAAAAGAAAAACACCATGTCTAAGAAGACACGGTTGTTGTTAATGGGTTTATATCAGTACTGAGTATCGCATCAGTGATCCTTCTTACATTATTCGATATAGATAATGTTGTTGTTCCATAATTTCCATATAAATTATATCTTATGCTTACTAAAGCATAAACTTTAGAATGCGTCATATCCACTCGATCTCCCTCTCTGACTTAATAGCAACCATGCCGGCATGCCCTAGCCCTTCACCGTAATCTATCTCAATGTGATACCTAGTCTTCGACAGCAATAATCTAACTCTTATATCGCGTTTTATTTTCGATGGAGTGTAGATTGAGTATACTTCACTCAGAAATTCTCGTAACTGTTTTTTATTATATATCACTTTACCATATAAGGTATAGTCTATATATACGAATATGCCTTTAATACGAGGGTTATTTAACGCCCTCATCGCGATAGATATACATTTGTTAATTCGTTCATTTACACGATTAGCATTTTTTATCTTTTTATGTTTAGCATTATCTACTACATGCTGCGCAACGCGTCTCATATGCTCAACAGTGAACGGCGCATATAAGCGCATACGTATATCAGGACCACCATCGTTGATGTATATGTCATAGTATTCAATAATACTATATTTTGTATACTCGAACATCTGTTCCGCATAGCTCACAATGAAACCATTATCAAGCATTGTATTCTGTATCTCATGTAGTGTCATGTCTTACTCCTGTTTTAAAATATTTAGTCTTATGACTATCTTAATAATATGTTAATAAAAAATCGAATATCACAGTAGTAACCATAAAGGCTACTACTGCTTAGATAATTTTGCATAAGTCTCTATTCTTCTTAAGATGATATCATCTTCATTCTCAACTTCCCATAAACTGGCATCTAATGATACCCAGTCTTTTTTAGTAAATGGCACACATAATGGATGTGGTATGATGTGTAAATCCTTTTTTGATTTAAGTAACCAATCCTCTTTATCCATATCAAAATTAAATATAATTTGATTAAATATCTCATTACTATTTATATCAGATGGTATTAATCTATCTACATCAAGCATGATCTTATACTCTTTAATGCCATATGTACCAAGTATATACCACTTACTTGCTATATCTTTATCTTCTATATATAACGGTAATATCTCTGTATCCACAATATACATACCATCTATACGCTCCCCGCTTTTCTCATCATAACCTTTAAAGGTTAAAGCATATCCTATAATAGCGTCATCATTATCTAGTATCTCAAAGAAAATTCCAGGATACTTTAATGGAGCTGGAGTGGACTCATTATTTACTACGCACTGAAACTTCCTCATCACTCTCCTTTATATTTTTTATCTCATAACAATATATAGTCTTAAAAAAAGAATAGTAACATTATACCGAAGTATCGGTATAATATCTTAATTAGCTACCATAGACAACCCTATATAGACGTTATAATCATCATTATATAGAACGTCCAATAGGTCTTCCATAGTAGGAGTCACTGTCTGAATAGCCTCAGCCCACATTGTATAGAAATATGAACTGTTTATAGTTTTCTTATTGAAAACTTCTTTAGCGATTAATGACTCTACTAATGTAGCCTGACCCTCTTTTACCGAATGCACAGGCATCTTATCAGCATATTTCAACTGCAAATAATGGAAATACTCATGCGCCAATGTCTCGGTTATCGTATCTAAAGGATACTTCTTTATATATCTATAATTTAGATATATAGCATCTCTAGTACCATTGCTGTTCGCAAAATGATACATATTAATACGATGCTGCCCTATCCACGCGCCTGAGTCATATATGATGATAACAGGTATGTCATCGTATTCACCTAAGTACTTGCTATACCATTTCTTAGATATGGCAAGAGCCTCTTGTACCTCTTTGTACTTTTTATCTGGTAGAGACTCTAATGTATTAATAACACCATTACGTCTCTCTTGTATCTTAAGTCTACTGCACTCATGTACGCCTGTGTATATACCTATACACACTCTATTATCAACTATCATCTGTCCATAATAGTCTTTATACTGATCTGCATCAGACTTAGTATACACATGCGCTCTACTATTTGTGTTGAGTGTAATCGCACTTTCGACAGATTTATTTATATCTGTCTTATTGTTATCATTTTGATCTTTATAATAACCATCACCACAACCCGTTGCCAAAAATACCACTATCAGTAGTATAATTAATCCTTTTAATTTAGTCATAATCTCTCCTTTTATTTAATATTAATCTTTTACGACTATCTTAATAATATATTAATAAAAAAAAAATCGAATTCTATAGAGACTTGTTATGTAACAAGCCTCTATATCTTAATCTATTTGCTGAACTATCCAATAGTACTATCGATCCAATGCATTAAAAGCCCATAGTAGTAACTCTATAACATAATTGATTATGATACCAAATATCATAAATAGTATAGATACCGCTACAACATCAGCCAATAATATAGGGTCCCATACTAATAGACTACTTATACCACCTGCTAATACAGCCATCATTGCCCATTCAGCATACTTATTGAATATATTATAATCAATGTGTAATACCTGATAAACTATCCTCTCAATATAGTATAGATAAAAGTTCACACCTAGCATTAATAGCATTAGAAAGTACATAAATCCAGCTATAGGTAGCATAATATATACCACGGTAAAGATAAATACCATAATAATAATATGCTGCACTAACTTTCTTAATTTATTCTGTCCTTGCTTACTACTGTTTATAGCATGCCTTATTAGCCATTTCATGATCTACCGTATCCTATTGAAAAGTTTTTGCCCTTAATCTCTGCATATGCTTTATTAAGTGCTCTCTGTAAACTATTCTCTTTACTCTCATATATTAACCTACCATAGATACACTCATCCATGCCTATAGCGCCATACACGCTTACCCTATATACATCATTTACTTGACATACTCTAACCTCCATAATACTCTTATGGAGATTTAGTATACTCTCAACTGCCACACTCATATCTCATCCTTCATTTGTTATGCACTCTATCATATCACTCAGCTCTCTCAAGGCTTCTCTATCAGTGTTCAATATACCACGTACAAATCTCTCTACATACTGTATACCGTATGTATCTCTTCTATTTATATATTTATCAATTAAAGTATCAGCATCTAACTTATACTTTTCATTGGCATGCGTATATAAAACATCCATGCATTTGATATAGACTTCTTTAGACATCTTCCCTTTTAGTTTTCTTAAAGCCAATATACTAACCTTGGATAATATATCTAACCCATTTGAAACACTTGAGGCAAAGGTACTACCATACAGTGTAATAGGATAATTAGTATATATCACTTTACTATAGTTGCTCTCTATATTAGCTAATATCACTCCTCTCATACCCTTGCTTAATAGCTTACCTGCTCTCTTTGAGTACACAGCTCTAAACTCGTCAATCGAGATTACCTCTTTATTATAAACACCCTCATAGATATATACATCCCCAAAGTATGAGATACCTCCCACATACTTATTAATAGTAAATATATAACCATCTGCTACACTAGTTACAACTACGTCATTATCTAAATTATGCATAGTTATTCCACTTTGCATTCTCTTTAATCTACTAATTGTATTTATAATATCTATACTACTCCACATAATGCGTTTATTAAGACTTACTTCAATGCTCTGTATACTCTCATTAGTAAACTGTACCCAATCTAATAGCGAGAGGTCATCTACGATTGATAAAGTCACAATAGTCGATTTAGTCCCAATGTTATCTACAGTATTTATGTATCTTATCTCAATCACAGCTTCACCTGACTCTAGTCTCTCATTTGCAATATAACTAACAATACCTTTACCACAGCAATCCATCATTTCAGATATTGCTTTATCGATACTCATTAATAGACCCGCAGACGGCGCATCTATCCCCACTATCTCACAAATATCATATGAGAGTGAATTAGGTAACTTCTTATTATCAAATAGCGGAATGTTAATTTCATACTCTTTTTTCCTTACAAATCCATTTCTCTCTATTTTTACCTTAAGTTTTTTCTTCTTAACCTTTATCTTAATAGAGATATCTCTCATCTCATCGCCTATAAATACTAACTTACCCTTTACATTAGTCATATTATCTCCTTTTAAAATATATATTAGCCTTTTAGACTACTCTAATGATATGTGTATAAAATATATTTCATATTTTGATTTTAAGACACTTTTATGCAGTAGGCATATGATGTATCCTATTTTAAATTAAAATAGATTTAAGGATATATTCTATCGCATTAAATAGATATTTTTTAAATCTATAAATAAAAAAAAATACAGATAGAGGCTATAAAGCTCTCTATCTAAATCTATGTCTTTTAATATTACTACATTATACCAAAACTCTATTAAAATAGTAGATGTATATATCTACTATACCTACTTGTTAACTTTTCGTATTAAATGTCCTTTACGCTCTCGCGGATCCTGTTTAAAACCAAATCTTTCATAATACGGTATCAAGCCATCAGTCCATGCTGTAGTGATTATACTCTTTCTCAAACCATCAGCTTCAGCTATTAATAGATTTAATAAAGCTGTCCCAATGCCTCTCTCGATACTGGCTAAATCGCCTAAGACTAAATTATCTTTTTCATTTCTAGTACGCATAATCCCAACAACTCTACCCCCCAGTACAGCAACGCGAAGTATATTATCCCTCATATGCTTAGATATATCGCGCTCAGAATAACCCACTTTGAATTGTCTAGTATATATCTCTTTATAACCATGACCTAATTCTACCATAGTAGTTTTATCTAAAGTGATTATCTCTAAACCTTTCTCTACATCGATATATTCTAAATGATCCCAATATAATTTAGGAGTATCTATTTGAACATGAGGGATATATGTAGCATACTGTTTATAGCTACCTTTCTTGGTATTAGATACTACCTACCTATCCATATCCATATATAAAGATGTATCCGTATTTAGAAATTCATCTTCACTCATTTTCACTCTGGCTCTTTTGCTATGTTTAAACACTCCTTCATTTCTTTAATATATGTTTCTTTACACTTATGAAATTCTTTATCAGCTTTATTATCACTATATTCACAATGCTGTTTTATATACTCAATCTCTTCATGAGTATTATAAAGAGTATACCTTTAATCCGACTCTGTTGATTAGGTATATTAATTACATAGCCATATAATCTAGACCTATAATTTATAAAACCACAATCTATTAAGGCTGATATATGCTTTAGTCTCAATCGACCTAATAATGCACTTACTCCAAAAATTCCTTTATCTATATTTTACAAAAATGTATATACTTTATCACTATAGTGAAATACCTTCTTACTCTTTGGTATATTACTCATTAACTCTATTGCTATATCCATATCAATCACTCCATCATAATCATCTAATATCAATATATAATACTATATATCAAATATCTCTATCTTTAAGAAAAAGAACCAAAAAGAAGTATCTATCTTATCTTTAACAGTATCTATCTGTCTATACAATAAAGATACTCTTCGTTTAGGGGCTACGAGTATCTTTAAGACTTAACTCTTCTTATAATCTAAATTAAGATAGATACTCTTCACTTTGGGGTTACGAGTATCTATCTAATACTTATTTATTTTGCTTTATTCTAAAGGAGCAATATCCATCTATATGACTGCGTCATATATCTGTCTATTGGTTTATATAGATTAAAAAGAAAATATACTTATATTCCCTCCGCTCCGCTCCGCTCATATAAGTATACAAAAGAAAAAAAGTTTTTTTTAGAACCAGAAAATTAGATTAGAGAAGTGGTTTAGGCTATCTCCTAAACTGATGTAGTTTCAGCATCAATAACCATCATACTATCTGAGAGAACTAGTGATGAACGTATTGGTTAATATCCTCTCTAAGTACCCCTATGTAATTTAGCGCTTTAAATATGCACCTACTAAGCTCTACAGTAATAATCCACTATCATCCCTCAGTAGCTATTCATTATCAGTATACTCAATCTTCAAAATAAGAAAAAGATAAATATCGCTATTTAAGCCTTTTTAATACTCTAGGTAGGCTATGGGTCTCGGAAAGAATAAAAATGGATTTAAGACACTATTCTGTTCGTTCTAAGGCATAATATTATCCATAGGCCAATCGAATATTTATATAACTAGATAATAACCGCTTCATACTCCATCAAGGTTTTTTCATCATATTCACTTTCAGATTAGTAACAGAGAATGCATTATAGCCAACTTGAGTAGTATATATAATATATATTATATATACTACTATTTTTAACCTGAAAGACGAGTATGAATAACCCTATGTATATATAATATATATTATATATACATAGGACTCTCTGTGAAATGCCTTTATATTAATCTAGACTCTTGTATATGAGATTTTTAGCTATAATTAGGACTGCGTTTAAATAGCTATTAAATCGCTTTTGGATATCTAATGCTACCTTACTATTCCAAATCTATTTAAAGTCAAATTTGGCTATATTTTGTTTGTTTAAAGATATATTCTGATACAGACTAAACCAAGAAGATATAACTATAAATTAAAATCTATTAAATCCTGATATAAACTTTATTAATTTTTCTTAAAAATCTATCTTTTTCTTTTGGATATATTTATATGAGCGGAGCGGAGCGGAGGGAATATGAATATATCTTTTCTTTTTTATATTAATAGCAAAACAATAGACAGATATATGACGCAGTCATATAGATGGATATTGTATACCTTTAGAATTAAGTAAGATATAGCACTAGTATATACTCGTAGTCCCTAAACGAAGAGTATATACTAGAGTTATTATTAAGAGAGTATAGATAAGCCCAAGTATATACTCGTAGTACTAAGACGAAGAGTATATACTTTATTAAGCATTAGATAAGTATATTTTCTTTTTTGCTTCTTTTTTCTTTTCAAAAATAAAATAGATATAGTAGAACCTACTAATAGGTTCTACTAGTATTTATATGTTTAATTCTTTAAGTCTCTGTTGAAGTTTATCTATGAGTATCTGATAAACTCTTTTAGCATCTGTACTATCATCAAGTGTAGTGTACTCTCTCTTTAGTTTAGAGAGCCACATATCCCATTTTATTCTTTTGAGATATGTCTCTATATCTTTAACAGAGACAGGAACATGTATACGTTGACCTGCTATAGTAGCATGTCTAGTTTTGTCTAGCTTAGGAACAGTATCTCTACTCATAACTAGTAGGAGTTGTGATATGGTTTGTATTGTAAACTTATCTAAGATATAATAATCCTTCTCTTTAATGGTCTGATTGTTATGTAGCTTATGATACACTACATATGAGAACGTGATATTCTTCAACGATAAGTTCTTATGATATCTATCTAGATATAGATTTCGTATAGTACTGAAGTATGTAATCTTATCTGTATATTTAAGATGGTTATCTTTTATATACTTTAAGGTCTTATACCAATTGATATAAGTTAAACACTGCTTCTGTTTACCTAGTTCAAAAAAGTGAAAGGCGTTATCTTTTATCATATCGTGAGATACAATGAATGTGACGGTGTAATCAGTATCATTGATGCCTATTCCCTGAACTTGTTTACGGTTATTGACACTTCTTGCTGTACCAGTATACCATTTACCATTAGGTGCTAATATATTAAACTGTTTCATTTTATATATCCTAAAATGCATCTAAAGCATATGCTGTTATTAATGCTATAGTATCAGTAATCGTTAATATTCCTATGATGGATAAATCTCTGTTAAAAAGTTTCATAATAATTCTCCTTCTATTGCTATGATGTCTATACCATCTTTATTATCATTGATAGTATAATATAAGTCGTATGTATCTCTATCTCTTAAAGGTATACGACGACCGTTAAGAACCCCGTATGGTTTAGTAAAGATATTAAATTTTGTATGTCTAATAACTTCATCGCCATCTCTGCTATACCAGATACAATCCTCTAATTCTTTTGAGTCTATGTAATTAGGTTCATTTAGATCTATAAACATTTTACCATAATATTGTTCTAAAAACTCTAACCCGCTCTTATCATTAACTATATCAGCTAATTTATGGTCTAATGGTAATGCTCTCATTTTGAAGTAATGGCTATTCTTACTAATATCACCATCACCAGTAGTGAATAGCACATCAATAATACTATTCAAATTATCGTGTGTTAGAGTACTAGTAGGTATAGGGGTTATATATTGATTTTTAATTTTAGTATTAAAGAACTGATAATGCATATTATCCTCTATATCTAGTACTATAGGCATTGACTTATCCACTTGTTGTCTCATACGCACTCCTTTTAAAATATTAGTCTATATGACTATAGTAATAATATATGTATAAAAATTTTATCGACATCAAGGTTAAACGAATAGAAATGCAAAAAGGAGTATTATGTTAAAATACATTGTTGATATCTTTAAATGTTTAAAGATAAGATATAGTAAGGTAGAAGATATTGTTGCTGATATCTTGACACGCGGATATTCTATAGACGATATAGAGTGTGTGAAAGAGTCTGATTTAGATAAGACATTAATTATATTGGATAACATTGATATAAATCAGGATATTAGAGCTATGAGAGCGCGCAAGCTAAAGAATAAAGTGATACAGATAAAGAAAGCTCTGTGGAAACAAGATCTGTTTTAAAAAAAAGAAAGTAGATACTAGTACCTAAAAAAGGTACTAGTATCCTATATATCAGTTGTACACTCACTTGCGGCATAGTCGATAGTATACTCATATCCTGTCTCATCTATGGCTACTACTGAGATGACATCACCCTGTTTTTTCCAGTGTGGATATACTGTATGCTCACATTGGATGTGAGAGTTATTCCACCCAGTACCTTTAAGGTGCCATGGTTTAATGTACTCATCATTGTTGTAGTAATCATTTTTATCTAGATTACAACCTACTAGCACTAATGCTACTGCGACTAAAATGACCTTCTTCATAATTATATCTCCTTGATATTGTTGAATAGATATATGATGGCATTCGCTATCATATCCATTGATAGATTATCTACAGGTGTGATAAATAACATCTCGCCTTGTAGACTCCTCTTATTCTCAAATGGTAAAGCCAGTTTATCTACTATAGTACCTAACACTATAAAGCTCGTACCATTCCACCTTACACCACACCCATCCTTAGAAGCTAATATACCTCTGTTAGAGTCGTGGATGCTCTTTATTAATTGATCCCTCATATCCTCAACCTTTAATCATTTTAATATTATCCTATAGCGCTTAGTGTCTATAGATAATAAACCATCATCTGATACAGATAATAATATCATATCATTATCAGTAAGAATATCTAATGCTAATAATAGATTAATATCTATATCATACCGACCACCGTAACCTGATAACCACTCTTTGTATCTATCATCATACTTAATTAGTTTATCGAATTTATAGATAGAGTTATCATTCTCTATAATCACGTATCTATTCTCTAGATAAGCTTTGGTATGAAGTATATCAAGACGTATCGTCTGCTCCATACGTCTAAGAGTAGCGTTAGTTAAGATTGTTACACTCTTCATTTGAAAAGTTTCTCTTTCACTCTTTTAAAGATAGTACGTATAAGAACTATATCGTCTATCACCTTTAGTTCTGTTAATCTATAGACCATAATTATAAATATAGTTATAACAGCCACTATCAAATTTAATCCAGGCCATATAGCTAGTATGATTACAAGTGCATTCCATTCAAATATACACTTAGATAGCGATGCATCATCATCACAAAGAGACTTTACCTTTGGTTCTAAATATAACCCAAGCGCTATCACAACAATACCTGATAATAACCAAATACTAAACATTTACATCTCCCTTTATATCAATTACTATATCGTGCATGTATTTAATAAGCTCTACATCATCCGTAGGATACAGACTATGAGAGATATTATGCACCTTACAATATGTAGCTACCACTTTATCGGTAGTAGAAATATACAACCTCTTCTGATCATCACTATCGACTTCTGATAGATACTCTAGTAGATTATCTAGACTATCAGTATAGACTCTAGTATGTACTTCTACTGCATCATAGCCATTTTCTACTAACCATTTTCTAACTATCTCTCTATGACAAAACTCCCCAGGCTTTTCATAGCACAATAAAGTCTTGCTAGATAAAGATGTATAGATCTCCTTAGGGTCTAGGTTACTGAGTGTCTCTTTTTGAAATGTCTCTATATACTCCCTCCAAGATACTTCACCATCCTTATACGACATCAATAGGCTCCTACTAGGTACTAAACTATCCACCTTTACACAAGGAAACCATTTAGGAGGATATTGTGATATACTAACACAGTTATCCATATCGATTAAGTTAGATTTATAGTAACTAGTTTTCATATCATGTTTCATATCCCTCACTCTATTACTCATCTCTATATTTTAAATATTTAGGCAGTATGATATAGTAGTAATCTTTCCCTACTTCCACTCTCTCTACATAAGCATTATTGTCATTAATCACATCTCTACATAGTGGATTAGTTTTAAGATTAAATAACTGATACTCGTTACATACCCTATGCTTAAAGCCACCTACTCCTAAAATGGATAATATAATGTTATTTAAAGCCTTACCACCTATACTCATAGCCGTAGAACTCTTTAACATATTATATCTTGAGATATAATGCTCTCTATTTGTTAAGACCCTTACTCTATTATTAGATAATACTGTCACAGTAGGGAAATCGCTCGCCATATCTACTATATAGTTCATACCACCACCCATGTTCTTAGCCTTATCGATTATATTAGACTCTAAAGCTCTCTCTAGTATTTTATCATTTGGATATATGCCATACTGTTCTTCAATGCTCTTATCAACATAGACTATCTCAATCATTCTATCTAACTTATAACATCTACTCACCAATGCACTTGGTATCTTATATTTAGACATCATATGTACCTTTACATCTTTTAGTAGTTCTTTATCTCCTACATGAGTATATCTATCAGTTAGAAAGATATGTTTTACTCCTTTTAGCGACTCTTTAGTCACACCGTCGAATGTAGGGATTATTATACCCTTAGGTAATTCTACCTTTACTATATCTTTATCTTTAATCATAAAGATACCTGCACTTTTACTTACTTTTCTCAAATTACTCTCTTGCCACATTTGCTCTCCTTAAAATAATTATTAGCCATTATGACTATAGTAATGATATGTGTTTATTTTTTTAACACAATACCCAGACCCGCGCCGGACCTAAAAGTTCCGCGCGATCTAAATCTTTTTAAAAACAAATAAAAACCCAATATAATCTCTTATGTTTCTCATCTCACAGATCTTCTGTGAGAAACATAAGAGAATATAATATTAACATATATTTATACTTTATTATATATTATCTTTACTTTAAGTATATCTATAACAAATCTATACATCTATTATATATTTTTAATTAATTAATTAGGGTAAATTTTCTATTGAATTAATTAAAAATATAATCTAGAAATATATAAAATATTTTTAAAATATTTTATATGACCATATATAAAAAAAAACTCGAAGGATGGATGAAGGAACGAAACGAAGTGAAGTGGATGAAGACAGAGTGAGAGTTACCATATTAAATAGTTGTGAGTGAAACGAACATCATCTCTTTAGAGGTGATGGGGGGGAGGGCGTTAGCCCGATGGGGGAAGAGGAGAGAAATAAAGCAAAGAAATAATTATCCCCTATATTATGTATTGTAATTTAGATACTCTTTATAGTTATTAGTTATATACAGTATTGAAAGATTAAATAAAGGAAAAAGAAAGAGCGGGGACTAGGCTAAGCCTAACTCCTTAAGAACTTTAATATAGTTATGGTCTTTATAATCCCAACCATCTCCATATGTGTTCTCAATATAATCCTCTGCCTTTTCACCAGCAGGGATTATGAACTCTTTCTTAATTTCTCTAGAACCTGTATCATATTGACCTCCTTTCAGTAGAGGGCGTGTAGAGCGGGTCTCTGTCTTTGTTACAGTCTCTACACCTTTCTCCAGTAGAGGAGTGTATTTAGCATATGCTGCTTTATACTCCTCGTTCATATCACTCGCTATTTTGTTTTGTTCAGCTAGCCTGCGAGCATAGGCTAGCTTTAATTCGTTTATATCAGCATATGGTGTTGCGATCGCAATACCTGTATCGACTCTGATACCCATACGCCCGTATGGAGGCGGGCGTGTGTGTATACCTCGTGAGCTGAGATGTTCCATCTAGGTTCACGTCTCTCCATTTTATGGACCCGGTGGCTTTCAACCATCAGACCCTTTTTATTTCTTACTATATCGCTAGCAAGCGCGATATAGATTCCTGGCTCTAGCCCCATTCCAGGGATAAAAATTTTTTGTGACTTGCCATTTATTTCAACGCCACCTAACGCGGCGTTTTTTAGAGATTTAGTAACACGAATCTCCGCTATTTCCGTGTTACTTATTTTCTCTTTTAGTCGCAAGATGGCTTGCTCTATTTCAGGCCATTTGTTTTTGTATTTCACTATTTCTCCTTTTTTTAATCTAGTGAAATGATATGTTAGTATTACTACTAACTTAATCCTATTATTAGGACGCTTCTTTTTGTGTCTAGCTATATTCTTTAGCAATAGCTACCAGGTCTAAGCCTGGTCTCAGCGCTCCTTTTAGAAGAGCTGCAAACTCTCCTATTTTATTCGTGCCTTTCCAAGACACTTCGGGCGCGTTATTATCGCTGAGGATATTAACCATATCCTCAATTTTTTCTAAGCACATATCCGCTGGACTTATGTGGAATACCGGCATGGTCTCCACTACTAGCGCTAGCCATCCGCTAGCATCAAATGGTACTCCAGCCTCCTGCTGGAATTGTACAAGCCCGCACTTATACCCGTTGGATACCACGGCTCCCAGGGTTCCCAGCATCATGTTGAAGCGTTCGCTGTAAGCGGTGTCCAGCTTTCGCTGGTACACCTCCTGCGCATCTTGTGGCGAGATGATTGCTTCTACATCATCTTTTATCACCCTCGTCCACACTCCATCTCTATACTCTGGAGCATTTTTCCACGCCCAGTACCCCGTACCCTTATTTGTGTTTGCTTTAATAACTGCCTCTATAATCGTTTCTATATCTTTTTTATCTAAATATCTCATGTCTTCTCCTTATTATTTATTAAACCTTATATGCATGACTTATAAGGTATTTATATTTTATCTTTCGACATCCTATTATGCCGACACTTATATCACACCTCTATCTAACATAAGTCTCGGCATTCCTACAACCCTGCTCAGTTTTTATATCCCTTAGAGTTTGGATATCGGTACTATACCTCCTAGTTCTTTAGTACTAGTGGACTATCCTAGCTTAGACTCAAGTTGCTGAAGTCTTTTTTTAAGAGCTTTGTTCTCTTTATGAATGCTCTTAAACTTAGTGTCCAAATACTTGATTAAGTCATCTTTTAGCTTTTCGTTAGTATAAAAAGCTATATCACGATGTTTACCAAGTATCTCTTCAGCTTGTTCGTCGTTCTGCTCTTCGACGGTGTCTTCGATAACATCATCAAAAGCAGGTTTCCCTAACACTCTACGCCAAACTTTTTCTATAACTGGTTTAACGTAAAGATTTAGGAAAGGCTTGACGATGGCATATGAGCCTAATACTATTATAGTGTCTAGCAAACTGATGCTAGATACTATGTTTATTATTTCTTTTTCCATCTTATCTCCTTTATACTACTTTAATAATATGTGATTAAGATAGTTTCGAAATATAGAAAATAAGCCTATTTTATACTACAGATATGCCTTAGTATTCCTAAACTCTTATAAACGTTTTAAAGTACCATTCTGTGCGTTTAAAGATATGATATGAAATATAGTAGACTGCTGATTAGCAGTCTACTATATAACTATTTAGTTATTAATGAATTTAGATTAGTCACAACCTCTTTAAGAAAGCCCATAACAGGAAGAGTTCCGTCATTCTCAATACATACATCATTACCATCAAAGCTAGTAATCTTTAATGTCTTATCTTTTAATGTTATAGTACATGGGTATCTTTTAAAGGAGTTTGGTCTACTAACTGCTAATATAACTTCTGTATCACCCCCACCGTGGTCTCCGTATGTGCCATATGTATTTACTCCATAGATGTATTTCATTACAGGAATATCTACTGTTTTAAAGATATCTAAAAATCTATTATTGTGTCCTCTATGATCTTTTACAACACCAAATGGGATAATGCCATGTAATTTTTGGTAAACAGTTAGTGTGGCTTGATAAGCGCTATCAGTGCATGCTAAGTTATGGTCTCTAGAGCTATGAATATCCCATGCATCATTACCCATACCAATTATTAATAATTTTACTTTCGACTTAAATAACTCATACCTTTTAGGCGTAGATATATAATCTCTAATAACTCTTAATTTACCTCCTGTAGTATAGGTAACCTTTTTATCACCGGCATTATTTAATACTCTATCTAGTGCTGTTAAGGCATCTTCGGTCATGCTATCATTCCAATCTATATAGTCTGATATATGTTCAGTAGCTTTAACTTTAAATACAGCGCCTTCCTGCCTTTTAGTTATGGCTAATGGTATATTACTATGATAGGTATTTAGTATGGCTTTCCATACAGCTGATGTTTTTCCTGATACTCCTATATCAGACATAATGAGTAATCCTATATTAGCGTATCCATACATATTTTCATGTATAGATAGTAATACAGACATATAATTATCTGGGTCATAGACATCATTATCTACGATTACAGTCTCAGGACTTTTACGATTAGGTTGGGTGCCGTTATCACCACCACCACAACCGAGTAGTAGTATTAGCATCATTGCAAGTATTGAGGATTTTAACATATATCTCTCCAAGTGTTAGATTTCTGAATATGGTATATATTCAACTAACTCTACATATCCTTAGAGCCGAGAAAAAAAAAAGATTAGAGGTAGAGCATATACTCTACCTCGTAAATCCGTTTGTCATACTATATATCATTCCATATATACCCCATATAGTAGCTATGATTAGAGCTATTATTTCCAAGATAATATATACATAGTTGCGATCCTTTTTAGATTGTGTATACATATCCTGAACAAATACGCCGATAGTTATAAAGAATATAACTATTGATATTATTGGTATATTTGTCATCGCATATAATCCACACTATGGTCATCTACGATGACCACATTAGTTGAGATAAGTGTGATCGCTACGCTTATGCCGTTATCTAATGCCTTAATTAATACTTTCACAGGATCTATAATTCCTGTGTTGTATAAATCTTCTATCTCATCATTAACAATGTTATAGCCAGTATCTGGGTCAGATTTTCTTATAGCATCAATTATAGTATCCATATCAGTGTTATCTCTACATATTGTTCTAATTGGAGAAAGGCAGATATCAGTAAATATCTCCCTCATATCACTGCTCATAAATGTAATATCTAATGCCTTTATTAATGCGCTAGCGGTGCTGATAGTGATACCCATCTCTAATGCCGATTGACAAGAACGTATAGCGTCATCTGCTCTATCTTTTCTCTCTTCAAACTCTGCATCTGTTAATGCGGTGATATAGATAGTAGCTATACCATTTACCAGCTTATTTATGCGCTCTTTTATTTTACGTATATCAAATGAACTCTTAGCTCTATCTAACAATACTTTTAATGTCTCTATATGCATATCAAGCGCTTCTTGATTGCTCCTAGAATTTGCTACAAATAGTGAGCTATCTTCATCGATTAAGACTCTGTCAACCATACCTATCATTACATTAGGGTCGTCAGTTTCACTAGCATTACTATATACAGCTAGGTCTTGTAAATATTCATCTTGCCTAGACCCAAATCCTGGTGTCTCTATAAACATAATCTTTGTTTGTGGCTTATTTACTGCTTTAATAAGCGGGTTTATTAGACTAGCTTCTATAGGCTTAGTGACAACTACAACAGGCTTTGATAAATCGATACTGTTAAGAGTATTTAATATAGAGTCTAATGATAACTCCTCCAACAACAACACTACAGTAACATCAATCTCATCATATACTAATTTAACTTTATCAGTACATAAACGATTAGATATATAGCCTTTATCTAGAATAAAACCGTTAGAGAACGCTACACTATCTTCATTATCTGATTGTTCGATTAAGACAGTTCCAGATACATCGGTAGCCATTACCGCCTTAGCCACTATCTCGCTTAATTTATTATCGGCATTACTACTAATTAGTGCTACATTATACAGCTCCTCTTCTGTAGTACAAGGTTTACTATTATCTGAGATACTCTTCGATAAAGCTTTTAATGTACCTCTTATCTCTTTAAACACATCTCTTATCTTGATATGGGGATGACTATCAAGATAACTTTTTATACTACGATATGCATTACACGCTATAACTGTTGAAGTAGTAGTACCATCACCAGCATCTTCAGCTGTTTTAATGCTAGCTTGTTTAATTACCTGTATAGCCATATTTGCTATAGGCTCTACTACTTGTAGATGTTTAGCGACAGTTACGCCATCTTTAGTCACTATAGGCAATCCGCTGCCCTTTTGTATCATAACGGTATCTCCATAAGGTCCCATAGTACTACCTACAGCTGTCTCAATAGTTTTGATACCATTAGCTATACGTGTTTTTGCTTCTTGTCCATGGTACACCTCTTTGTTTATCATAATTTTCTCCTTTATTAAATTATTAGTCTTAAGACTAACTTAATAATATGTGGTTATTTTATTAAAGCTAGACATAATATATACGGTACATCTATTCCATTTGATACATCGTTATATACCATCGGATAAGCTCTTTTTAACTTATCCATTTGTGTAGTGGTTAGTTCTGAACTATCTTGACCATATACTGATACCAATATATCTGTTTGCGGTATTAGATAATCTATCTCTTTATACCATTCTACATAAGAGTAGTTGGTTGGTATGACTAAATCTAACATAATTAATAATTTGTTATATAATGGATGATGTTCTAATTCTTTTATATCTCTTATTATCTTATTGTTATTATATATCACGATATCTCTACCAATATTATATCCAATCATAGACCTATCGCCATCGCGTATAGCCCTTAACGCACGACCTAGGTAATTACGACCATAACCTCGATACACAGCATTAATCTTGTCGGATATATTATCACTAGGGTACTCTATATTAATTAATTGGTTTCCGCGCGTGTCTAGTAATCTATCTTTTAACTTAGGATGCTGTTCAAACTTTAAGGCGTTTATTAAATACAATAGTAATATCCTATTATCTAGCCATCTCTCTTTAGCTAAGTATTTACCAGGAATTATAGCATCTTTATCATATACCAATAATGCTTCTAATATACCGGTAACTAATCTAGGTCTAGTTATTGAGCGAATTAGCTCTTTCCATTCATTGCTATCACTAGCCAGGTAAGCATATGCTGATATAGCTGAATTAAATAATTCATTATTTAATTTAACATCAAGATACTCTGCTAATTCTTGTAAATATGTATCTTCAGTGCTTAATACTACTTTAGAGGTATATTCCATCGATAAGAATGCATCAGGTCCGTTAAAACCACTTAAAAAATATCTCATTTCATCTCCTATTAAATCTTATATTAGCCATATAGACTAACTAAATAATATGTACTTATAAAAAGAAAATATACTACTATAGACCTATATAGGTCTATAGTATATTATTAAATCTTTTGCTTATGAAGTCGGACATGCTTTCTTCATCATTTATAAACAATGCAGTACCAATATTTTTATCTATCTCTTCATAGTATAACTCCATCATATCGTCAGCTTTATACTCTTCAACGATATTACTTAATGCATTTAAGTCATGTCCTCTATAACTACTACCCTTTGCTAACCTGAGATGTAGTTTTCTATAAATATACGCCTTTGCCGCATATGTCACAGCTTTCCTAAAGTTCTTTAATAAGTATCTTTGTACATCAGATAATCTAGCATCATGCTCTACTTGTAGTTTAAAATACCCGGTCCCCACTATAGCGGGACTATTAACCATGACTTCATAGTTACCTACTACAGTTATATCTGTTATAATATCACCGCTGACATCTTCTAAGCTAGATTTGATATCAGCTTTATACTCTTCACCAGTACCATAACTACCAGTGTTTATATCACTAAGCACTAATGCTGATACTGATAATATTTTACGATTACCTAAGATAGCAGGAGGTATTTCATATGATACACAGTAATCATCTCTGTATATCTCATTGCATGCCTCTAGAGGTACTTTCATCTCTATACCATCAATTATATTTATATCTACTAATAAGTATGGACGAATGATGTTTATCTCTATTAATCTATCTAAGGATATATACCTATTCTCTTTTATTTCATTTGCAAATGTGATATGAAGTATTTCTCTATCAATCACTCTTTTTATTACTTGTATTAAATACTGTATATTTGTCATTTGTAATCCTTATAAATTTTATCTAATTTCTTATAAACTGTTATTGCGTCATTTCCTTTAAACTCCAGCTCTTTAAAGTTAAAAAACTTCTGCATACCGGCTTGACGTAATCCGTTCTTTATATCTCTGAATAGGATAGTATTATATTTAGCAGATTTATACTCATCAAATTCTAGTATATCTATTACATATTTGCTTTGCAGATACCAAATATAGTATTCGTTATAAAGGTTAACTAAGCCGTAATCTTTTCTTAATACACTTCCTATGTCTTCATAGAATGGGACTCTACAATTCTGAATGAATAGGCTATATCTAGCTCGTCGTTTTTTGAACTCTTTCCTTAATGCTTTTACATAGTATTTTGTTATACTTGTTAAATCCATCGTATCAATAGGATGACGACCTAGTCTTAGTATCTCGCTATCTTTAAATATGTAATGAAAAAAAGATAGTGCTGTATGACTACTTATCATTGTAGTATATACCACATTCATAATAAACTTTCTTACAGATATATCGACTCCGTTAGATAATCTATAGTTCTTCCATAACATATATTGTATTGCTAATGCCCTTAGGTCTATAGCTACAGTAGAGATTTCTCCTCTTAAGTCTTTAGGATGCAACATACCGACATTTGGTATATCGATTTCTATATATCTAACTGCTTCTATCTTTCTCCAGTCTGTTAATTCAAAATAGTTGCTATAATGATATGCTAATATGAAGGTCATATCTTTAACATCGCCCCTAGTAAAGTTAGAGATGATGTCGAACTGTCTAGTAGCATAATTTTCCATTAGATCCATATGCTCGAGCATATCGTATATAGTATTGATACCTTTTATCTCTAAGAACTCTACTAACCTTACTAATGGATTAGAGTTTTTTTCAAAATCTTCTCTTTGAAAATAATAATTATATAGTTTATCCCTAGTCTCGTTATAAAGTCGTATAAGATATTCATAATACCCTGGCTTAATGCTACCTAAGGTAAATCTCTCCTTTTCGTCAAATAGCGTATACATATTAATCCTTTGTTAGTTATCAATTAACTCCCACTAGGCTGTAAAAGAATAGCCTACACTACCATGCAATGCAGGCTAGTTAACCAGCATACTATAACCTGGTCGTTTAGTTGTGCTTTAATATTCTCTATCACGACAGGCAACCTCTTTTCGATATATGTTATAATACTATCGAAGATATTATCATCCAATCTTGCCATATTGGATATATTAATAGCTATCTCATTCATCAACAGTTCGGCTATCTCAGGGTCGTAGAATTCCATATAATGGACACCAGATGCGCATTCGTATATTATCCTATTTATTAATATACTTGTATCTTTATCCTTCATATGTACGATATATGGAAACGATATAACATATGACTCATACACATCTTCATGAATATCGGTATCCATGATGTAACTATATAACTCTGTTGTTATCACATTTACTTCCATAACCTATCCTTTAAAAAAAATATATATCTAATCCTAGAGGAACACTCCTCTAGAATTCTAGCCCTGTTGTGTCTTCTATATCATCGCTCATTTTTTCATGCTCCATTGCTGATATCTTATTAGATATATCAACGACCATTGGCTTAAACCCGATATTTGTGATATATACTCCTACTGGAGTTTGTCCCACGATATTTGTTATACTAGGGTGGGTAATTCCTTGTCTGGTATGGTCAGCGCTACCTGCTACAGTGCTTTCCATGTCTATAGGAGCTATATATCTAGCTAGTATAGCTCTAACATTCCTAAAACTTTGAGCAATGTTTTTACTAACTGCATCGGTTAAATATACGCCTTCAGGTATAGTGAAACGACTAAATTTATCAGGGTTAGTAATCTTTGTCATTTCAGATTGATCCACTCCTTCATTTAAGCTACTTGCCAGTATACTAAAATATTTAGTGTAACCAGCCATGTACCCATTTACTTGCAGTTTATTATGATGTCCATCATTCATATTGTCACTGTAATATAAAGATACAGGTTTATGTAATACACCCCTACTTAACTTATTTAATAGACTTAAAGCATCTTTAGTATTTAATGCGCTACCTAAATCTTTTGTCTCGCCAGCAAAAAATAGTAAGCAATTCACATCTCTGTTTTTTAATTGTTCAATCAATCTTAAGGCAATTGCTCCACCACTACCTCCACCTATACCAGCAAAGATTAATACAAAATGTTTGTCATTTGGGGTAATTATCGACGGATGCTCGTTTAACCATTTAATAACACCGGGTTTTACATTCATCCAATTTTCAGCAATGTTGCTACCGCTACCAGATAGCGGTTCATCTCCGATACCATCTTTGCTTAATCTTGTTGTATCTGGAATAATACCCATATCACTTCCACTAGCATCTATTCCATATATATTGAAGTTCACTATATTCGCTAACTCATCGCTGATTTTATTATAGATATAATCAACAATGTGGATACCAGCACCACCTGCACCAATCATGGTGATAGTTGTTTCTGGATTATTCATTACCTCATCTACTTTCATGTTTTCATTACTATTTTCACTCATAGCTTTCTCCTATTTGAATTTTATTTCTTTATTTAACACTAGCTCTAATGCAAGCACCTCTAGATTATTTGTTCGAATAATCATTTTACCATTATAATCAAATACCTCGATGTAATCTCCGACTCTAGAGTTATTCTTTATCAGCCCTAAGAATATGTTTATGATATCAAGTGGTACTTCTTTGATGTTAGCATATCGGCTAATATTAGCTAACACACCATTATTATTTCCTACAAACTCTATCCACTTATCTCTATCATCTATACTTAGACGAGTGAATAGAATATCATAGTTCCAGTCCTCATTGTATAAGAATGTCTTCTTAAACTCCTTAACTAGAGCTTCTTTATCATCTATTACATTGGCAGGGAGTGGTATATAAAAGTGTCCGCTATTTGTATCCCTCCATACTATCTTTTTTTGCTTTATACTCTCAATGATATTAATCATATTCGAACTATCTGAATAGTAAAACATTATTTCTCCTTATATAAGATTTTAGTATCGTCGGCAGTTATAATAATGTCACCTGACACATACTCTACTTTATCTATACCTAGCGTTTCTAGGTCATATTGTTTGTTTGGGTGTCTACCGTCTCTTAGTTCCGCGATATATTGCTCACCTAGGTTAAGGTGAGATACTATATCAGCTAATGTAGTTCTAAATACCGGACCTTCATATATAACTTGTCCAGTGTGTAAATATATCGTCACTATAGCTGTGTCACTAGAGCTATAGAGATAATGAGCCAGAGATATATCATCTGATAAATTTGGCTCCATAATGATATATTTTTCCTTATCTTTAATAACTATTTGAGAAACCACACTAGGCGTGATAAATTCTCTTTTTATAAACTTTATCACATCCTTTGCTACTGGTGTAGCATATGTCACATTTGTTATGATTTTGTTTTTTTCCAACTCCTGCAGATGTGATATAAGCTCTCTTCTCCTGTTATTTATCTTATTTCCATAACGTCTATTACTGGTCATTAGATAATTAATATCATCATCAGTATAGATAAGGAACTCTTTATCTACTGCAGTATCTAGTTCTTTCAATATATGTGTTATATCGCCTTTGAACTTTGCCATTGTTGTAAATCTTACCATGCTATCTCCTTAAACGTATATTAGTCTTTTAGACTACTCTAATAATATGTTGATAAAAAATAGATTAATGGTAATATCTCATGGTTCAGTGATTAATGATAAAGGTATATAACATGGCAAGATATAAAAAAATAAAAGGCTTCGAGGCTTATGAAGTATCAGATGATGGAGTAGTTAGGTCTGTGGAAAGAGTTGTTAAAAGGAAAGATGGGGTATTAAGAAAATATCCATCTAAGCAGCTATCTAGACAAATTGTAGATGGATATTATGTAGTAGACCTTTTTAAAAACAATAAGGTTTATAGAAAATATGTACATACTCTAGTAGGATATGCATTTTGCCCAGTGCCTAAGATTAAGAAAGGGGAGCTTATGGTAGTTAATCATAAAGATGGAGATAAATTAAATGCACATTACACTAACCTAGAGATAACTACTCAAAAAGCAAATATAAAACATGCATGGGATACCGGGCTAATAAAAAGAAAAAGAAAGAAATAACACTATAGCAATCGTATGATTGCTATAGTATATCTTTAACTATAATGAAATATTGATACCATATAGATATCACGATCCCGGTCGATATTTGTATGAGTCTTTTCATATTGAATACCTTTTTATACCAAGGTATATCGATATATATCTTATCTGGATGTATATATTCATTTATGACGCATATCATAAACTCTTTTAAATAGTTATTAGCGAATGTACCCTTATTAGCAGGGAACTTCGTGCAAAACATTTGATACCTCTTCCTAACATCATCTACCTCTGTAGTAGGTCTGGAACCTAACTTTTTATAACCATGCATATCTAAGAGTTCTATGCTATTTATAAATATAGCCTTTATCATATCTATATCTGTAGTATACCTTAAAGTACTATAGACTTCTACTGAGTTATCTATGAAATACTTAAGCATACCGTCTCTAATCTTTAATGCGTCTAACTTTGTCATAGGTAGACTCATAAAGGTATTTAAAATACGGTTCTTTACTTCGTCATTAGATAATGTCTCATAATCATTTTCATAGCTCTTTAACACGCCATAACCTAAGCTATATTTATATATAGAATATAAAAGATTATATAACTTTGTTAAAGTTAATATTATATTACTCTTATATTCGTATAAACCTAATTCTCTTAGTGCGTTTTCATCCACTAAGTCTTTCATATATAACTCCTTACATTTTGAATAAAAAAAATAGCTATGAGGTATATCTTTTTCACTAGACTAATACATTTCTCGGAGAAGACATTATATTTAACATTATACACTAAGTATACCCCATAGCTTATAGTGTAGGCATTTAATTATCCTACACTACTTAAATTATATGTGTATGAAAAAATTCTTGATTACCTATTTAAGATATTTAGTACTCTCTTCTTGTGTTAAATATTTTGCTCTCCCAAATCTTTTCCCGTCGATGTATATAGGTAATAGTAATTGTGGTCCGGTAAGATATTTCTTATTGATATAAATAATACCGTCTAGGATAATATCTTGATTATTATCTTCGTAATAAAGGACCTTATCTCGTTTACTATTAACCTTATGGTATATACCATTTATGGTGCGTATATAAAGGCATTTAATAGTAGGTCTTCGTCTATTCCTATAATATAACCTAAAATCATTAGCCCTATAATATATACGATACATTCTGCTATTATGTAAACAGAATAAACCATTAGCCGCGCTTAATGTAGTAGCGAGTATAATACCGCCGATTATTATCATTACATTCTTCATCTCTCCTCCTTATTACTTTTCATACCATTGAACAATCGCCCGCGCTTGCTTGGGTGAAATGCCTCTTTTTAATAATAGCTTATGAAAGCTATCTTTATCTTTAATACGCACATTATCAAATCCAATTGAGTATGGTAGATAACCAGTTCTAATAACTCTAAATATGGCTGTATGTTTGTTTTTTATCTATCGTAACCATATCAGCAATACTATAAACATTACCATTCGTACATCGCCAACTGCTTCTATTATAAACAATCTCAATAAGATTATCTTTATTCATAGATAGCTTAACGATTAAGATAATCATTATTATAACAATTATTAATACAGCATACATGTTATTTCTTTATCTATAAATCGCTAGTAATACTTTTTACAAACCCTACATGCGTGCGTAATACATGCTCAATAGGAAGTCCGTCTTCAGTCTCTGCCATAACCGATGTCTCTTTATAAAACGCATATACAGCTGTTGAATAGTTTTCAATCTCTAACTCTAACGGTCCCATTAGATACGGTTCACCGCCGATTAAAATCGCATCAATATCAGCTTTACTTAACTCGGCGCCTATTTCATGATCATAAAATAGATGCCACTCTTTATCCACTCCTGTCAGATGTTTATAGATTAATGAACTTAGTCGATGCACTCTATCCATAATCTCTTTTCTATCAGGTAATTCAGTAAAGGATAATAACGCATTTAACTTATCCTTTAATTCATCTTTGATTTCAATCACGCCTGATTCTCTTTGTTCAGGTGTGGCAGGGTTTTTGGTTAAATTAAGAATAGCCATTTACTCTCCTTCTCTTTTAGGTTCATGCAATTTCCTTTATTAAATTATTAGTCTTAAGACTAACTTAATAATATGTGGTTATAAAGTAAGAAAGATATATTCTAGAAGTATTATTTTATTCGTCTATGTTAAGTGTAATATACATTCTGCAGATTAGGAGATAAAAAATATGAAGAAAGTTATGATAATAATGATAATGTTAGGTTTTTTTACATCATTACAAGCTAAGTATAATCCATACAGTTTTAGAAGTCTAGTTCATAGTATGAAACATTTATCATATACACAAAGACAAACTATTAAGTTAATTAAAGAAAGTGCTAGAAGTAAACAGGAAGCTATAGAGATGTTAGCACAAGTGTGGGAGGAAAGTTCATTTGGCGTCTATAAAGTTTTAAGAGATAAGCGTAATTGGAGAAAATCATCATACGGATGGTTTCATGCCACATTAAGAACGACTAAATACAACCTACATAGGCAAGGTATACACGTATCTTATAAGAGAATACGATACTTATTACTTCATAATATTAAATTCAATATTAGACAATATCGTAGAAATATAAATTATTGGAAAAAAATAAGACACCATAATCTTAAACAGGCATTAGCCTGTTATAATGGAGGGTATAAAGGATATAAAAGAAGAGTGCCTAAGTTATATAGTAGAAGAGTTATGTTAAAAATGAAAGTAATCAAATATTTAATAAAAAGACATCTAGTATAAGGAGATATATGAATTTACTTTGTAACCTTTTAAATAAAGTTGTTAAATATCTAAGATTAAAAATATACTGTAGGAGGATAGTAGTATATATTGAAACCAATGAAGATAATTATATAGATTGGATTTACCCTGATGATGGGAATAGAATGAAGAAAGAAACATATAAATATAAAATAACAAAACTACTAGATAGCTAGGAAGCTATCTAGTAGATAATATATCTTCTTCATTTGTATTTGCTAAGATATCTGGCAATGTTTCATATCCAGTAACACTCTTTAACATCTCTACAGCCGTTGTTACTAAATGTCTGGTCTTAAAGTATGTTAAGCTCCGAGTCGCAATAGAGTATCTCTTTTCCTTAAGCAATCTCTTAATAACGACTCTTTTAGCATCCGTGATTAAAACTAGGTCAGAGTATGAATATTTCATCTGTGAACCTAATTCTTTTATTAATGCTTGTAAATCTTCCGGTTTCATACCTAAAGCAATAGCTTCTCCGTTTAGTAAGTCTGGATTTTTACTAAGAGCTTCATATTTCAGGGTATATGCTTTCATTACACTATCGGTCACCTCGTTATCTATAAGTTTAGGTATAGTGTCGATTAGCTTGTTATACCGTCTCATTAACTTATCCCAAATACTCTTAGTTAAATAGTCTTTATAACGTTCGATGTCTAGAGTATAACTCTGGTTATCATAATCTATTATATAAAATTGATATGGTATATTTGGGTTAAAGTCATCTTTTAACTTAATAGTCTTAATGTCCGGTTCTTTAAAAGTGTCACCAGCCGTTCTAACAATCTTGCCATTTTCATCTAATATTCCTATCATGCTATCTCTCCTGTTGTTAACCAACCTATTACATCATTTACATTAAAACCATCCCATGCCGTAGCTTCATCGTGACCCCAAAATACAAATAGCACACCTGTAGTAGTCCCATCTAATGTATAAGTATCATCATCTAATTCAGTGCCATCACTAGAGTTATGGTCGCTAATCTCTTTATTAGTGACAAGGAGATGGTATATAGATGAGTCATTAGTTCCGCTAGTTACTCTATAACTACAGTAGACTGTATGACCCTCTGCTGTATCTACTTTAACGTTCTTATCGTTCACAACCGACCCGCTACCATCTGCGCCTAAATTGCCTGTTATCTTTACTTCTGTTGTACCGGGTCTAAAGTTAATTGCAAATACATAATCTTCAGTAAGAGTCGCTGCATCATAGTATTGCCTAACACCGTTTAATAAGATTTCATTAGCTCCGTCGTATTTATCATTACCACCATCATTAATGTAGTAAGCATCCGCGTCAGTCCCCCTATCATAATAAACCGAGTCAAAGTGTCCGCTATTGGACATGTTAGCATTAGCATCAGGTTTTATTAACATATTAGATGCACCGGCATCCATGAATTCTACATTAGGTATTTTAAACCATGACGGGCGTTCTTCGTTAAATAAATGGTTAAATCTTTTATGACCTCTTAAATATAAGTCTTTATGTGTTGTATCATATACTGCACTCAGATGATAGTTCAGATATGGAGGAACAGGAACACTTCTTGTATTATAATCAAGACTACCCATATTATGTCTAGCCTCAAGCGCGTTTAATAATAACGTATGGTCTCCATCTTCCTTACCATAATTAGTATCATATGTGCTAATACCTAGCCCTAAAGTAAGAGCCTTTACAATCTCGTATATATTCTCTATTGGTCTCTTATAGGCTCTCTTATACATTTCGCCAGGTGGAAAGAATACACTATGTTCATAAACTATCTTCATTATTATTCTCCTTTTTCTTATCTTAAAAGTCATTAAACTAAATACCTGTTATCTTAAAATACATATATAATAGTTTACTAGATATTGTATAAGGATAATAATATGAAAGTAATGATAACTGGCTCAAGGGAGTTTAATAATATCGATAAAGTTAGAAAGGTATTAGATAGGTATAATATAACGCATCTAATATTAGGAGGGGCTAGAGGAGTAGATGAGGAGGCTCGACTATATGCCTTGGATAATAATATACCATACACCATAATAAAACCGGATTGGTCATTAGGAAAACATGCCGGAATGTTGAGGAATGCCGAGATGGCTAAACAGGCAGAGGTTATAATCGCGTTTTGGAATGGTAAGTCTACTGGAACAAAACATGCTATAGGATTAGCTGATGAATTGAATTTACCTATATCCATATACCTAGATAAGGAATTACTATCTAGCCCACATATGATAGGATTAGATGGATATAAAGTATGTAATCTGAAGAAAGGCAATGATTTAGGAATAAAGATTAATGATACTTTTGAAGAGATAACATATAAACTTAACAAGTATACCCATGTCGAAATTATAAAGAAACTACTTGGAAGCGTAGTAATAGCCCCAGGTATTATGACGGATAAGCACGGTCTAGGTGCGTTGCATAAGTATATGAACTATAGAGGAATAGAGTTTATACATCTTGTAAGAGGAAAAAGAATTGACCCTTATAATAGCACTATTTTTGATATAGCCCTTAGCTATGGGTATAGTAGATTATATGCTATGTTATTAGATAATAGAATACCTAAAGAAAGGTGGTTTGAGGTCAAAGATATATTAACGCCAAATCTGTTCCAGTTCTCATTATTATTTCCAGATGATAGTGAGATATATAAAGGTATAGATCTTATTAATAAACACATCAATGGAAATATAGTCTTAGTAACGGATAGTGACGCCGACGGAGTTAATAGCGCTGCTATAGGTGAGATATATTTCTCAGAATATCTTAATAAGGAAATAAATGTAATAGTAAACGAGAGAAGATTTGGAAATGGCGTGAATGACGAGATGATTAAACGCATATTGAAAATGCATAAGGATACTCCTGTAGATTTAGTTATTACAGCTGATCACGGTTCGTCTGATGACCCTAGGTATAAAATATTAAAAGAACACGGTATAGATATATTGGTGACGGACCATCACATACCGCCCAAAGGACAGAGACCTGAGTATTGTGATGTATTTATTAATCCGCAATATAAAGACTCTAAGCTACCTGATTATATTAGCGGATGCGCTGTATTATATGCTTTACTTATAAATCATCGCAAGCAATCTGATGCTATAGAAGACTTAACATGCGCTAGATTAATTCCGTATGTAGGTATAACTACCCTAGCAGACCAAATGGACTTAAGTAGACCGTTAAACCGTTTTCTTGTTAAGGAAGGTATATATCTACAAAATGAGATACAGCATCCAGTTTGGTTAGCCTATTCGAACTCTGATACATTGGATTTCCAATGGGACGATTGGGAGCTATCGAGAGGTTTAGTTCCTAGAATAAACGCAGGTAATAGATTAGGAGAAGCCTTTAGATCTTATAAATATTTAATATCTAAAAGCATTCACGACGCTGAGGAAAATCTTAACTACATCACAGGACTTAATGAACAGCGTCGTAGTATGCAAAGGAAGTATACTCAAGAAGTAAAAGATAATCTGATTGAGTATAAGAATGTCGCGACAGCTAAAGTTTCTGGTGGTTTAGGTGTTATAGGCGTATTAGCCGGCAACCAAGCTGATAAGTTAGGTAAACCTGTATTTGTATTTGCTGAACATGATGGAGTTTTAAAAGGCTCGGCTAGAAATCCTGCATCTAATCTCTCACTAGAAGAGTCAATGAGATTGCTGGGAGATAAAAAACATTACGTATTAAAGTCAGGCGGGCATAAGGGCGCTGGTGGTATAGAGATTAAGGACGGTTTTCTAAAGCAGTTCTCTAAAGACTACTCAGAATTAGTAGAACATCTCACTAACGGTATATTAGATACTCAAAAAGAGTATGATATGAAATTACCGATATTCAAAATAACTAAATATTTATATAATGAATTAAATAGATTAGGACCATACGGCAGAGGTTTTAGAATTCCTCAATTCCTTGTAAAAGGTATTGTTGAAAAGATATTTATTAATAAAAATAAAACTTACGTATCATTAACGTTGAGAGATGATGGGGTATCTATAGAGTGCTATAGTTTTGATGCTAATAGATATAGAGATGTAACAGTAGGGGATGTGATAGAAGTCATTGCCTCTATAGAAAAGAAGAAAGAGACTATACAACTATTCATCTAGCCCATAGTGGTTAGATGAATATCTAACTTAAAGGAATATAAAATGGATACTAAAATGTATTTAGAAATGATGTCAGACGCTCCTATTATCAAGCATGAAAAGAGCGTAGAATTATCTGAACAGAGTAAGGTTATATTAGAATCTACTGAATATATCTCTGTTAGCGATTTATTATCAGAGATGAAAAGTAGTGTTGCTATTGATACGAGTATGATTAATCTTATACCTATATTTAACTCTCCGTTAAAGGAGGAGACAAAAGAGCTATTGGTAGATGCATTCACTGCTATGCAAACTACTCATGGGCTAGTGTCTTATACTGAACTATTATCAAACGGTTATCTTAAAAAAGCTCGTGATTATATTAAGGTTATTCTTAAGAGCATAGAGGTATACTATCAAAAAGCTGTGCTATTCATGGTTAAAATTATTAATAAGGCTATAATGGGCATTAAAACTATCGATCATATTAAAAACAAGCTATTAGAAGAGTTAGAAGAGTTAGATAACCCAATATTACCGACTATTGCTAACGATAATACGCTAGTTATATTATTCAGTTCATTAGGAAAGATTGGGTATTCTTGTCTGATTAAGAAAAACACATTGAATGGTTGGTTAGATACAGATATCTCTTTATTTTATGATGTTAAACCATATCTCAAGGATATTGACTTGGATGATATATGTAATATTTGCTACACTATTAATAACGATTTAGCATTAGAGGTAGCGATAACATATGAGGATGTCGAGAAAGGTCCAGGTATTAGTTTACAGATACCATTAAAGAAATCTATAAGTGATGAGTTTATAATAGATAAGATTGATGAGGTAGGCTATAAGCGCATAGTTAATAACTTATCTACTGATACTAAGGCTTTTAAGAGGCTTCTAGATAGTAATTATAATATTATAACTAATGCTATAGATAGCGAAATAGAGAGTATATCAACGATAAGTAATCCTGAGACAGCAGTTAAATATAAAAAAGTCTTAGTAGATATTATAGCTATTTCTATACGTAATATAGTATTAAATGCAAATAAATTATCGGCATCGGCTAGAGCTGGTAAATTAATTATAAAAGCCAATAGGGATTAATTATGACATTAAAAACCTTTTATACCAAGTACTTTAATAATAAGTCGGCTAAGAAGGTTAGAGATATAGTTATAGAGTATTGGAATAGTCTTATGATTAAGAACCATAATACTATTGAATGGTTATCGAGTCCTTACATAGGTCATATTAAAATAACCATAACAGATAGTGAGAAAGAGGATCTATATCATATGCTAGATATAAACCCTGATGAGTTTATGCTTGACATAAGAAGAATAAAAGGATTAGTTCAATCTAGAAAGGTCTCTACGGAGCCTTTCAATATCCTTTGTATTTTGATAATGAAATACCTATATGACTCTAGCCTACCGGAAAAACAGAAACGGGAAGCATTGCAAACTACTTTCTATATCATGGGATATCGTATTATAGTTTCAGCGTACTCAAACTATTTCGAGCCTCCAATAGACTTGAATTTAGCAAAAAGAGTATTAGATATGATGTCTAATAAATATGATATAAAAGCCCTAGGTTCTAATATGGCTGTATTAGAGTCTAAGTCTAAAATGATACTACCTAAGGGAGTGTTAGATAAGAAGTTCAAGAGATTTTCAGTAGATGATATGGTCTACATAGCCAATGCTATCTCAGGATATCTTAGAGGTACGATTAAGTCTGCTAAAGCTCTGACTATGTCTTTAAAAGAACAAAATGAGGCTGTAGATACCATTTCTATACATTTAGATACTGATGATGGTGAGACACTTAAAATAGCTATGAATACAATATCTGAATACTATAATATAGGCAAGCAGTTAATTATAAGTAGAGACGATTTCATTAACAATCCTCTAATAGATATAATGGTGACTATACTACCAGGAGTAGATGATAAAGTGCTAATTAAGATATTAGAACATTTTTCACGTGAAGCACTGGATAATCCAAGAGGAGCTTTTGATATAATAGATACTATAGTGGATGGGACTATTGAATACTTATTTAAAACAAATCATTACCCTCCATATGATGAGAGTTTACCGGCTTTAGTTAAGTATCTAAAATCATACTGGTCTAATAGTAAAGTAAAAAACCCATATATTATAGACACCAAGAAGAGAATACAATCCATTATTATATCCGGTGTTGGGATTAAAAGAAAAACAGATATTACTAAATATAGCATATTAGTCCCTATTTATATATTCTTAAGGATAGTTCTATATAAAAAAATGAAAGGTTAAGATATGATATTATTTTATGAGGATTGGGAGAAATATCCAAACGCTATACCTGACTTAAATACAAGAAATGAATATTTTTTAAGATATGCTGGATTATTAAAAGCTATGGGCATCAAGAACCATTCTTGGTGCTTACAGCTACACAATCCATCACTCTCAGGTGTGGACCCTAGAGATCCTAATCTAACAGATGAGCAGAAAGAAGATATATTGGATGAGATAGCTATTAACCCTATGTATTTCTTTAGAGAAGTGGTTATGATAGAAGCAAAGGGTTCTCCTGAGCCAGTCCAATTCCAAGCTAATAGAGGTAATATGTCATTATTTTGGTTATTCTTTAATAATATAATGACTATGCTTCTTCAAATACGTCAGACAGGTAAATCTTTAACATCAGACTTATTGTACCTGGGGCTATTATCATTTTGGACTGTGAATGCTAACATTACTGTTATTACTAAGGATAATACATTGAGATCCGAGAATGTGGAGCGTATAAAGGCATTATATCAACAGTTACCAGATTATATACAGTTACAAGGCGCTAATGATACAATGAACTCTGAGGCAATTACTTTCAACAGTCTCGGTAATAAACTTAGAATACTATTAGCACAAAAATCTAAGTTAGCTGCTCTTAACTTAGGAAGAGGTTTAACAGGCACAATTAATGGATTTGATGAATTTGCTTTCTTATATAATAATGAAATAACTATACCAGCAGCGCTTGCGGCTGGAGGTAACGCTCGTAACGAAGCTCGAAAGAGCGGGCAACCATATGGGACTATCTTTTATACAACGGCAGGATACCTTGACACAGAGCCTGGGAAATATGCTCACCGCTTCTATACAAGTGCTATGAGGTGGACAGAGACATTATTAGACCTCAAAGATAAAGAAGAGCTACATAGCGTGGTCGCTAAGCATGCAACTGGTCCAGCAGATGTGGTATTAGTGGAAATGAACCATAGACAGTTAGGTAAAACTGATGAATGGTTAGCTCGTACTATTAGAGAGTCAGCGCAAGAAGGCGTACGCGTTGAAGCAGAGTTTTTCAATAGATGGAGTTCAGGCTCACAATCTTCTGCTATCTCTGCTAAGCTTATTAAGATGCTTAGAGAGCATGAGAGAGAACCTGATTTTACAGAGATATCTCCATTAGGGTATATGCTTAAGTGGTATAAGCCTAGGAGTATAGCAGAGAGGTATCTAAATAAACCGATAATAATAGGGCTAGATACATCTAATGCATTAGGAGGAGATGAGACATCGTTGATAGCTAAAGACCTTGTCACAGGAGAGGTCTTATTTACAGGGACTTATAATAGAACTAACCTAGGAGAGTTCTCCGCATTTCTATTCTGGATACTTCAGAAATATACCAGAGCTGTATTAATACCAGAGCATAAATCATCAGCAACTGTTATATTAGATAATCTAGCTCTAATGTTTATAGATAATAATATGAATATATTCACAAGAATATATAACACTATTATACAAAATGGTGGTATCGAGCCTAATAAACTTAAAGACGTTACCAATGGTAGAGGTAGTGATATTACTAAAGAGTATTATGTTAAATATAAGAAGTATTTTGGGTTCACCACATCATCTGGAGGAATAACCTCTAGAACCGGCTTATATGATATGTTAGAAGAGATGGTTGAGCTGACTGGTAATAAATTTAGAGATATGGATCTTATTAGCCAAACTGTTAAACTTGAAGTTAAGAATAATAGAATAGACCATGCATCAGGCGAACACGATGATTTAGTTATAGCTAACTTATTAACTTGGTGGTTCTTAAAGTCTGCTAAGAATGTTCAATACTATGGTTTAAATAGAGCTATATTCTTAACCGCGGTCACGCCTCCTGCTACCACAAATGATGAACTCAAAAATAGAGAGATTGCTAAACGTAGACAAGAGTTAATTATGGAGATAGATGATATCTTAACTCGCATCAGAGATACTGATAACTTATTGATGAGAAATAAACTGCTAGTTAAGTTAAGATTAACGGAACTAAAACTAGATAAAGAGACACTTGCATCTCTTGATATAGACTCTAAACTTCGTGAGATATTAGATACTGTTAAAAAGGATAAACCATATAATCAAGCATCATTGCAATTAGGGAATAGACTTGTAGCTTAATGCTACAAGTCTATATTCCAATCTTTTATAATTCGTTCTAACTCTTTTAATATGTCTTGTATAGCCAGTCTCTTATATCTTTGTAGACCTACGCCTAGTGGTGAACGAAGAAGCATGCTATTATTCATAGTTTCATATACCAAAGACATCATTAGATACCCATCTTTCAATCCATTAATTAATAGAGGCATTTTTGTGCTATATGTCAATGAAGATATAGCATTGATAAAACCAGCACTATCCAATGATTTCAATCTAATGCTCACTTCATAATAATTAACTAATTTACTAATATCATCAATCTCGTTCTTTAATCCACTAAATAGTGTTACGATTTCCATTTTAGTTAAATCGGTATGAGGATACATCTTTATATATTTCTTAGCTCTTTCACTATCATTCATATCTTGGAAATAAGCATTAACTAAGAATAGACTGATAGCTTCAGATAGTTTTTCAGTATCATAAACGTCTAATGAAAGACTGCTTCTAACTTTATTAGTAATGATGCTAACTAAGACTGGTATAATATCTGTGTATACTCTATTAAGTTTATTCTCACTATCAGCATATGCTAATGCGCCTTGAATAATCTTATACTTAGGCGCTCCGTTTTTCAATACGATATCTTTTAACGGTTCTGATATAGTCGCACTTGCTTTGATATCACCCCTTAAATCTATAACGATAACTAATATACCATCTATATCTAATCTGATTGCATATGGTAATAGTGGTATATCTTCTTCAAACTCATTAAGCCCTGTTAAGACAAATACCTTTACATCATTAGTTAGCCCGTAACTTAGATTTGCGTACATGTTATTATATATAACATTCTTAGTTTGTTTAAGGAAATTGTCCTTTTTCATATCCATAATAGTCCTTTTTGTAATATATTCACTTAAAATACCAGCACCATTTTAAATGAGTTAAATAGAAGGATATTATATGGCAAGAATAAGTATAAAGGATATCATGCAAGTAGCTGTATCCGCTCCGCATACAGCCACCGATTATAGAGTTTATAGAACTATAGATAGCGACGGTCATCTTATAGATTTATTAGGCGAGAAATTGAAGTCTAAGGATCTATTAGAGACTTCTATAACATTAAGAAATCCTGATGGTAGTCTGTATGAAGCAGAGAATGGTTCTATAGCATTAGCTAGAGTGTGGTTTGGAGATAGAGTTAGTAATTGGAAGATTATATCAGCATGTGGTATGGATATGCTCCCAGCTAATCTTCCATACAAATTAAAAGATATTGGAGAGTGATAAATGATTAAAGAAGTAACATTAGGTAGAGATGATTTGACTTTGCCGGATAGATTGGGTTTAGTAGAGATACGATGGATGATAAGAAGTAATCCCGATATGACGGGCGATGATATATTGTCAAATGTAACAGATAGCACGGTAAAAGAGCAAAGTGTTGAAGTGGACTTTAGTCATTATGATAAAGTATTTGCTAGAGTGGAGTATATAATACATGATAATGAACAAGATAAGGATGTAACGTTCCCTAGTAACATTATCTTAATAACAGCTGACACTATCGTTAAGGCTGATTACGGTATTGTATCATTTCCACCTGGCGTGATAGTGGATGAGCAATCTTTTATAATGGATAAAAGCTCTCTTAAAGGAAAGATTAAACCACCAGTGTTTTTTAAAGGTTATTCGCAACTTGACTCTATAAGCTGGCGTATACGTGATTTAGATAATCAGATATTAACAGAACGCAAAAGAGAAGACTATATTATGGATGAGTTCATTATAGACCTACAATCTATATCTAATAAATCTATAGTTATATTAGAGATAGAGTACCATTTTAGAGATTACGTAGTATGTGATGTATTCAGAAAGATGATACAAATCAAGGATACTATAACTACACACCTCACACTTGATAGAACATACCTAAGCGCAGATAGTGATAATGTAATAACAGTATTAACTAGTAGCGGGCGTATAACTAACTTAGATATTAGAGTACAAGTAACTGATAGATATATAGAGGTATATAAAGCCACTTCAAATAGTGATACTGTTATGATACCAGCTAGAGTATTAAATAAATATACTAAGGTGACATTATTAGTTAGCGCTAGTATCGATGATAGGCGGCCAATAATGAGTAGTTTTGTATTGAGTATAGTAAATCTCGACGCGGATGGGGAAGTAGGGTTCCCGTATACATTCCCTATAGAATTAGGAGGCAATTAAAATGTTAAAAGTAATATTACCTATATCAGAAAATGTAGAACAAGAGATAGTCTCTACAAGTTGGTATCTATTTGAAACTTCGGATACATCAGATCTATCGAAAGCCTTAGATAAATATGTAGATGACTCTACACAAAAAGTCTCTGTTATATTTGGATATCCGGTAGAAGATAATAAACCGTATTACATTTATGCTGTCTCTAAGACGCAAGATGGCTCATTATATGAGCATGAAGTTATTGAGGCTAATATAGAGGATTTCAATACTAAAGTGTATAATACACCTAATGTCGGTGTAGAGATGCCTATTATTAGAATTAAGTCTAACACGCTTTCGGAGACTGATGGACAATTAGAGATAGAGACAAGCAGGATAAGAGAGAGAGGAAACATCCTCTACAAGACCATATATATTTTATATAACACAAAAAGAGAGGTAGTTTACTATTCAGTAGATACTACTAATCTTACATCAAAAACTATCTTAAGAAGTGAGATAACCGAGTATATAGCTGGAGAGCAGCTGATACTAGAGGTAGCGCATATGAATAATATAGGAGTCATGTCGAACTTTGCTATAAACATTATACCTGGTAGAACAGTGTCAGTCGAGCTAGTAAAGCCGTTATCAAATTTAGACCCGACAAGTGATTATCCTATATTATTAACAACAAGCGATTATCTCATTGATGAAGCCATACTAGTTGATGAGTATTTATCAGAGACCGTTTTATCAATGACTGATACATTTATTATAGGTAGCAGATATCTAAAATTCAATAGAAGTTATCGCTTGATATTGAAAGTGCGCGATGCTAATGACGATACTACTAGATATATTATAGACTTTCCATTTAAGACGTTATCGGGACGAGAGGTATATTCTTATAAACCAGATTATGTTTATAGTAGGAGTATTATACAAACAGACTCTGTTCAATATAGACCTAGTGCCATCTGCTCAGAAGAGCTTATGAAAGGAGTTTATATTGATATAAAGGATAATAAGTTAAATAGTATAGTAAGAACCGGTACTGGTTATAATGTATTTGTAACCAATTTTGAATTATTAACTCAACCTATATCTGATATTAGAGTATATACAGTGACTCCTACATCATTTGTGATAGTGTATAAGAATACGGATAATAATTATCAAGTAGAATATTATAAACATAATTATAATGTAGACTCTATTGAAAGAGTGCATAGTATAACTATACCAGAAATAATTAGTGCCATATATGCGTATAATACTGAAGATTTATATTATATCTATAAAGATGCAAATAATTCTCTTAAGTTAAGTAAGGTAAATATATTAACAGGTAATCAGTTAGATTTAGTGGATATTATAACAACTACCTCTAGTAACTTTAATCTTAATTATATCTACGGTAGCAAGATACTGATTACTGGGGACCTAGATAATATAACTATCTTTAATATAATCACATCTGAGATAGATTATGTGAAACCTATGCCTGATATATTTAAAAATACATCTTATGTATCAGAAACGTTAATCAATGGTAGTGTATTATTAGTAGCTAAGGATGGTAGTGGCGCAGTGCTATATAAACATTCGACTAATGAGATACTTTCAATAGCATTACCAAACAACTTTAATGTGCAGTCTATATATAGAGATAATGATGGTAGTGTGATATTTTTTAAAGATATTAAAGCAATTGATGCTGAGTTTAATGCAGATACAACAGATACTTATATATTTAGTTAGGGGTATATACCTCTAGCTAAATATAATATTCGTTTGTATGAATAATATATTCATTTTTAAATCAAAATATAAAGGACAAAAATGAGAGCGACACCTAGACAAACTCATAATGGTGGTCAGGATAAGTCTATCAGACGAATTTACCCTGAACCAAAGGGTGATGTAATACATGCCCCATTAGTTTTCCTTAATACGCCTAAAGGACCGTTAGAGCCTACACACGTAACTGGTGGCGAATTATTGGAGCTATTCGGACAAGACGCATTAAACCTTAAATCACCATATGCTAATCATGCTACAGCATTTATTAAGTTATTATTAGCTAATGGCGGTGGTACTTGTATAGTTAACAGAATGGTACCAAGAGTTAATGCTGGTACACCTGAAGAGAGAGCTCCTAAAAGAGCAGGAAATACATTCTACCTTTTTAAGTCTGTTAGTAAAACAGCAAAACCGTATCAGAGAGATGCAGTTACATTTAAAGTAAAAAGAGATATCACGGGAGCACCGTTATATCAAGAAGATGCTGATGATATTAATATAGTAGAAACGGCTATCATTACTAAGTATAATGATGATGTAAATGCTGTTACAGCATTCGATGTAGTGGTTGGCGGTAATACTATTGGTAAGGCAGTGCCAATGTTTAGCGTTTATGCTGAAGCACATGGGTCTGATTACAATAACTATGGAATTGCTATCACTCCTAAAATCGGTGATGATATCGATAAAGAGTTGTTAAAACAACAAGCTTTAGGCTTTAATCTTAAAGTATACTATAATGACGATGTATTTAGTACAATTGCTGGTACTAAGAATGTTGAATTTGCATTGAAGCCATATACTAAAGATATTAGAGACGTTTTCCCAGCGGAATATGGAAATACAGTTGACTTTAGAAAACCATACCAAAGTTATACATTCGATGAAACTGTAGTACACGATGAAGTGAGTGTTGCTGCAATTTTAAAAGAGATGGCTTTAGCAGAGGTAGAAGGATTTGGTGGTAATGTACCATCATGGGCTGATTATAGTCAACCTGCTGGAACAACTACAGATGAAGCAAGTGAAGAGTATAAATATCTCGTAAACTTCATCACCAACAAAACACTTGGCGGTATAGAGTATGAATATATTAGACCTTTAAATTTATCATTCGCTGATACTGAAGATCTAAAAGGGCAAGGCGTTACCATAGGCACAGGTAATGATAAGACTCCTATAAGACTAGTGAACGGCGAAGACGGGGATATAGACAACCTAGATGAGTTTGAAAGAAATGTAAAAGATGCTATGGATCTTTACATGGATAGAGGCTCAGATAGATTAGACGTAGCTGTTAATCCTGATACTACTCTATATGACAGTGGTTTTAAATGGGATACTAAATTAGCACTAGCGAAATATATTGGTCTAAGAAAAGATACTTTTGTAGCACTATCTGTAGCATCTTTTAATAAAGATAATAAAAAGTTAGATGTAGATGAATATATCTCTAAAGGAGCTGCATTACAAACAGCACTTAGATTATATATAGAGTCCCCTATCTATAATACACCAACTGCTAGAGCTGCTGTATTTATGCAAACAGGTATCGATAAGACTAAAGAGTGGAGATACAGATTACCATTGACTCTAGATTATGCAATCAAGATGCAAAAATGGGCAGGGGCATTAGATGGTAAGATTAATGATACTTATGCATTCAGTCGTCAAGATGCAAATAAAGTTGAGGCTCTAATTGATATCGACCCTGCGAAACTTTCTGATGAAGTATTAGATGTACTTTATGATAGCGGATTAGTATGGGTTCGTAATGAGAATAAATTAGAGTATTTCTATCCACAACAACAAACAGTATATCCTGATGATACTAGTGTATTGAACTCAATTACTACTGCATTAGTACTAGGTAGCACTGCTAGAGTGCATCATAAAGCATGGAGAGCATTTACAGGAGCGACTGACCTAAATGATATCGATTTCATCATTACTGTAACTAAGTTCATGTCTGATATCCTTGACGGTAAATATGGTTCAGCATATAAAACTATTCCAAAAGTAATTATCACAGAGAGAGATAAACTCTTAGGTTTTAAATGGGATAGTGAAATTGATCTATATGCTAATGTTGCTAAAACAGTGAATGAGAGTAGAACAGTTCTATTCCGTTCAGAAGAATTTAATGGATAAGGAATATAGATGGCATTTATAACACAGAAACAAGAAGATAGACTAAATCCACTTGGAAGAGCTGATAGAGGTAAATTAGACCTTAGAGTAGGTGCGCAACAGGGCTATATGCCTTTGTTAGCGGCTGTTGAGGGTGATGAGGTATTTGATGCTTGGGCGTCTAATGCGGCATATACACAAGGGGATGTAGTGCCTATAGTTTTAAGAACTCCAGCACTATTTGATTTATTCCCTACTAATATAGCTAAAAAACTTAGACAAATTTGGGTAGAGTTATATACTAACCAAGTATATAGTATCTCTGGTCTAGATACAACTTTAACAGTATCTACAGATAAACATAAAGTGGGACCAGAGTACCTGCAACAAGCAGAAGTAACTAATGTAGAGAGAGCGCAGTCAACTATTACTATAGAGTGGCAAGAGCTTAAGGGGTTAACTATTCACGATATCCTAAACTTTATCATTAGATATGGTATGATGGACCCTGATACTAAATATGCTTTAATAGGAACTATTCCTGATATTAGAGCGAAGTTAAAAGGACACATTTATCCAGCTACAATGCATACAGGTGCTATGGGATTTGCAGAACTAGATGAACCTGGTGTTAATGTATTGAAAGGTTTTATTGCAGTAAATTTCTTCCCTCTTAAGGATGGTGAACAAACTGGTAAACTTAATAAAGGCGCTAAAGAGCTTAAAAGATACTCTATTGAGCATGAGTGCATGGTTATAGAGAATGCTGCTACTGCTGCATATCTACAAACTATTATTGATCAAATGAGTATATTCTTATCTACACCTGATGAGGCTATATTACCTGCTAATCTAAATGAAGTACAAAGTGCACAACAATTAGATGGAATGGGCTGGAATAGGGGCGATGTGCCTATTCAAAAGAATGGAAATGAAGTTAATCCAGATGAGATATATAAAGGCAGAGTGGAAAGTAAGTAATTACTAAAAAAAAAGAAATTATATTTACTAGATACCATATGGTATCTAGTAGTATATCATTTACTTAACGCTTCTAAGAAAGCCGCTTTTGCTTCCTTAATAGATTTCGCCCCCGATTTCGGGTCAACTGCGCTTTCTACCTTAAATCCTACACCTGGTACTTTTTTCACAGTTTTGGTATCTCTGTCATACTGAGACACTTCTCTGTTTCCAATTACCGTAATTTTTTCTCTAGAAGATACGCCAGCAGGCACTTTTACGATAGCTCTATCGACCTTTTTATTCTCCTTAAGTAGTTCACCTGCAATCTTAGCACCTTCAGTTCTAGCTACTGCACCGAACTCATTGCGATATGTCTCAACTTTCTTTAGCTCGGCTTTTTCACCATCATAGTTATCTACATATGGGTTACCTTCAATAATAGCTTCGATGATTTTTACTTCTTTAATTTTAACATCGTCACCAGTGCCTATTTTCACCTTCTTTACTTTCTCTTTAGTGCTATATTTTGCACTAATTTTAATTTCTTTACTCATCTTCATTGCCCTCCTCTTTATTAGGGTATAATTTATCATAAGAGGCTTTAAGCGCCTCGACTGCGTTGTTTTGTAATATAGCCAACTTCCCATTATCATAATCTTGGTCCGCAGGAGATGCAAATGATATTTTATTATCTTTTACGATAACAGCAAATTCCACCTTTACATCTTCATCATACGTTACAATAAAGTTAAATACATCAATTTTATTTATTCTTATATATCTAACTTCCAGTCCTTTTATATCTTTATCTAATTGGATTAACTCTTTTCGTATACTGAAATTTAATACTGTTTTGTCTTCCATATCTCTCAATATAGTTGACATAATCTCAGCACTATTGGTCAGTCCTGCTAATTTGAAGATAATGCTGCTAATAGCATTGATATCTGGAGATAGGTTAATCTTACCATCTTCATCAGTTTCATTACTATAGAGTTGGTTAAGAGTCGCTATTGCTACATCTATCTCTTTAGAGAATTGCTCTTCTTCAGTTAGTGTATTATCGCCCTCTTCATCGATAGATGTCTTAGGATCATCTTGTTCCGGAACCTCGTTGTTTTGTATGTTATCTACAGTATCTATAGATTCCACGTCTTCTGGTTGTACAGCCATTGTTATTCCTTTATAAAGTTTTTAAGTCTCGGGATTATGCATATATCCTTATGACTATCTAAATGATATGTGCATATATTTTTTGTTATTAGTAGACTTGTACTATATCAGGACTCTTCGGTGTTTCTACACTTTCATTATTGAAAAATTTATACTCTTCTAAAAACTCTGTCATAACACTTATAATCTCTTCATCAATATCATTAGATATAGACATATCGTTTATGCTATATATTTCTATATCTTTCTGAGCATATTTATATATATACCCTTTACCATTATTAAATACAATTTCCACTATATCAACTTCTAATGTAACTACTGCATATCGAACATGCTTAATACTCTCCAGTCTTTCTTGTAATATCGTGCCTAATCTGATATAAGCAGGTATAGATACAAGGTCGTCGGCATCGAGCTGTGGGTTATTTATAAGAAAATCTGATATAGCCATTTTGAGTGCTAGATACGCTTCCTCACTATTAGAGCCATATACACCGGTTAGTATTGCATTCCTTATAGATGATACTCTAGCGTAATTTCCTATATCCATTATATATCCTTTATGTTTATTTATATCTATACAGACTATCTAAATGATATATACATATATTTAGGTTATTATATCTTATACAATTTAATGAATAAAACATAAGGAAAGACAATGAAAACCTTAGACGGATTAAAGAACGCCGGTGTAAACTTGAGAGATCATATAGATGATACTCTTAATAGTTTTCCATTAGATGATTATATAGGTAAAGTAGAGTCTAATGACTATTTATCGAAATTACCAGGTATTAAAGATTTAATATCAGCATTAAAGAAAGGTTTATCTTTCTTAAAAGGGCTGGTTAAGAAGATATTAGACTTTATAGATTGGATATTAGCTATATTAGATATGATAATAGATACCATAGACAAGTTCGTAGATATGGTATTAAATTTCTTATCATCATTATTAGGAGCTTTCGGATTAAGTTTATACGATATCACAGGTATTATGAACTTATTAAATGCTTTATGTATAGATGTTGAAGATACTAAAAAGGCTAATTGGGGAAAACTGGATACTATCATTCTTGCTATTCTGATAGCAGGTTTATCATGTTCAGGACACTCTAAGGATATATACCCACATATAGCTACGGCTTTACAGCATAGTGAGACTATAACGGATATCAATGAGCATATAGCAGATTTACAGAACGATTTAGATAATTCTAATGATAATTTAGAGAGAACACAATTAGAGAAAGACATCAAGGATTATAAAGACATTCTATTAACTAAAGCATCTACTAATACCACCACATCAGATATAGTTAATGAGATAAATAATACTTTAGCAGATATCAAGTCTCTAGAAGACGAAATAAAGGCATTTAAGACTAAAGGTAATGATTTACCCTTAGACGATATAATTGACGATTTAAACAGTGCTAGAGAGGCATTAAATGATGATTATGAAAGGTTAGAAGCTTTAATATTAGACGGAGACGATACAGATCTTAAAAATGCGCTAAAGAATTTACAAGATGCTAGAGATGCATTGGATGCTTTTATTAAAAAAGGTAGTCCCGAAATTGATAAGATAAATTATAAATTGATAGAGTTAGAGAAAGAGTTAGCTAGAGAGCTTAATGAGGCTAATCTTAAATTAGCGCAGATAGCGATTATTACTACAAAGGCTATAGCAGATAATCCTAATAATAATGTAGATCAGCTTATGGATTTCGTTATAAGTATATCAGAAACGACTGTTCCTATATATCTAAGAAAAATGGAGCATGATATAGTTCCCTTAACACTAGAAACTTTAGATAGAAAGTCCGTTAAAGTGCAGCCTAAACCATCTATTACAAGAGGAGATGGCATAGATGATATTAAATTTACTCTTAGTAAAACGTATAGTAAACCTAAAAGATACGACCCTATCGATTTAAGTAAACTTGGTTTTGAATTTGTTGATATAGTGGATAATTTTGAACAGATGAGCTATAGAAGAACAGGATTAAAGAATGGTATATGTGATATACCACCAAGCGATAGTATACCTACACTTTACTTTAGGCAAGATAAGTATGTAAAGATGGGTAGATTAATCGATACATTAAAGAACATTGATAATAAGGTATATAAAGACATTACATATCTAATGAGATATAGGTCATTATATATTAGAAGTTATTATAGACAGTTTCTAGTTATAAATAGGTTACCAATAGTCATATCTACAAATACAGCCTTATTAACTGATGAACAAAAATTAGCACTATAGTACCATATGGTACTATAGTCTAGTTTGTAAATAGGGAGACACCAGATAGGTCTGGCACTATCGCTGATTCAATTTTGCTTAATAAGTTATCGCTCAGTCTAATACCCCATCCAGCAGGGCTTAAAAACGACTCTACGCCAGATACCTTCTTAGCTATATTTAACAGCACTTTCTTGCTTATAAATTTATTATAACTATATGATGTACCTGCTAATACCTTTAGATACCTACTCATAGTCTGGTATTCATCTTCACTCCAACCTATACCAACGTTAACTGGAGCGGTTACTATACTACTGAAATCAGTAATAGAGAATGTAATCTCTACTCCCAATGGCGAACCATCTGTGGCATATCCTAGATTACTAGTTCCTGCTGTTATAGTTCCAGATGTTACCATACCAAAGTCGATATTAAGCATTCCTTGAATAAAAGCTTTAACTAACGGTGGACTGGTATAAGCATTTCGTCCTATGCTCATGGGTGCCATAAATGCTAATAGTGATGATACTATAATATCCTGGTCTATCATAGTGGATATAGGATTACCATATGGACCTGATGCTATTATCTTAAATGTATGATTATCAAAACTAGTACTACTATCATCCCACATCTTAGGAAATGATATATAACCACCTCCAGTTAGTGCTTGAATAACATTTGTTAATCCGAATGATACACCGTCTAGAAACCCCATAGCTACATCTTTACCTGCATTTACTACACTATCAACAACATCTCCAAATACATTGAAATCACTTGCACTAAAGCGTATATCTTTAAATCCGCCACCTACATTATTCACCACGCTCTTTAATGGTATATCTTTAACACTATTATTAAAAGTTATACTATGACTTCCTAAATACTCTATCTGAAATGCAACCTCCCCAGCACCATCTTGAATGGCAGCCGATCTATAACTACGCATAGTTTTAAACCAATCATCTATCATATGAGGAAGAAGTTTCATTCTGCCATCGCTATCTACTTTCTTATAGTCATCGGGGTTCACATTAGCTGATGTTGTAGGAGGCTTTTCTGCTTCTATCCTTCTTTTCTCTGCCTTAAATGCTTGTAGCTTTTCAACACTCTCGACAAACTTAGCATATTCAGGAACATCATCAAATTTAACACCACCTTTAAATGGGTCCACATTACTACTTAAATCCATGTAAGATGATAAAGTCCCTTTTTTCATTAGTTTAATCTCAGTCTTCAGCTGTTTATTCAACATACGTTGATATCTACCTGCTAGCCCCATTACATCAAAGTATCCAGTAGTTTTAAATAAATAAGGCATCAATTTGTTTAATTCTTTTAAATCGCCTTTATCAACTTCTATAGGTACTCCGACTCTATCATCATCACTGCCAGGATGTTTTTCGATTAAACTAATAACACCCTTATTAGCAGCTATAGTATTCATAATATTATTAACAGTCCCCCAGTATACATGCATATTACTTTTAAATGTATAATATCTAGGGTCCGGTAGCCCTATAGTGGCTTTGTAAGCTGATGTTAAGAGGTAGTATGCCACAGTGAGTACAGGAAACGCTAAGAATGCTGTTCTAGCACCCATACCATACCCCATATAATAAAAGATAGGGCTACGGGCTTCAACAGCCTTAATAGATTGAGCGTAGTTAACGCTTTGAGTCCAGAACGAAAATATAGATTGGAAATGAGGCACGCCAGACTCCATTATAAGAGTTCTCGGCTTACTATTGACCTGGAACATCTCATACCAACGTCTACCTGCTCCAGTATGTACTACTCTTCTTTCGGGTAGATATACATCATTATCTACTATTCTTCCTTTATAATGTACGTCAGCCCACGGTCCTAAACCGTATGGCGGATTTAATGTCAAGTGGTCACCTATAGTAGAAGACATAGTATCCCCCATTACTCCGGACTTATACATATGTTTAACAAACTCTTTCTCATACTCATCTATCTCTGTCATTAGTGACATTCTTATCCAATCAGTATCTACTATACGAGGCTGTTTACGAACAACGACCTCATCCTCTTTTGTTTCTATTATAGGAAGTTTAAATTCAAATTTTTTACTTGGTCCTACTATCATATCAGTCCTTTTACTTTAATCATAAAACTGATGATAGCATAAGCTATCACCAGTCTTTAGTTATACATACACCACCGCTACATCTCTTAATAGCATGCTTAGTTACTTCTAAATCATATTGGCAACTTAATAGCTCTTCAGGATTTGAAGTTTGCTCTAGATGAGTTATCATAGCACTTAACTCTTCCGTAGTTACCTGTAGACCATATGATTGTAATTCTACTAACGTCCTTGTACCGGCTCCACTAATAGCGCCTCTATTAGTCCAATCCCATCCATAAATAGCAAATATCTCTCTAACATCTATACCTGCAATTACATTACGATTACTTAATGCCCTAATACTAAAACTAGTATTACTATCAGGAGTCTCAAGGTCACTCTTTAAAGCGTCTCCATACTTTCCAATAGGTTTGATTTTACCTAAAGTTAGATAAGCTTCACCTTTTTGCGTTGTTAATCGTCTAGGAACATCATCTAGTTTAACTTCTCCGAACAATCCACAAGTATACTTCTCATCAGTCATAGCTAATCGCTGTAGCCACTCCTCTTTAGTCATGCCTTTAACAAACTTCGGATGCTCAGCTTCAGCTTTTAATTGTCCATTCTTAGCTTTCATGTTAATATAAGCCTCAGGTCCAAATAATCTAACTAAGTTTTCTGTTATCTTATAGAAAGCCCCGTTACTAGCGTATACATTAAACGCGCCTAATACTACAGGGTAGTAACCGTTCTCATCCGGTTTACTAAATACCTCTAGTTTATCTTTTAAATCTATCAACTCATTGTTAAGAGTCATTAATGCCATACCAATCCTTTATAAGTTATTCACTAAACTATGTAAACCCATAGCCAGGTGTATTGTTAAGATATAAAGCATTACCGTAGTAATACTTGCTATGATGATAATATGGATATTAATTATTAAATTATCGAACTTTCTTTTTTTATATTGTCTGAATATGTATAGCATTATAAAATTTAATACTATTATAGTTATCTCTTCTAATAGCACATATATACCTAATAGATTATATGCATTTCTTTTATGCGTATTAAGATACCCTAATAACGAGATAATACTCATACCGACGCCTGAGTCATATAAGGTAAATAACACCACAGATAACATATCCTTAAACTTATTCTTTATTATATGGAAATATATAATTATAGCTAGATTTAATACAATCACTAGGTAAAAAAATAAAACTATATACTCTAACATACGTCCTCCTAGCGAGTTACTATTTTTCAATTAACTCGCTAGTTACGCATTAATGTTGAAATAACCGCATTTTATGGTCTATGATAGCTGTCTATTTAACTTAAATCCAGCAGCATGCTTATGACCGCCTCCGCCGAATCCCTCGGCTATAGATGATACATCTGGACCGAATTCTAAACTACGGATACCGTGAATAAAGTCACCATCAGCATTTTGAAACCAATAGATAGCAAACTCTACCTTATGCTCTTTACATAACTCATGGCATATATCAGAACCGTATATACCAGGTACATTCACTATCATGCCTGACATACCGTTATGTTCTATAGGCCTAGCAAGCTTCATAAGATTTTTTAAATCTATTTTATATTTTTTATACATAGCTTTAGCTTCAGTTATTAGGTATTTACCCTTTTCATCTTTAAAATCATTAATACTCATTAACATATCCCAGTTAGCGAAGTTTTTCTCTAACGAGAATATAAACATACTAATAGCATCTGTATATGGTAATTCTTTAATCCATAAATCTCTATCTTGTACATATTTCATTAATAAAGGGGTCTCTTTATTTGGAAATAATTCATTCCAAGTAATTACACTACCGCATCTGTCCATATCAAATACAATGGTCGTGTTATCCATCTCTTCTAATCCGGCTAGCTCTTTTTTAGCACTAATATGATGGTCATAAATGATTACTTCTTTAGCGATGTTAATAATCTTTAACATAATATCTCTCTTATAACTAAAGTCAGTTATAATCACTTTATTATCTTTAAGCAATTCATAATCAGGCTCTTTACCGTATACACCATCAATGAATTCTACTTCATTACCATATCTTTTCCAAACTACCCATTTTGCTGTAAATCCATCATTACAGTCTTTATGTGTAATATTAACAATCCCCATATTCGCTCCTGTTTTTATATTAGTCTTTATGACTATCTAAATAATATGTATATAAAATATATTTATTAAGAATTAAATAGTCATTATGTTTCTTATGACAGAAAATATAAAGGATAAAAATGAGCATAAAAACAGACATAGAACTACTGCATAAAAAGAGTCTATTCGATCCCCAAACACAGGAGCCTAGACAGAAGCAGAGAATTATAGGCGGTAGACCGGATGGTATATTCGCAAAAGGTATGATGTCATATCCATGGGCTAATAGTATGTATGAGCTAATGAGAGCTAATACATGGCAAACATCTGAACCAAACCTAACTAATGAAGCTAAGTCTTATAAGTCAATGCCTGAGGAGTATAGGAGGGCATTCAAGTTATTTTTTGCTGGTATCATCTTTAACGACTCTGCACAGTTTAATAATATCATGGACAACTTTAATCCATATATCACAGCTCCTGATGTTAATAAATGTCTAATTGAGCAAGCGGCGCAAGAGGCACTACACGCGGAGAGTTATGGAGTGACAGCTGATGCCGCTATTTCTACAGAAGAGAGAGAGGAGTTATACAACCTCTGGAGAACGGATGATGTGCTTAGAGAGAAGAATTATCATATAGCTAAATCATTTGAAACTCTTGGCAATGATCCTACTAAGGAGAATATTTATCTAGCTACTATTGCTAATGGTTGTTTAGAGAATATTTATTTTCAATCAGCGTTTATATTCTTTGCAGCGTTATCAAGAGCGGGATACATGCATGGATCATTAGAGATGATTAAATTAATATTTAGAGATGAGTCAACACATGTAACTCTATTCCAAAATATCAATAGAGCTATCCGTAGAGAGAACCCTGAGATAATGACCCCTGAATTATACGAGAAAGCCTATAAGATTATAGACGATGCTGTTAAACTAGAGCTTAAATGGGCTAATTATGTATTTGGAGATTATTTATTAGGATTTACTCCTATACTTAATGAGCAGTATACTAATTTCTTAGGCAATAGAGTATTAAAGGGATTTAAGTTAGATAAAATATATCCAGATAACGATAATCCGTACCAATTCTTAGAAGATATGTTAGCTATGAATAATAGCACTAACGGCGGTTTCGATGGCAGAAGTACAGATTATTCTATCGGATTAAAAATGGACTTTTAGTGCTAGGCATATACCTAGCACTAATTTAATACTGCATCTATTTTTGTCTGACCCGGGTTATCCATATTTAACGAAGCCGCTATTCCTTGTTTTAAATATGCTCCTGTAATAGCACTGAATACATTATTATATACTGCGCTAACTTTACTTAATCCTACAAATTTAATCTTCATATGCTTAATTTGTTCCTTTGTATAGTATTGTCTAACATATCTATTTTTACTATCTCTAGCGATTATGGATATAAATGTAGCTATAGGAACAGGGTTACTACCTACCACCGAACCTCCATAAACAACGCCATTAATAAATACTTTTTGTATATCATCCATATTTATAAAGAATGGTATATTCCCACTCTTATTTATCCAGTCATCTTGTAATATAAATGGGATATCTTTATCAATAACCATCTTACCATTATTAAAAACAGCACCTTTAATAAATGTTAGTTTTTTATACTTCTTACCTTCTATTTCAATATCTTCAACAGCATTAGGTATAAATGATACTCTTGTAGGTATTAGTTGTTTAATATAGTTACCATTAGCGTCGTGTAAAAGGTATATACAAGGCGTTTCTACTGTACGCCCTATCATTGCTATATCTTTAGTAATAAAACGCTCAGGAAAGATTAAATACAATGTTTCGGTAGTTATTATATTCTCGCCATCTGTTTTAAGTATACTTTGTATTTTTCTAGGGTTCTCTTTTAACTTCTTATAATCCATTATATGTCCTTCATATCTTTTTTCAGATAACCGCGCTTAGTAAAATTAGCATAGGGATCACCCTACGCTAATTTGTTTAAGTAAAAACTCTTCAACCAATTTACTAACAGCTAATGTAATATAAATCTTATCATCTGTCTGATAATTATTCATTGCAGAACTAATGCTTTTAAAGTATTCTATATTGTCATATAGTCTCTTAGCATTAGTCTTAGCGTATAGGCATCCTAAGATGAATTCTCTTAGTATATCATATGTATACATAATCTTCTCATCATTATCTAATAGATTTATAAGGAATAGTTTACTATCTCTTAAAGATAGACCTAGCTCTGGATACTCACTATTCTCTACATATGATAGTAATAAAGAAGTTAACTTCTCTCTAAATATACTCAATTGTTTTATACGACCCTTAGTAATGATAGTAGTCATATGATCTTGATAGACTTTTGTATAAGTATCTTTATTATCTACAATATCACTTAAAGAATATACACGTTTCTGCCCTGATACGCCAGCGCCTAAAACAGCATCCACATTAACTCCGGCTCTATATACATTTGTGATAGCCGATGTAACAAATACTGTATCAGCATCTTCTTCATAACCAATAACCACTATAGGATTAGTCTCTTCCATGTATCTTTTTACCATTCTATATATACCGGTAGTAATAGCTATAAATCTATTAGAGATGCTATCTAGATATCTCTCATAATCATCAATAGTTCCTAATGTACCGTCAACAGGGTCACTATATCTAAGTATATATGCAACGGCTAACGCATTAGTAATTGTTCCTAGGTTTGATAACTTTCTGCTATAGTTACTAAATGAGTCATCTAATCGAACTGAACTATTAAGTAATTCAATCGCTTCTTGAACATCTGCATTAGTAACGCCTGCTATGTACTTTTTAACATCAGATATTACAGGATTAAAATCATTTAGACTCTTAGCTAATTCTTTAATATTAGCATCCTTTGGAATGAATACCACGTCACCTGTATAATCTCCTCTATTTTCATTATAATAATTCTCTTCATCCATCATTTGGATAAATGTAGGAACTACTACCTGTTGTAGATTGATAGTACTGTTAATGTTCATAATATTATCTTTAAGTTCCGTGATCTTGGTGCCTAATGTATTAAACAAAGGATTTATATTATTTCTATAGAATAACACTTCATTCGTTACGATATCGGCTATCTTTTCTATTTCTATATCTCTTAGATTATCATTATCACCTACAATAGCAGCAACAATACTGTTAGGCATGACACTAATCGGTTTGTTAATTAACTCTAATTCTCTTGGGTATCTAAACATTCTACTTTCCTTCACTTTTTTCTTTAATCGCATACAATAGACTTAATGAAATCTGTTTCTCAAGTGTCTCATCCGATTGTAACACTAATCCCGTATCAGGATTACTAGCCACTCTCTTAGTGATGTCAACTATTGCATCTGTCAAGGCATTTACAATACTTATATTATCCATTTATATTCCTTTTCTTATTTTAATTCATTAAAAACGGTAGTATGTTCTACTTATCGTAGAGCATTACCGCTTTTTCACTCATATGAACTAGAGCATAGTTCATAAGACCCATCAGTTTAGCCGACTCGACTATACGTGCAGCGACACTATCGCTATCTATGTATAAATCTATAACTCTCCCACCACTAGTATATTTAGGTTCATGGATACCGCCTACTGTTGCTTTCAACTGATTTGCGGCAATAAGCTTATCTCCATTATACATACCAAGTTCTTTTTCTATATAGTACTTAATGAGATATTCGCCTTCTTCAATTCCTTTACCTTTATAACTATAGGTGTTATCAACTCTGCCAGTCATGCCAGTAGACTCTTTAAGTCTCTTATCGGACTCTGCTATCATCTCTTTTAATCTCGCATCTTTACAATCATCTAGCTCGAAATTATATATGATTTCGAAATTAGTTACCTTTCCTTTAATCGGAGCTGATATAACTGACTTATTTATATCTCTTAACATTCTCACAGTCTCTGGGTTAATGTTATCTACATTTTCAATAGCCTCATCAGTTATAAACGTTACTACTGGACTATCATACTCAACAGTATCTCCTACATTAGCATATTCAACAACTATAACTCCAGGATGTACTAATTTATTTGCTAGGTATACTATATTAGTCTTAAGTTTATCAGCGAACTCTTTTGATATAGTTGTAGAGTCATTATAACCTCTGTCAGAGTCATATAGAACAGTAGTAGCTAACACTCCAAACTTATATGTTACTTTTTTCTTGTTAAAAAAGTTAGGTCCAAAATATCCACTATCATAATAGATATTATCCCCAGGTTGCACTCTATCGCCCTCTTTAAGTAAAGTTTTAAGCGTATGCTTATATGTCACTCCTCCTGTATCTTTACTATACCAGCTTTTTAAACTATAGGTTTGACTCTTGCCTGTTTTATATTTAATTACTATTTTGTTTCGAGTAACCTTGGTAACGACTCCATCTATATCAGCGTGTAATGCGTGTTTACTATTTACTCTATATGGTATGATATCGGCCATATCAGTTCGATATGGTATAAGCTCCTGTCCAGCCACATTAACAGGGTGTTTAGTTTGCACACCTGTATATAGTAACCTTTTACCATCATCTTTTAATGTATCAGTTCCTAAAAGTGCGGATATACTATAGATATTAGCTGGCGTTAATTCATCTATAGGTATATCTTTATTAATGCCTTTAGTATTCATTAATTTAGGTGTTGCACTTAAACTATAGCTCTCGCCAACTGAACTACTGTCTTTAGTAGCTTCTGATATATAACCTACTTGGTCAGGGTAATAAGAGCGGTTCTTAAATGTGATAGTATCTTTATTACGCCCGAATGTGCCTGTTAGTTTTACTTCATATGCTTGTAATACTGATTGTATAGGATTTAAGTCATCTACTAAATTAAATCCAGCATCGCTAGCCAGGTTTTTATATATAATGAACGGGTCTAATGTTAGTTTAGTTCTAACCCTACCAATCTTACTCTCGTTAACTCTAATTGCTGATGTTAAAACATTGTATAACATTCCATTCAATCTTTCATATCCAGTAATATCAATGGTTTCAATACTATTAGGGTCTGTAAAGGCGTCTGTTTCTAACATCTTAATTGCTTTAAATAGTAGTGCCACTGTATCTGTTGGTAGCTCTTTTATCTCAAGCGAAGGAACTTCTAAAGGGCCTATAAACCCGGCTCTAAATAATTTCATAGCTATAGATAGTTTGGATGGATAGCCTATAGCGTGCATTAAATCCAATACACCCGACTCCCCATTGAGAGAATTGAATGGTATATTACTTAGATACTTTTCAACACTCTTTAATCCACCTAGTATTAATGCACCGCTCTTATTAAATTTATCAAATGCGTAATATCCATCTGAAAATTTAATAGAGAATTCACTCGAAGTTAAATCCCTCTTATTCTTTAATAATCTATATCTCATATCTAAGTGGTTTAATAAAGGTTTAATCCCTAAATAATACATAAACATAATGACAACAGGAAAGCTCTCTCCTACCATTTTACTAGATACAAACTCTACAGGTAATTTAGTCTTATCGATATTGATAAACTCTAATAAATCACCTAATTCTTCTAATATATCGCCTTTACTATTTACTTTATACAGCTGGTCATCTTTATCAACTACGATATACTCCTTTTTATAGTTACCCATTAAGATACCGTGTCTCTCCACGCTTTTTAGGTCATCCTCTTTATTTAATAAAGAACTCCTGTTACTATAATCAAATAGTAGATACCAGTTACCTTTCATAACACTACGCGTCTCACGCATAACAATACTATACCAATACGGTACTTTTATATTAGGCAGACTATTCTCACCGTATACAGCCATACCTATCTCATTATCTAAATCAGCTGACATATTTACTAAAGTTTTATGTATTGCTGTACTCATATTATATCTTGAGTAGTTGGCTTTAACAAAGAATAGTTTACTATAATAGCTTAACATAGATACTGTATTAAAGTTAATCTTTTTGATAATATAATCTTTTTGTAATTTATTCATTAGATATTCTTTACCGTTATTGCGTATAATTCCTCCGGGCGTTACAATAGGTATTCTGATGCTCAATTTAACACTGGTGCCTGTAGGCTGTTTAACAGTAATGTTCCATATCTCCTCATTATTACTTAGATTATCATTAATCTTCTTTTCAGCGCTTGTGACTATGTAACCAAACTTACTCATAGAGTAAATTACAGCTAATCTCTCTTTATCGATAATATCACGAATATAGTGTTCATCATACTCCTTAATCGTATCGACTAATAGCTGTTTATCAAAGACTGTCTTCATATCAGGAATAGGTTTTGGTCTGAAGATTAACTCTTTAGGCTTAGGTATATATTTCTTATACTCCTTTACAACACGTTGTACCTCTTCTTCAATTATCTTAGCTTTCTTCTCTGATATAATGCCCTTTGCTACTTTATCGTCCACTAATAGTTTAGCTGTCTCTACAGGATCTTCTGTTGTTTTAATATCTGTCTTTATAGGTTTATTCTCTGTAGAGATATTAATAGTAGCAATCTCTTTTTGATTTTCTATTAATTTATCTATCTCTTTGATATCGACCTCTTCATCATTATTAAATCTATCCACAGCCACTATATCTTTTCGACGTTCTATTTCTGTTATAGACATAGGATTTGCTGTAGCTATAATTTTATATAAGTATTTGCTTAGTATAGCAATAGCTTGCATCTCATTAACAGCTTTTATTCTACTATGAATTAAGCCAGTCTCTTTACTTAATGCTAAAATGTTATACAGTCTAGCTATAGTTACTTTATTTGCATGTGTAAATACGAATACGATATTAGAAGTATCAATGTTTTTCACATTATTAAATATACTGCTCTCTTTGTAATCAGCCATTAAAGCTTTATATATTTCTATTAGAATATATTGCTTTTCATTAGTTACTAACTTCTCATAATTGCTAGTATTCTCATTCTTAACAACCTTTTTGATTTCTTGGTATGTAAGCAATGTGTCTGGTAGGTCTATATGTATATAATGTATTTTACCATCCATATTAGATTGATTAATGGTATCGATTATAGTTATATATTCGTTATATAGCCTAGCTCTATAATTCCTTTTATCGGAGTTATAAATATAAAGACTCTTTAACTCGCTATAATCTACTATACAGTACTTACTACTACTGACAGCTTCGCATTTACTAATATCTGTTAGATACTTATATTCAGGTACCTCTTTTTTTCTAGCCGATATTAAAGCTGTTAGCGAAATAGATACTCTCTTATACTTCCCTAATCCAGTTCTGCTATATTTAGGAATAATATATTCAAATACATTATCTATATTGGTTAATATATTATCATTAGGAGATGGCACTCCCTGTCTCCAATGTATAGTAGAACTTCTACTAAAACTAAAATCGCTTATATCGAGAATTCTGGGTGTTAGGAAATCTGCTTTCTTCCTAACACCTATCCTTTTTTCTAATTCAAAATATCTTAACATATATACCCCTTTCTATTTTGTCATGCTTTTTAATAATATCTCTAATGGATGGTCTATTAAGTCGAGTGTTAATTTGCCATCTGGTTTAACATAATTATTAACAGACTTTAAAAATTTATCGGCTTCTTCATTAGCATCTTCCGTAATGAATGCTGTGAATACAATTTTATCTCCATCATAATCTAATCCTAGTCCCTTAGCTCTAGCGTATGACGGGCTTAAACTACTATCATAAGGTAGTCCTGGTATAGGATACTCTGTTGTAGTGAAATTATCTTGACCATACTCTGAGATTATCTCTACTTTAGTCTCTTTTTCTCTACTAGTTGTATTTACTCTTACTTTAGTAATAAATATAGAACCCTGCTCTGTGATAGGGTATCTTGTTATATAGCCATGGTTAGTTAAACTATATTTATATATGGCATTATATACTAATTCACCATATGTTAATGCTCTTACCTTTCCATCCGGTAGAGTATTCACGTATATCCTAGTCTCTCCGTTAGTCTCTACAACAGGAAAGGCTATACACCCATCGAATACTAGCTCTTTATTTTTAAACTCATCATCTTTCATTCTAGATAATAGTTTATCTAGACCGTCTTTAGTAGATAGCATTCTAAATGTTTTATCATCTATTTCTACATTTTTAAAAGTGTTATTATCTGGATCAAAACAACGAATAGTCTTCTTACTTCTATCCAATACTTTGTTTAGAAAGATGTCATTAAGATAATATTTGGTTATAGGGGTAATGGCTTTACTATATTGATATAATCCTATCAGTGTTATATTAATAGGATTAAAGTCTATTTTAGTAACATCATCCACTTTAACACTTCTACCAGTTGCTACATTTCTAGTTATGTAATCTACATGTCTAGAAACGTATTGGCCTCCAATGAGTTTCTTTTTACCATTGATTACTTTAAATAACTCGGCCATTAAATCATTAACTCTATTCTGTAATGTTAAGAGCAGTCTATCTTTAGTACTCATCACACTATTATTAAAGTTAAGTAATTGTACATTGTTGAATACTTTTTTGTAATAGTCATTGATTTCATGCTCAACTGTCTGACCATCAAGTTTAATTTCAATATCTCGAAGTCCTGCTGGTAGTACTAATAATTTATTATTAGTTAGTTTGCCCTTTTCTCTATACTTATTTATAACATCAATCATATTTTGTTTATCGTCACTATCGCTACTACCTAAATCTAATTCAGGTAGATGTTCTAAGAAATAGCTATAACCTGTATAACCGTTCTCTATATCACTTATCTCAAAAGTTCTATTCTGCTTATTGTATTTAACATAAATAGAGCTATTCATTATGCGCCCATAAAGACTATTAATCTTTAGTAGATACTCATATATAGTTGGATGCAGTATATCGCTCTTTAAGTCTATATAAGCAAATGTACTATTCCTCTCTTCCGAACCCAATGGTCCGAATATCTTTGTAGAATATAATCCTAATTCATCAATCTCTCTTCTATTTATTACTCTAGATGTAAGTATCTCTCCTAGGTATTTTACGTAAAATTTATCAGGAAATATAAGCTTCGCAACTAGTGTTTTAGCCTGGTTCATTATGATGCCCCTTTCTGTTTTATGAATATTAATCACGGAAATCGTGAATTATAAAAATTAACCCAAAGGATACTATATGGGGAGTAATAATATAGATGATGGTTTCTCAGAATTAGATGATTTTCTAAATGAGGATATGGGGGAAACTATCGATGAAAATGCATCAGGTGATAGAAGTACAGCTGTTAGTCAGATAGAAGAGGGTATGAAGGCTTTCAAAGAGGACTTTCAGTATACTGATAAATTTCAACAAGCTGGACAAGTCATTGATAAGGCTATACCTAGCTTAATTGGAGATAGCTTATATAAAGAAGCAACTGATTTTAAACGTACTATAACTGAGTCATATGATAAAGCTAAGAAGTCTATAGGTGAGTCAGCTTCTCCGTTAATAGATAAGATGAAGTCATCTGAAAATCAGGCAGTTAAATCTATCGCAGAAACTGTTGGTAACTATTTAGGAGTTAAGAAAAAAGATAGTAACATAGACAGAGGTCCTACAGAGGATGAGAGAGCGCAAGATATAAGTAAAGGTGTTTTTCTTAATATACAACAACCTCCTATATTACAACAGACTGACTTATCATCTCGAAGTGATGCGCTGACTCGATATCAAATATCAATTTCAGAAGCATATTATAGAAAGTCATTAGAGCTTAAATATAAACATATTTTAGTAAGTGATAGATCAGCTAAGGCGTTAGCATTATTAGTAGATGCGTTGCCTAAGCAGCTAAGAAACATCGAGAAAAATACATCATTACCTGACATTATAAAAATGAAAACATCTGAAGGTGTTATGGGTAAGATGAAACAAGATATGAGTCGAAACTTTATCGATGGCATTGTATCAAACTCTACTGTATTAACTAGACTTAAAAATAAGATAACTAATATATCCGGACAGGCTAGAGACTCTATAACAGGTATTTTAGATGGTATTGGTTTAGCGAGTGATGTGTCTAACAATATGGGTGGAATGGGTTCTAAAGCGTCTATGGCTGGTAGCATGGGCGCCGATGCTGTTCGAGATGCAATTGGAACATTTGCAGGTAATATGTTATCAAAGACTAAAGTAGGTCAGAAAGCTAGAGAGTTTTTTGCTCCTATAGAAGAAGGAGGTAGAGAGTATTTTGAAGCTAAACGAGATGCAGTTAGAGGTGATGGTGTTTGGTCAAGTATCAAGAAGTCTGGATGGAGCGCGATAGCATCATTATTTGATGATGAGAGCGTTAATCCTAAAATCGAAGTAGGTAGTAAAGCATTTAACTCACCGGCTATCTTCGATAATAGAACTCATACGACACTTAATATAGTTATACCGGATTTGCTATCAAAAATTCAAGCGAGTGTGCAAGCTATTGAGACCGGTATTAAACCTAATGAACTTAGGTATGATTATCTACGAGATAGTTTTACAGATAGAAAAGGCATTAGAGAACGAGTTCGTCAAGATATCTTTGATGGATTGAGAGACTCGAGCTTATCTAGAAATACTAGTTTAGCTATCCAAGAGTTAGAAAGTGCGAGTGGTATTAAATTAACACCTGAAGAGCGTAAGATATTTGGTAGACAGTTAGTAGGTAAAACGCGTAAAAAGTCATTCACTACATTAGATATAGATGATAAACATGATTTCTTTAAAGGACTTGATAAAGATAGTAAGGAGAAGTTCTTAAAGATATTCAAATTAGCTACTACAAATAAAAACGGCGAACAAGATTATGATAGTGTCTTCAATTTAGATAAGAGAATTAAAGATATTAATCGCAGTCAACCTATGCCTATCCAGCTTATACAGAAATATATGGAAACAGGGCATGCTGAAGAACTAGTTAAACTCGGTATTATTAACTTTGATAAAAAGACTCGTGATTATACTCTTAATAAAGATTACTATAACAATATGTCAGCTGATATGGTTGGCAATATTATTGGTAATAGGAGTAGTGAACAATCGGCTAATGATAGAGAATTTGATAAAAATAAGAAAAGCATTACAGAGAAAATTATTAATCTCGGGAAACAAGGTAAAGAGGCTATTCAAGATATCGATATAAATAAAGGGATTGATAAACTAAAGACCACTATTCAGACAGAAGTACAAAAGTTAGACATAGACCCAGGTAACATGTCTAAAGAAGATAGAGAGAGATTAGTTAAAGATGTTAAAACCAATGTAACTATGGCTATTAGTGAAGTTGAAAAGAGAGTAAAGGTTAAGAAGGCTCGCTCACTATTCCAAAAGCTTAGAAAAGTTACTATGGATACTATATCTAGTCTATCTAGAAAGATACTATCTTATAAAGATGAAGTAGATGATATAGATTTAGATAATACTATAGCTGATATAATGCCGAGTATTAAAAAGAAAGATAGAGTTATTACTAATTCTTTAATTAAAGATGTTTATGCTAAAATCAAGAATAGATATTACTCGTTCAAAAGAAAGAGTAAAAGATCTTCACCTATAGAGATATCAAAAGAAGCAGATAAAACAGTAGATTATATTTATAATCTTACTGAAAAAGCTAAGAACAGGTTTTCAACTAAGGATAGCGTGGGTAGTGCTGTAAAAAATACATTAACTAATATTAGCTCAAAGTTCATTAGATTAATCAACAGCATCGCTATTAATGCAAACGGATATGATCCCGATGATATTGAAGTACCTGATAAAATAAATCACAAAGATCTCTTAAGCAAAGCGAGTGGTAAGAAGCATACATTAGCCGATGATGAAAGGGAGCAAACATCCATTCTTAAGAGGCTTACTGAATACGCAAAATCTATTGTAGAGTCTACGAAGAAAAAGAAGGTAGAGGCTGATAGAGACGGAAACGGTTTTCGAGATAACTCTTGGAGAGATATCTTATCTAGAAGAAATAAAAAAGATAACGAGGATAATAAGGAAAGCCAGAGTAATGATAAAAAATCAGTCATCGATAAAGGTATCTTAGGATTATTAGCAAGTGGTGTATTCGCTGGATTAAAAGGCTTATTCTCAGTTAATTTCCTCAAGCCATTTGATCTGTTAGCAAAGGTTATGAAGTTGACAGGTAATAGTATAGCCAAAGGGGTTTGGAACTTAGCCAAATTATTAAACCCATTGACAGTAATATCAGCTACATTAACCGGTATATCAGGCGCGAGTAAGATAATAAAAAGTGGTGTTCTAGTATCCAGCAAGATACTATCAGGTATCGGATGGGTATTAGAAAAGACTCTTCCATTATTATTAGGGAAAAAGATGGGAGACTTCTTATCTGGTAAGAATTGGAGAGATGCTAGAGCTGCTGGTAAAAGCAGTCTATTAAGTAGAGCATTCAAAGCACTGAAAGGTAAGCCTGGGAAAGCTGCTGCTATAGCTGGAGCTGCATACGGTCTTTATGAGTATGGAGGTGATGCTTGGGATTGGGTTAAGGATAAATTCCATCATACACATACATCGCATCCTAGTATAGATAATCATACATCTCATAAAGATATAACATATGAACTTAATAAGTTTACTGCATATACTATAGACCAGCAGGTTACTAATCCTGATATGACTATCCCGTTAAAAAGCGGTCATGGGTTGGTCGATAAGAATAGAGTTAACAAAGAGTTAGCGGAGCAACAAGTTAATATTAATGATACCTCTTATTCTGGGGTACAGACAACTGGCTTAATGTTAGCTGGCGCTGGGTCTTTAAAACTAGCTCACAAGACATTTAAAGATAGGGATACAGAGAGAGCAGATAAATTAACTAGAACATTATCTAGCAAGATTACAAAGGTTAAAGAAGCTGAGAATATAGCTAAGACTGCATCGAAGAAAGGGTTAGGTAAATTAGGTTCTAAGTTATTAGGCAAAGGTCTTAAGAAAGTGCCTATAATGGGTTCTGCATTAAGTATATATGATGCTAGTAAGGCTCTAGTAGCCGGGCATTATAAAGAGGCAGGTGTTCAGGCGTTAGAAGCTATTGTTAATTTATTACCATTAGGATTTTTAGCTACTACAGCGTATGATGTATATGACGCTGTTACAGCTAAAGATATATCTAACCCGAATGCAAATAACCAGATTAACAATAGACAAATTTCAGGTCCTAAAAGCATCCAAGACTCTACATCGTATAAGTCATATATAGCACATGGAATTACTCCTAAATCAGGAAAACATTGGAAGGCGTTACCAGATACCATTATACCTCAAGATGCTATAGATGGTAAAGATGAACTCTGTGGGATACCTGTACTCTGGTATAAAGCGCCAAAGAAAGCTCGTGAGATTATGAATTATGAGAGCTTTGATAATGGTAAGCCTGATTATTTAATAGTACACAATACAGCTGGTTCTAAGTTATCATTTGGTAGATTTTATAGCAAAGGGTATGGAGCGCACATTTATATTGATAGAGATGGTACTATACATAAATTTGGTAAACTATCATATCGTTATGCGCATGTAGGTAAACGATTACCAAAATATAGAAATATAGTCTCTAACAATAATGCTATCGGAATAGAGATGGTTTCAGCATACTATAAGGATACTAAGAAGTGGCAACCGTATACAAAAGCACAAATAGAAAGTCTTAAAAAAGTAGCTGGATGTATCACTAGTAAATTTGGTATAGATAAACAGCATGTATTTGCACATATCCAGGTATCACCAAAGACAGCTGGTGAGGGCATGGAGGCTCTTCATATAGTTCAGGATATACTCGATAGAGGTAGTTATAAACTTAAAAACATAGATACAGTTGATGCTGGTAATACAGCTAAGTTAGGGGAGACTAATCCTAATATAAGACATAGTAGTAATACACATCCACAAACTGTTAACCCGGCATCAGCTACTACTATAAGTGGAGGCAATTATATAAAGCATAGTAGAGCTATGTTTATGCCTATGGAGGTTAGTAAGGATGATATGGAGCATATTTCTAAATATTATACATCTAAGAAAGGCGCTGATATTGGTAGATTAGAACCATTTACCAAAAAGGCATTCACAGGACTAGCTAAAACATGGTATACTGATACAGGTAAGAAGTTAGAAGTTAAGTATGGTTATCGTAGCCCTAGCAAAAACTCCAAAGTAGGAGGTGCTAAACATTCATTCCATATGAAAGGCATGGCTATTGATATCATTCATACTAATTTAACAGATGAGGAGGTGAAGTACCTAATATTATTAGCAGGTAGATATGGCTTTAGAGGATATGGATATGGTCCAACTACCTTACATATAGATACACGCGATTATAATGCGTCCTGGACATATACAGCAAATGGCACTAAACCTGGTGTACCTAGTAAATTCGCTGATACTGTGGCTAAAGCTCAAAGGCTAGCGTCTAGTGTTAAGAAGACTGGTAAGCCTACTTCAGAACTAGTATCGCCTAGTAAGAGTAAACTATCCACTAGAGTAGGCGAGTCCTCCGGTCCTAATAACAGTAACTATAATAAAGCTAAAAGTATGGGCAAAAAAGTCCTTAACTTTGTGCAAGAAGCGGCTAAAGGCGCGATAGCGGCATTATTCGCATTCTTTGGTATAGATATAGAACATAAGAGTGCTAAAAAAAGTGGACAGACCACGGCTGAAACTATTAACAATGAGATAGGATTTGATCCTAGTCAAGTTAAAGCTACGGTTAATTCATCTATACCATTAGCTAATGGTAGTAAGACAAACTTTACTATCTCAAGAGGTGAGAAGCTTATATTAGAAGCAATCGCTAAATACGAGTCAAAAGAAGGTCCTGATGGATATAACTACACTTTCGGTAATGGTAAGTATATACCTAAAACAGTTACACTTACTGATAAGAGTGTTGCTGATATTTATAAAATCCAGATTAAGTTAAGTAATTTAACTAAAGGTACTAATATGCCAACATCGGCAGTTGGTAAATACCAATTTACACAAGCTACTTTAAAAGAGATGGTTAAACAAACCGGTATAGACCCAAGAGCACAATTTAGTGCTACGACTCAAGATTTCTTAATCGTTAAGAGATTAATTAGTAAGAGAGGATTAAATAGATGGGAGGATGGATTATTAAGCGATAAAGATTTCATACATAATCTATCTAAAGAATTTGCATCTATAGAAGACCCTTATAAAGGCACAGGCTATTATGGAGGACAAACCGCTAGAAATAGTTATAGTAGAATGCTTAAAGTTTTGCAGGAAGCTAAAAGACTACTAGATGTCCCAGACGCGTCTAATGATAGTGAAGAAGTAGTTGTCACTAATAAATCTAAGACTATTACAGGGCTACATAACAATAGTGCTACAGTTAAAGACAATAGCATTGGTAATAAGCTAGGTGCTACTATGGAGAAAAAGAAAGGAGAGTTATCTAATAATGGCATATCTAAAAACGATATAGGAAGCAAACCTAAGTTAAATAAAGATAGTGAGGACATAGCGCCTATTCGTATAGGTAAACATACAGCTAAAGCTAATCAGCAAGAAGTGATTAATAAAACAGTAAAAACAGCTCAACATATCAAGGTGGATGCACCAAATGTTAATGTAGCTATTCCTGATACTGTGACAGCTGATGTTAAAGGTCCTCTTTTAGATAAGACAGATACAACTAACAAATTGTTAGAAGGCATACTTAACTCTATAGATAAGTTACCAAGTAGTAGAAGTGGTCAAGAGTTAACAACACCATTACATCAACAGCATTCTAAGACACATGTTAGAGATACAAACGTAATGACAATGGATACCAGAGACCTAAAAAGAAAAAAAGAAACACACTATTAAGATAATACCTATAGCACTCTAAGGTGCTATAGGTCATCATCTTTAATGGTATCAATATCTTCTTCAAAACTGATATCTTCAAACGTATTGGATAGTAGTTTATTCAATCTATTTACTTTAGTATCCATGCTTTTGCTTAATAATGGTTGATACTCCTCATCCCATTGACTCATTGGATTTAATCTCACTAACGGCGTAGGACAGGCTTTAGGTTGATAATATAGACTCCCTATAAACATACTCATTCCTGTTAATTTTCTAACATTCTCAGGGAATGCTTTACCTCTTTTAGCTTTGGCTCTACTTACGCCATCCCCTCTCTCCTGTATCTCTAACGTAGGATATATCTTAAAGCTACCGTTATCAGGGACAGTATTAAATAGCATTAATGGCAATATCTGACTACTACTCTTGCTAATATTTAGTATAGCTCTAGTTGGCATTAGCTTGTTTAGATACTGATTAATATTTTTATCGGTTAATCTATTCTTTTTAGCCGTGGTTAGTAGGTTATCAAACTCGATATTTAGAGTAGTGATTAGGTTAAATAATACATAATAAACTATCTCTAAATGCCTCTCTTTAAATTGCTGTTGATTATCATACTCTCTACTCGTACTTAGTCTATCTTTAAATTCTTTAGTAAGCGCGATAATTAAGTCATGCATTGTCTCAACTTTAATACCCATTTGAGCAAATCTCTTGATAGATAACGGCTCTAGGTAATTCTCTATCCTATTGAGATGCTCATCGATTGCTTCGATTATACGCTCACGCGTATACGCTTCTTTAAAAGTCATAGCCCCTGTAAATAATTTCCACATAGGTAGTTCTGAATTTAATCCTATACTATTAACCACAGCCTCAGCCATATCAGGATACGCATCAAAGGCGTACATCAAATTAAAAGCCAGTTCTAATAGGAACCTGTTGTTTTTTATATCCTTGTTAATGAGTATTATTATATTGTTTTTAGGCAGTTCTACTCTCTTACTAACATCAGGATGATGCTTGCCTAATGATTTTACTATATCGTATTTAGTTAAGTCTATTTTCTTTAACTTCACATCTTTACGATCGATTATTAAGAAGTCTTTACCATAGTCATATTTCTCACGTTTCACTAGCTCCTCTATAGTATATCTGCATAATGTATAGAATATTAATGGACACTCTATATTTTTGTATACAGGATTAATTTTATCATCTATCCTCTTACTGTTATAGAATTTCTCAATATACACAGGCGCGCCATCGACCACTCTATCATTATAGCTGACTAGAAAAGGTCTGCTTTTTGCTATACTCTTTATCTTGAATGGGTTTAGGAATAGTCCTTGTCCATCGTTTGTTGGTGATATAATAGGATTAGCTAAGACTGGAGCTAAGTAATATTTAGTATTGCTTATTCTAATACTACTCATATCATTAACGGCTATCATATAGATATCTTTATAATAGCTAACTCCATTGTAGATAAAGTGCGCTCTATATTTACGAGCATCTGTTGGAGATATATCTACATTCTTCCTCTGACCGCCAGATTTTTGTGTAGGTGTTAATATGGAGTCCACTTCTTCAGATGGGTATAATGCTCTATAACCCACGTACTTGAATAACCCGTTATTCCCGTTATGCTTATTAATCATGCTATCAAGCATAACATGATACTCTTCCATGATGTTTTGTAATACATCACGAGCCATGCCTCGTTTAATAATGCTATTTAGTTTAGGCTGGTGTTTAAATATCTCATTCATTACTATGTCCATCGTCATCTCCTTTATTATTGCATATCTAAATATGCTTTTTATTTTTTATCCTAAAAGACCGAAATTGCTTGCTGTTTGTAGTATAGCGTTAAAAGATTTAATTAAATCTACGCTATTATTCAATCCATTAGCTGTGTTCTTCAGATTATTGTTTTTAGCATCGGCTAATCGTTGTTTTAATGTAATTATCTCCATATTAAGTTTAGCAAACTCTTTATTTGTAGCCATATCAGCTTCCATTTTAAGTCTAATCTCTTCAATGCGTTTCGCATACATATCCAATTCGACATCAGATAGAAGCTTAGTCTTTTTATAGTCTATCTCTTTCTGTTTAACTATAATAGACTCTCTTTCTAAGTTATATGCTGATTGACTATGTTCTCTAGCATCTAACATATTACTAAATATAGCATAATCTTTATACTCGTCAGGATATATGATTATTTGTTTTATAATGTTCTCTTCTTTATATCGGATAACGCATTTATCTTCTTGAGCATTGACCACTCTAGGAAGCTCTGTAGGGATACCGGATATCACTGTATAATATCTTCTATTAGGGGATATTGTATATATCAATGGTACGCTAAAGTTATCCTCTTTTTCTATCTTCGTAAAGGTCGGAGGTCTAGGAATAGCCCCAGTCGCTATTGAAAGCACGTCTACTTCAGCTAATATATGGTCATATAGTTTTAAATCATCTCTAGAGATATACTCTATTAATAACCTATACTTATGTGTATATCTATAACGATCACGGGCATCTATATATGGGACTATATGCTCATTACACGCCGTTAATGCTTTATTGCTATCCTTAGTAATAAATTGCTTTACCGCATGGATAGATAATTTTGTAGCTTCGATATTCGGATAGATAGCTGACCTCATGCCATATTTAATAATAAAGACGCCTTCAGCATCTTCGGGTACTGTCTTAGCTATACTAGGTCTTATAGTTCGTAATTCATCAAATAGAACTTTGTTGAATTCTATAGCTCTTGGTGTAAAGCCATTATCGTTAAGGTATACAATATTATCTTTAATATTAGTAATTATCTTAACACTATAACTAGCTTCCTCTGGGTTAGTAGGTAAACTTAATATCAAATTCCGAAGTTCATCTCTGCTTACTTCTATTATAAATTTATCCTTAACCGTGTCAAAATCCCCATCACTACCAGATGGTAGTGTGTGGGTAAGTATCATCTCATCTGTTTTTTCTTCTTTAGCTATATGCTCTTTAACCGGCTCTTCCTTTACCAGCACCTCTTTTTCTTTCTCTAGTACCTGGCTCGTTTTCAGATACTGAGTCATTTGTTTCATCGCTATCGTCATTCAAGCCTCCTACTAACTTTTCTGTTATTTTCATGGGGATGCTATATGTTAAAGTATCTCCCTTTCTATCTATTATCTCAATATGCAACACTATTCGCTTAGGTATAAATCTTATTGCTATTAACTTTATAAAAGTCGCCAATGTCATTGTATCCGATGTCATTTCTTTTATCAATGCATTGGTATTCGTTATCTCGTTCTTAGTAGATTTACCATAACTATGGTTTCTACTAAGTGCCTGTAACAATCCTTTCACACCTCCATTAGCTCTAGCTATTCTTCTAAAGAATGTCGCTAACTTCCCGTGCGGCGATGTGTTAGGGCTATCTCTTTTTATTACTGTTAACTTACTATTTGACATGTCTTCTCCTTTTTTTTTAACTTCAAGACTGTCTTAATAATATGTGTTTAAAAATATATTATATATACTCATTAATAGACTTCAATATAGTCTCTACTAATATTTGATAACGGTGTAATATACTTCTTTCAAGCCCTAAGTCCATGCTATTAATCTTTTCTATCAATTTATAATACAGCCCAATCAATGTTTTAATTGCTTTATTGCCATCTATGATTATCATATCATCTGTTAGAAAATCTAACATATTCAATTTAAAATACTCTTCTGGCAAGTCGTCATCAAGTGTAATATCATTTTTTATAAGATATTGCAATTTCTTATTTAGTCTAGTTATATTCTTAAATGGAGTATCTAAATATTTATCTCCAATACTATTTACAGATTTAAACAACATGCGAAATTTCAATCTACGTATTACCTTTTTCATATATACCTCCATCATAATCATATTAATAGCTAAAAGATATTTTAATGACATAATAACTTAAAGGATATAGGATGAGTGATCAAAAAGATAATGATTTCCAAGATGTGGATATATTTAACGAGACAGAGAAAAGTAGAATAGAGAAATATCAACAGAAGTTCGATGATTTGGTAGAGAGAGCTTTTGAAGACGGCGCGCCTAAGCGCTTTAGCGAAATGAGAGCGGCTAAAGAGATATTAGAGTCAGCATCAGCTAATATTATTAAGATTGCTGAGATAAAGAATAAAGCAAAGAAAGATAAGGCCGATACTAACATTAAGACTCGTATGATTGAGACTGTTAAGCAGGCTGCTATTAGAAGACAACAGCAATTAAGAGAAGCTAGAAATTCTATTGGGGAAGTTCCATTAGAATTAGATGAGTCATTTATCCCTAACGATATAGTTGAGGGTGAGTTAGAGATAAATCCAGCTCCTTTAAATGTTAAAGATTTTTTAAAAGGCGATGATGATGATAACTAATACCAAGACCATCTATAGTGATGCTATAGATATATGTAAGAAACTTAATATCCCATACATACCTGTATCTGGTACTACTCTAAATGAGAAATATGGGAAACTTGTACCCTACCCACAGACTATTGATAATATCCCTTATCTTAATTGGTGGGGTTTAGGTTTGTCAATAGCTAGCGTTGTAGATAATGGTGTGGTATCTACTACAAACATATACCATGACCCAACAGATATAGATGTATATATACCTATCCCATTTAAGATTAAGAGGAAATCTTCATCTATAACTACAGAAGAGGCTAATAAATATAGTATCATCGTAGAAAAAACAATAGACGGAATTGTATATAATTTATTCTATTTAAAACGAATAGAGACAATCTCTAGTGAAATAAACTATTATAAACTAACTAAAGATGTAGTATGGTCGGTGGAAGAGTTATTTACTAGTGGTTACAATCCTGCTACACAACATATTAAGAGTATACCTGAAAAAGATAATATGAGTTTTGTGGTAGCTAATGCTAAATTAAAGATAGCTTTAACAAAGATAGAGAAGTCTTATATTAAAGAAGCTATTGACTTATTATACCCAGATAGAGCAGAGGAGATTAAATATAATATAGGAGAAATTTGCTTATATACAGGTAGACCTACTCCTTTAGGTTTAGCTATCCCTCAAGCTAGTTATTTTGTTAATATAGATAGTCAATATAATCCATTAGTTGTTAATGATATAGATACTGCTTATGATGCTACGATAGAGATAGGTAACTCAACAGCAAGAGGTGTGTCATGACATTTAATATAATAGGAATAGACCCTAGCACGACTCATATAGGGGTATCTATTTTAACTATAGATGAATACTCGTTAAAGATAGTTAATATAGTAACAGAACATATCTTCATCAAAGAGTATGCTATACCGAATGAACATAATAATGCACTTATATATAAGATGAGAGTATTACAAGATAGGATAGAGGAGATATTAAGAAAATATAGACCTATGGCAGTGGCTATTGAACAGCCTTTTATAAATATGAGGTTTAGACCTACGGCAGTTATACCATTAGCCAGAGCATTACAGGTCTTAGAGAATAACCTTTATATGTATAACCCGTATATGTTAATAGCTAGACCATCGCCAGGTGAGGTAAAGAATGCATTAGGCGCTAAAGGTGGAACAGGTAAAGAACCTGTACTAGAGGCAATACTATCTAGTAAAGAGATTACTAAATATATTAGCCCTAATGATATTACTGATCATGAGATAGATGCTACTGGAGTGGCTTATTATTTATATAACACAATACTACAAAACCCATTATTAATACTAGACAGTCTTTAGAGACTGTCTAGATTATAATATGCTTGTGTTATTATTTTATTATTTAAACCTTTTATTCTCGATAAGATGCTAAAACTATTAACATCGTCTCTATGAAGATGAACTTTCAGAGTATTAATAACTTTATCGGATAGTTTTAACATATCTTTTAAAACGTTATTATCTAAACTAAGCATGCGATTTCTAAATGCTTCAAAAACCTTATCTTTAGCCTTTGGATCTAATGTCCAAATCTCTATAGGTATATCAAAGTCTATTAAATGTTCTTCCATTATGCGAATAGAGTCCTCAGAGCCAATTTTACCATTATTAGCTCCTAGTAAGGGAAACGCTATAGAAGTTATTCTAAGTGCCTTATATTGCTTGCTAAGAGCCTTTAAACCGATTTCTAGATAAGAGTGTTTAGACGGAAGTCTCCAAGTAGTCTTAGTTGGGAAATTTAGTATCTTTTCATATTTACCTATAGGATTGATAGGTATAGTATATAGTTGCATATATCCTATCTTTATTATTTCCTGTTTACATAGCTCTAGATACTCTTCAAACATATCTGGAAATCTTATTTTAAATTCTAAAGCAATACCAGCTCCCATAACTCCATCTGTATTTACTGTATTAACTATAGTTTGGCATTCAGTATCAAATATATTACCTTTCTTATGCATTATCATTTCATTCTCCTTTATTCTAATCAACTAGATAGGATTAGGTTTTTGTTACGAAGAGGTAAAAAAGAAAGAATACATACAAAGAATTAATTCTTTGTATTTACGTAGTCCTTGAGTGTTTTACTAGGTCGAAACTGTATACTCACCTTAGACTCAACCTTTATCTTCTTACCCGTACCAGGTATAAAGATTTCCCTTTCTTTCTTTACCACCGGTTTGATAGAGCCAAACCCCTTAAATCCGATACCCTCTCCAGCTTTTAGTGCCTCCATCGTTATTGATAACATATTATCAATAATGATTTCTACCTCTTTGCTATCTATCCCTGTTCTTTCTGCAACTTCTTGTGCTAGTTGTCTTTTCTTCATTTAAGTTTCTCCTTTGTTAAATTTAATATTTAGTCTTATGACTATCTTAATAATATATTAATAAAAAAAAATCGAATAACGATAGTTAGGCATGGACCTAACCATCTATTATGTTTTGAACTTGCTTGTAGTAAGTTAAGTTCAATTTCCCGGACTTGTCTCTTACTATGCCATAAAAGCGAGAAAGCGCACTGGCTCTTTTACTAGGCGCACCTTTTATTTTAGGTTTATCCATATATTTCTTATAGATATATGTCCCCGCTTTTATATTACCATCAATGGTGAATAGGTCCTTCTTAGTAAGACCTATTTTCTTTAGGTCGTACTTCCAGATTTCCCATATTACACCCATAGCCCCAATAGCTTGCACTTTCTGGCATCCCACTTTAGTCCAATTAGGAGCTAAAGGCACTGCCACAGTTACAGGCTTGTGTTTAATCCACGATCTACCGCTACTCTCTTTAATGACTATAGCGGCAATGACGCTAGCATCGACTTTATACATATTGCTGTATTTCAATATAGCATTAGTTAAAGCAGGTATGTCTTTACGTGCTTTAACTGTTATACCTTTATATAATAGCCTCTCTATTTTAGCTTTATGTAAGAGTACAGCCTCCTTCTTAGCCTTCAGATAATACATCTGAAATATGGCTATTTCTTTCGCTCTCCCGTACACCATATCATGGCGTCCGGTTCTATCTTCCGGGACAGATGTAGATGGCGTAGGTTTATCATTATGCAGTTTCGCAAATAGCTTTTGGGGTTCTACTCCTATAACGGTTAGTGTTATAGCCACTAATAATAAAAGAACTTTCATTTTATCTCCTTAAATGTATATTAGTCTTATAGACTGTAATAATGATATGTTAATAAAAAAAGAACCAAATATATAATACTATAGACTCATATGAGTCTATAGTACACTTGATCCATCTGTTGTTTTAGTATTCTTATTAATCTTAACGCTAGCTTTAAAATTAGTAGCAGCCTTAAATATTGTCATAGCTTTATGTATAGTTTTAGATAGTATATTTAACACGCCTCCTTTAATAGTTAAATCAGGGGTATTGAATAATCCTTTTTTCTTTAAGAGCCATGTACCATCATTAGCTATAACTTTAAAGTGCGTAGTCTTCATAAAGATATGGTCTAAACTCATCTCGAAATAGTTATTCTTGCTATTTTCTAATCTAAAGATACCTTTCTTAGTATCTATACCAATATCCCAAGTAGCAGGTTCTTTGTCATTATTACTTGTATGTAAATGGACCTTCTTATTAATAGTATCTATCTTATACCAATAGCTACTATCTTTATCCATCATCTTAAGAAAGTTCTTCTCTCTTTCACCTTTCTTTCTTTTCTCTAAGTTACTATAAGCAAATACTCCAACCTCTTTTCCTCTGATATCTGGTTCATAATACATAGGCTCCCAAAAGTATTGGTCGCTATCAGCATATTGGTATACCTTAACCGTCTCACCTCTATACAGCGTCGGTGGAGATATTCTGTTACCATTACTATGCAACCATCTGGCTTCTATAACTGTATCGAACTTTACATCTGGTGTAACTATCCCCCCTAATGGATTACTAAAGTTATGCTTCGTGGCACTCTTTGTATTAGTTTCTTTATCCTCAAATGTTACTGTGTGCGATCCCATATGTTCTAATAGATGAATTTTGGCGTATAAAGAAGTAGGTTTCAGATGTTCTACTACTACACCAATACCCGCGACCCTAAAACCTGATCGTAATTCTGTTCTCATATATAAATCCTTTATATCAGTTCATACAATCGCTATCTACAATTTAAACATAGGCACTATTTAAGTAGATGAAATAAGAAGGGATAATTATGATAATCAAACAATGTATAATATGTAATAGTAAAAGATTTAGATTAAAATCTTATGAAAAAGTGACATTTAAACCGCATCCGCATTTCAACCTTATTATTGGTCCTAATGGGATTGGTAAATCGTCTCTTCTACACTATACATCGCCTTTACCTAAGGATAAGAATGAATATAATAAAAATGGATATAGTGAAATAGTCATATGGAATAATAATAACGAGTATATATTATCTACTAATAAATATGGTAGTGGTAGACACTCTTTTATTAAAAATGGTGAAGAGCTTAATCAAGGTTACACTAGAAAACTATATACTCTGCTTCTAGAAAATGAGTTAGGCATTACTTCTAATATATACGATATCTTGCTAGGATATAAGACAGTGACATCTATATCTCTCAATGAGAGAAGAGAATGGATAACATCTATCTCTAAGGTATCATATGATTATGCTTATACTACTCTTAAAAAGTTGCAAAAGAAAAGGAATAATCTTAATGGAGCGTTAGCTCTTTTGAAGAGAAAGGTGGTGGACTTAGAGTCTCATAACGATGATACCAGAATAAAAGAGATAAACGGAGAGATAACAGAAGCAAAAGAGTTGCGAGAGCTTATCTATAGTAATCTTAAACAGGTTAATGTAGATGATCCCACTAGAGAATTAATGAATGCTATACGAACTCTAAGAGCTATCACAAATAAGATTGACTATTTAGATACGAGTGAGATAGATATGATAGATAAGGAGGTAGCAATCTTAGATAGAGAAATAATATCTCTTAGAGAAAAACTATCTAAAATAGCTAATATAGATATCCCTGATAATATAGATGATATAAATCAGCAAGTGAGTAATATAGAGTGCAAATTAAACGAATACGGCGCTCAGATTAATACAGAATTATTATCATTATATAACTATTATATTAATATCGAACAAACGCTTAGAAGTAACTTAACAAAAGCTGATGAGATATTAAGAGCCGGGCGAGTAGTCAATAATGAGATAGAAGTATCCAAACTTAACGAGGAGTATAAAAAACTATTAGACACTGAACAGTATCTTAATAGTACTATTAAATTACTTAAAGATAGTAATGAGATAAGTAAGTTTACATGTAGTAGTTGTAATACAATTAATATAATAGATAAGTATGGAAAAGAGATAGACGAGAAAGTAAGAGAGTTAAGTAGTGTGAATATCAGAATAGCTGAAGTGAAACCTAAGGTTGATGCCGTTATAGAGGAGTATAATAGATATAAATCTGTCACTGCTATTATTAATACTATAAACTCATTAATAACACCATTAATAGAAGTCGGTCTATTAGAACCTATCACAATAGATGCCAATATCTCTTCATATGAGACAAAGCTTATTGAGGTATATAATAAACTCAAAGAGGCATATGAAGTGGATAAACTAAGTAAGAAGCTATCAGAACTTAAAAAGATGCAACTATTACTATCAACTCTATCTAATACTATGACTATAAAAGAGTTAGAGAACTCTCTTAAGAGTAAGGTACAATTACGCGAAGAGTTATCTAAGAAACTAGATAGATTAAAAAAGGCGAAATTAGCGTTCGAAGAGCTAGTTAATGCTAGACATAAGGTAAGGTCCTTAATCGCTAAATATAAGGCATTTAGAGGCCTTAAAATAAGTAAGAAGATAAGTGAATATTACAGGTATGCATTAACGGTTATAGATGGTCGTATTTCAGAGCTAGAGAAGGAGGTTAACTCCATTCAATCTGCTAATAGACTTAAAGCCGAGTATACTAAAGAGATAGAAGTTATGGAACAGGAGTTAGAGCTAGTTAAAGAGATGATAATAGCACTAGGACCTAAGACTGGTTTAATAGGAGACTCTATTAAAGGATTTATGTCCTATATTGCTCAAGAGATGACTAAGATTATATCTGATATATGGGAGTATCCTATGGAGATATTGGTTCCTGATGATGAGGAGAATATAAGTTATAGATTATATATAAGAATTAATCAGGAGGATATCATACCTGATATAACACTAGGTAGCGCTGGTATGAAAGAGGTAATTGATTTGGCATTCCTTATAGTATACACAGAATTGAAAAATCTAAATAGCTTTCCATTATACTTAGATGAATTTGGTAAAACATTCGATGTTAGACATGCCAAAAAAGCATTATCATTTGTGCAACGTCTAGCCGAGAGATATAATAGACAAGTCTTTATGATATCTCATTTAGAATATGCTACTAGATTAAAGGATAGTAGTATAGGTATTATAAATCTGAATAAAGAAAATGAATATATACAATATACATAGTATAGAGGTTTAAACCTCTATACTACCAGTTATCATTATTATCATTATTATTATTACTTTCTACTCCATCATTTTTCTTAGTAGAAGTCTTAGGTGCTGTATTCTCTTCTTCTGCATCACTGTGTTCGGTATGTTCTTTTATTGCTTCTTCGAATTTCTTTTTTAAGTTCGAGATCACGTCTAATGTATTTATTTTAACATCGTTACCTTTAACAATGTTAACTATTTCTGTAATATCATTGAAATAACCTTTAGTATTGAGATATTCTGACATCTTAGTATATAAAAGACCTTTCTTAATATCGTCACTCTTATCTCCTAATAAATCACTAATACCAGCATCATCGAAAAAGAAATCAACTACATCTGATAAATTGTCTTTAAAATTATTGAAATGATCAGTCTTAACTTCTTCATCATTTACATTAGGTTTAGGGAGAGTGATATCTATATAATTAAAGTAGTCATTTACTAGATATTTAGCCATTCCATCTTTATCTACTTTAATGTTTTTGAGTTTATCTTTAAATTCATCTGAAAAAGAGTTTATAATTTCATCATAGTTACTCTCAATAGCGCTGATTAGTCTATTGTAGACAACACCGTCATTTAGACCAATAATCCGAGCATATTGATTTAATCCTCTATTTAATACTAATTGTTTCATATAGACTCTTTTAGCCAACATGCCTTTTTCGGCAATAATCCCTGCCGCAAAGTTAGCATCAGCCATACCGTTCTCAACTACTTCAGGAGTCATACCTATACGAGCTGTTATTCTATCTTTAATAGTTTTTTCTAAATCCTCGTTAGGCTCGTGTAGCTCTCTCCCAGACTCCATGACATCTACTTCATACTTAGGTAGGGTGTCATGTACATATTCTACATTTAATCCAGCACGCTGTATCCAGCTAGATATAAGACTTGGGTTAGTTATACCCCAAGGTACCTTTTTCTTAATATTATTTAAGATATACTTATCTATCTCCGGTATCCTTACCTTAGGGTTATCCTGAGATGGTATCTCGACCTTAACCTTTGTTTTAGTAATACTACCTTCTATCTGTGCATTTACTCTACTATAGAATAATAGCGCTCTCATACTAGCTAGACTATATATATCTTCTAGTATAGGTTTACCTGTACCATTCTCTCTGTAATTAAATGCTAAATAGAATAATTGTTCTTTCGGTATGTAAATAATGCTAGTACCGCTCTTCAATAGCCCTTCAGCCATACTTACAGCTTGCACAAATTTAACAGTATCGTTATCTAGTAATTTGGGATCTATAAACTCGCTAGCTATCGCTTCTATGTTTCTTCTCACAAGCTCTCTTTCAGCTACTGAGATTTTTAGTTCAGGCGCTTTCTCTAAGTCTTTTTTACGACCTTTCTCAGCTTCAGCGACTATGAGAGATGTAAGGGTAAAGACATCATTCTTTTCCTGCTCCTTTAATTGTTCCTCTTGGATATATTGATACTTAGCCGTGTCTATGGGTTTACCAGTCTCAGTATCTATAATAACAAATGCTCCATAGATATCTCTTTTATCGCCGGATGCGTATAATGGTATAACGCTATTAGGGTCTAATACTAGATTATGCGGTCTCAAGTCTGTTGGTGTACTATATGATAGTTGAATTACTCCTTTATTATCTCTTTTAATAGCCTCTGCTTCAAAGTAGCTATTCAATTGAGATATAACATCGAGTTCTAACCCTACTTTACCTTTCTTATCAAGTGCTTTCTTCTCAGCCAATAGGTCTGTATATGCGTCACCTATGCATAATAAGTTTAAATCGCTACTAATGCTTATAGACTTATCATTAACTTTAACCACTCTAGTATTACTACTATGTCCTACATATCTATCTATCACATCTGATAATGCTTCTATTGTGGTACCATTTTTATCTATGGTATTATGCCTTTCTTTAAAAAAGTTAAACATACTAGTAGTGCTAACTACTATTTCCACATATGCTCCTTTAGTAGCAAACGCTTCATAAGTCATATGAGGTAACTTCTCTGTTAAATCATAATAGTTTGCTAACTCTTGTGTCATTATATCATTTAGTATAGCTAATATATTAGATGGTATTTTATTGCTCATATTAGAAACATTGAATGTCACATTTTCGAAATCGTTTGGAGATATAATTGAGGAAACCATCATATCTATAGCTAGATTAATATCTGGGAATAGTATTAGAATATCATTAACATCTCTAGTCTTTCTTATGTTATAGTCCATTAACGCATCTATATTACTATCTGCTATATCTTCGAATCGTATTTTTTTCGGTTCTGTTTCGGGGTCAATCTTCTTTTTATTAGAAGTCTTCGCTATTCGATAGTCATGTCTTACTAGTCTCATATGCATCCTTTTTATGTTAATCATATAAAATACAGACACGAGTTTAATTGATTACACTTAAAGGATTACTAAATGTTAAACTCCAAATATAAAATAGATGCTTTGAAATTAATGAATTCTATAGTGATTAAAGCGCACTTTGTAGCGGTATCTATGAATATGCAATTTAAAGAGATTGACCCATTATATACATTCGACCCTGAAGATATAAAAACATGGCCATATTATCTAAATATGAATGGTCAACCACATAGATATAATAATAAGATTATTACAAAATCACCTATAGATAACTCTGATATAGAAATTACTAGAGAGTTCTTAGAGGAGAATAGAGACATACGCTCTATCTTATTACAACAGACAGATTTTTATAATAGCCTGATGGAAAATTACCCATCAGATGCTTTATATATACATGGCATGATGTATCCTATAGATATGGATAAATTAGTAGAGGCTAATGAATGCGAAATACTTTATGTAGACGATACATTCATAGAGTGGAATGAAGAGAACTTGATACAAACCATTCAAGAAGGTTTATACATATGGTTCAAGCAGATATTTACCACAGACTATATATCAACAGACACTCTTTATGGATATGCGATATTCATGCAAGCTAAAGAGTTTATTTATAAGAAGATATTAGAGACTAGAGTGTTTAATATTAACACTCATGCTACACACTCATATTACATAATTCAAGCACTTAATAGCATCTTGGGTATCGGAGAGTTTGTCGATATCTTAAGTAGAGAGTCTCTTTTATGGCTGTACATTAACATTAATTATATAGTATATAATCTAGGAAAAGAGTCCACTTTAGACTTAATCCATGAAAATATAGTAAAACCTAATGGTATGTATATCTATGAATATATACTAGAACCTGTCTCTATTAAAAGATTGCCCAAATATACAGCTGATATAACTCAAACTATAGAGAACTCTACGCTTTTTAAGAAGATGAGAGGTAGCTCTATAAAGACATTAGAGACTATCACTGAATTAAAAACTAAGGAACAGCTAGGGTATTTAACAAAGATGCCAAATCTTGATACATATTATTCTAGAATACTTAGAAATAGTAATATCAGGAATAGATCTAAAGATATTGAAATACGCTCGATTGACCAAAGGTTTGATATTGTGTCTAATAGAGAAGATATTCTATTTGATGCAATAATCTTAATACTATCTAAATTTAATCGAAATATGGTATATAATATACAAACAGAAGATGGTATCTATCTAAAACTAACTGGTGAAAAAATGCTAATCATCTTATTAGCATCTCTATTTCAAGAACTAAATATATCTATGGATACTATTATAAGTACATACAATGTAAAGAATATTCTTAGTGCCTATACTGATAATGTTGAAGTAAACATACCCAACCATATCATAGCTAAACGATTAGATTATATAAAAGATATATTACTTCAACCTCTTTATATAAATATTGGTAAAGATGCTATTAATAGATTTATAAAGAAGAATATATTGGCACATGAATTAATTGGTCTATATCGCTATAATACTTATAACAGCATTGACTCTGATTTTTGGGTATTTATATATAACAGATTATTAAAAGAGAGTGCTATTCCATTATTTAATAATAAGAGCATAAAAGAGTTACTGAATATATATAATATTGATACCGCGCTTATTAGAGTGGATATGATAGATATTATATTTAGAAATGTATCAGGTATATCTATTATGGCGAATTATGAAGCAGATAGAGCTATGGAGGCTATGAGACGTCTTGTGGATAGATTAACACCTTATACTATACAAGTGTTAAGAAGTGTGAATAGTAATTATTTATCAGTAAATACCGGTAGCATTGATGTAATGCATAGTTATAATATAGTCGATATATTAAGGGGAGAATACGATTGCAATGGCGCTGTATCTAATATAAACATAAAAGCAAATGACGATAGACTTAAAGGTAAGGTATATCCATTAAATACGCTAAGTGCTAAGACTAGAAATAAATTAATTAGTGTTAGTATAGATGATAAACCTATAGTTGAGAGACGTCTTGGTTTAGAAGTAAGAGTATAAAAAAGGAGTTTTATGCATATCAAAAGACTTATAAAAAAGATGACATATGACGGGATTATAGAATATATCCAAAAACATCCATTTTATAGATTGCCATTAGAGGACGAGGTAGATGATATAGATACCGATATACCATATCGTATAGCTGGTAGAAGTGTTCATACTAATAAAGAAACAGGTATTGCTAGAGAGTATGGACAGTATTATGATCCTATTACTAAGAGATTTGGATTGGTCGCAGATGTATTCAAACTTGATGTCGTTCTAGTTCATAAAATGAACAATATCAAAAAAGGATACTCTATCATAATAAACAGTAGCGATTATCCAGAACTGGATTTACGTCCTGGTATATATACATTAGATAGTCTAACACCTAGTATAGAGATAGAGAAAAGGTTTATAGATATAATGGATAAAGATAGCGTGTTAATAGTAAGAGAGCATACTACTAGATAGCCATATGGCTATCTAGTAGTATACGATGTCTTTATATAGTATTTAGCCAAAGCTTTAAATCTTCTGTAATCTTTTTTTGTAGTCTTCCTCCTAGTACCGCCTTTATAGAGTATATGTAGCATTGTGAAATGACACTTATAGCACAAGACTTTCAAGTTAGATTGTATATATCGTTCATCAGGATGATAACTAGCATCATCCATATGATGTACCTGTAATCTAGAAGTAGCTCCGCATATATCGCAATAGGGATGCAATTCTAATGCTAGATTTCTAGCACTATGCCACTCTTTACTATTTCGCCAGTGCTGGGACATAATCTAACCTTTTATTTATAAATAAGAATATACTATCTATTAATCTAGACAGTACTAATCTATCACCTGAACTCTTAGGTAAGTCTGTCTTTATTTTAAAGACATCTCTTTTTAGCATTTCGTATTGGGGATAACCATTTAGACTATCATGATATTTTGTAGGTCTCTTTAATAATACCTTCGGTACTAATGATATAAACCCGCGTTCAATTGATGTTAATTCATTATCTTTAATCTGCTCATATAGAGTAATATCATCTAATACTTCTGCCACCGGTGTTCTCTTAATATCCTTGATAATGATATTATCAATTTTCTCTAATGAATTTCTAACTAACCACAAGGTATCAGTATTAGTATATTTTAGTTTATGCGGGACTCTTATAACAATACCATCATCAACCTTACTAATTGTAAAGATATCTAAATACGCAGCTAGTCTTCTCTTTATATCACTTACTTCTAATCCATTGCTAGTAATAATTATCATCTCACCTCTTTTATGTATTGATTTGTAATCATAAAACTATAGCATTAGATATAAACCTCGCTAAAGGTAGTGTCTTCATAAACATATATACCAGCGGCTTCCGCTAACATATAGAATGGTTTCATTATATTAAGAATAATCTTCTTATAATCTATTATGTTTAATAATTCTGTTGGAATACCATGAGCCTCCGCAACTCCTTTAGGTATTCTCCATATATTAATAGCCGATTTACCACTCTCTTCCAATACTCCTCTAATGCCATATTGTTGCTTAGGGGATAGAGTCGCTATCCAGTTATCTAGTAGTTGTTTTTTACTTGTTGTAACTGGTACTTTTACGGTAAGTATAGGAGCTTCATCAATTTTACCGTATTTATTGCCTATAGTCTTTATATATAACTCATAATAAAAATAAGGAGATTTATCCCAAGAGTTACTATAATCTTTCATAGGTTTAATCTTCTCTATACCTAATACCTCAAACGGGGACTTAGTAGAGGTTTCAACAATATCTTGTTCTATAGCTATAATCTTATCGACGAATTCGCCTATAGACACAGGCACTTTCCCTGTAGCCATATCTATGTACCAGGTTTTAAATTCGTCCAGTTTCTCGCTATATTTAATAGGTAATTTAGATGCTATTAATGAAACTCCTGATGACGATGGTTCTAATTTATCTTCAGGTAGCACAATAAGCTCTTCTACCATTGACCTATTAATATAATGCTTAGAACCATTCATAGGTATAAATACATCCCAGAAAAACTCAGGTTTCATCTTTATTCTATCGTAATGCTCTTTTCTTGCGTTCATTTGTGATGCATATATACGGAGTAGATGGTTCATCGTCTCTGTATTGAACATCATAATGATAGATGATTTAGCTATATCACTAAAGTCTGTTTGGAACATAACCTTATCATTATTGATTAGACTAAAATAGGATGCACAAGTGCTATCTGTATCTGATAATGATATAGACTTCCTAACCATCTCTTTAACAGAAGCAGTATTAATAGGTATAAGGAATACATCTTTAAAGAATGCTGAGATAAAATCACTATATCGTTCTAACATGGCTAGTAGATGATATGTAGTACTAGCTAATGTATTGCCTATCTGCGTCCCTTTAAATTTATCATAATCCATGCCTTTGCCTCTTAACTCTTTAGCACATATATGGTGTACGATATTTTTAATAGACTCATCTGCACTCTTGATAATCTCTATATCATCAGTAATAGTTGATGTTTTGTATGCCATTTTATTTACCATAGTGGTCATAAACTCTCTATTTAATTTATATAGGTGAAACATATCGTGAGTATATAAGATAATGGCTTTTTGTATACCGTCTAATTCATCTATAAATTCTCTAATAAATGAGATATAATTTCTATCACTCCAATACCATTTACTACTATCAATAATCATATCAATAACGTTATCAGTAGTCGGCTCTACTAGTTTATATTTATTTATTACATTTTTAACATTATCATAATTACTAGCTTCCAGTAAACTCACAAACTCTGCTAAAACATCATTCTTTACTCTATAAAATCGATTACCTGCGACTAATTTCTCGCTTAGTATGTTACCTATACCTGAAGTCACTCTAGTAATAGAGGTTAAAGTATAATGAGCGCTATGGGTAGATATAGGTAAATGTTGTAAACTATAAATACCAGACAAAGAGTTATTCTTAGTCTTCATAACATTTTGCAATGTATCAGGTATTTCAGCTTTCTCAAACTCCCCTAAGGCTTTAAGTTTCTTAGCTTCACTCTTCTCCTCGTTACGGCGTATCATATTATCAACAGTCCATTCTGCGTCTAATGACTTTATATCTTGACCATATTCATCTTTCTTGATATAACAGGTACCGCTAGGCACAATGATTAAATCTTCTGATGTTATAGTATGTATATAATTTGATAGAGATATACTCCTTTCATGTTTGTCTAATGTCTTTTTATCTCTTTCCCAATATTTAACCGTGGGGTTAATAGGACCTTTTTCAGTTATGGCTTTATTTACTATATCTATAGCCTTATCTCGGGATATATTATACTTTTCCATTAAGTATAAAACCATCTTATTCTTAGCTCCCTCAATGGGTTTTAGTTCAAAAGTATATTTATCTAAACTATTTACAAATTCTTTTATCATAACTTTCTCCTTTTTCGTCTAATGAACTATTTGAGTCATAAATAATGTATAGATAGCAGGTCATATGACCTACTATCTACTTCGTATTTTAGTATATTTATTCTCTAATATCTCATATAAGTCATCAATATCTATACCATCTTTTATCTTATTTAGCATATAGATATTATCCTCAATACCATCCCATATCTTAATATAGGTCCCATCTTTATATCCATTATTTTGTCTGAATTCATTCAGTATATTCTTACCTAGATATATTTGATATATAGTAAATAATGAGATATGTGCTTTCTCTAACATCTTAATGTAATTTAATAAGATAGACTGATTAGAATTAGGTTTTTTCATTATATCTTTTATTGCATCTATAACCCCATCAATGTCTATTTCCATATCATTAGGCATTATTCTATCCATTCTAGCATCTTGAAAAACAGTTGTTGCTAATCTGCATAACATATCGCTATTTCTTGGTTTAGTACTATTATCTTTAATAATCTTACTTATGATAAAATGCATAACATCTACAGCTTCTATTAAGAAGTTATCTATATCATTCTTCTGCTGTTTCCAATGTTTATAATTCAAACTCTCTATAGCCTCAGCTAACTCTGTTATGATATATGTAAACCAATCGATACGTTTATTATCAATATAGTCTATAATGCTCCAATTATCGCCTATTGTTTTTTTGTTTAGTTTATTTTGTAATATAAACATTTCACATAGTTCAGAGACTTCTAGGATTGGGTTATTTTTGATACTTTCACTATTAATAAAATCACTTATCTTCTCTACTAGTTTAATACGACTATAATCTGATATTATTTCATTAACACGCATCGTTAGTTCTTCTATTGTATATAAAGACATTTCTCTATACAGTGCATCTAAATCATCCACTGTATCTCGTGCTAGAAGATAAGTAAACGGTATCTTAATCTTAGCATACCCATCATGTTCTATATTTAGTATTTCTATATAACTATATAAATCATTAGCACTTCTGTCCTTTATACCGTCCACTATATAATCAACAATATCTTCTTTAGTTAATGTTTTAAACATTATTTCTCCTTATTATTATATTCTATTTAACAATGATATACAATAAAAAAATAACTCATGTCTAGCATATGCTAGACACAAGTATTTTTAATTGTTTTAAATCCTAAATATTTCAATCTATTGCACCATCCTTTTCTAAACTTAAAGAAGTGTTTAGCTCTTTTAGATTTAGTGCATAAGTATATATAGAATTTAGCCATAAATGATAACTGAGCTTGATTAAGTCCATTATCTTTATGTACTTTAACATAATTAAGCACAGTCTTCACAGTCTTTTTACCAGGAATGCCATCACTATAGGCCCCAACAGCCTCCTGAAGCACTTTTATCCCTCTACTCTTACCTGCATTAAGATTATTGCTAAAAAGTGTTAAATAGCTCTTAGGATAATATTTAAGGAAATCTAATGTATCTACTAAATATGTCTTTTTATAGTATAACCAAGCACTCTCTATCAAAGCTTCTCTTTCACTCTTAGAGATAGCTCTATTCATTAATCTAGCATGTGTTCTATTATAAAAATTATATCCATATTTTTTATATAACCTTTTTAATAACTGTATAGGCTCAGACTTAGGGTGTAAGTAGCTATAAACACCCATTGGTCCTGTCACACCCTTTTCACCTGGAAGCCAGGCTATATCATCGCCCTCATTAGCATGTAAGAAAGACATAATAGTCTGCTTACCTACTAACTTATCCCTGACTATCCTGTTTCTACTATCATCAGCCTCTTTCAGGGCTTTGACTGCCTGGATAATCTCTAAACTATTAGGATGTGTTATAAATGCTATAATAGTAGGTGTGTCTAATATATGTGTTACTTTAACATAATTATAACCAAAATAGCTTAATGCTTTTTGTAGATAATCCACTAACTGATTATCTAATATAGTTTGTAGCATAACCATTCGATCATAATACAGCGTTCCTTTAAGATTGGCTATATTAGTTAATTTCATATTATACCTTTCAAGTCTTTAATTTGCTACCTGTACTAGAACCTACAAAGAAACCTACGATTAGCGTAATAGCATATTTTAAGAATTCTACAGTGCTAATAGTTGTAGGGTTAGCTTCTACTTTACCCAGAACCATAGCTGTTAATAGTGCAGAGAAGAATATAAACATTACAGGTATCATAACTACTGCTAAGTACCCAAATGCTCTAGCGTGAGGGCTAGTTGATGCTAGTGATGCTGTTATAGCGTTTCTGGCATCATTAGTATTTTTGCTCTCTTGCTCGAACTCTTTTAACCTCATAGTAGCTTCAGCCTCATCATGTCTATTAGACTCTTTAACCATCTCTAAATCAGCTAAGATTTGCTTCTCATTATTTACTACAGCTTGTGTCTGCTCTGGTGTAGGGTTATTGAAATCTATATCGATGCCTGTTGACTCTTTTAATTTACTTTGTACAAATTCCGTACCCTTTTTTAATAGACCATTTAATAGAGCAGAAGCTAATTGGTCCTTACCTTGGTTCATCAAATCGTTAAACATGTTCATTTATATATCCTTTATTGTTGTTGTATGTTTCTTATTTAATTCCAATATCTTATTCCTTAGATATGATGGAGGAATATCACTTATTAGAAATGGTTCACCCATTACACCTAATACTGTTAATGCCACTAACTCTGAGCAAAAGACTCTATTCTGTATATCTACCTTTATGCCAAATATACTAGTCAATGCTCCTAAGATATCATATTTATAGCCCAAGTATTTATTTAATGCCGTATGTATCTTCATTATCTGTTCGTTAGTAAGGAAATTTAATTGTATAACTTCCCATTGCTCATCTTTTAAAAAGATATGCTTTTTACGAACGCCGCCATCTCGGGCAGAAGAGCCTATACAAAAGCTACGCCCGTCTTTATTATAATCAATCACTATCTCAACATGGCTATAACAGCCTTTTGAGAAAGAGCCTATGAGACTATCTAATAGAGTAGCCTTCGGATTAAAAGCTTTGTAGAATGCTAAATGCATATTTTTTCCTTTCATCTATTCTCATAGAACCGTGAAATAGTATATAATAGATAGCTTATAAAAGCTATCTACTCTTGTTCTGTCTATAACTAATAATAATGCCTATTGTAAAAACTAATAGTGTTATCCCGCGTAACCTTAACTCATCAATATGCGAGTATAGTGTTAGATCATATGTTCCTACCATAATAGTAATAGCTTGCAGGATTAAATCTACAGCCATTAGTTTTAAACCTAATCTTATAAACAGATTACAGCACATGTCTAAGCTATGCCATATAACCACTAATCCAATCATTATCATAACAATCGATATGATGCTCATTAATATACTTAGCATTTTCTACTCCTATATACAGTATTAAATCCAAGTAATACAGAAAGTAGCGCTAAAGTATTCAATAGACCAAAGACTCCTTCAATGTGTATATCGTGCATATGATATAAATAATGAGAGATAAGTACATTTATAGAGAATACAAACATGCCCATTGTAACATATTTAGATAGTTTCATCTTAAAGCTGAAGTATGTAAATACTAAAGTTAAAAAGATTACACATACTATATTTAAGATAACATAATTCATTTCTTCCCCTTAAACATGCCTGGTATATCTTTAATCCCTGCCGCTATACCGATAATTAAGAATAAAAGTTCCATAGGAACATCTTTCTTAATTATACCTTCCATAAAGTATTGGCTGATAATAATAACAATAGCCAATACTATGAAAACGAATTGAGCGATTTTCGTAATCATTATACTGCATCCCCAGAATGAAGTCTATATAGATTAACTATATACCCTATGAACATACCTATCGCTACATATACCCCGTATGAAGAGAATAATAAACCTGCAATGATAGCGTTTTTATATGTAAGGTGATGGATAATATTTTGCATTTGTAAATTCCTTAATAATTTTTATATTCATAGAAATAATACTTCTTAAGACTAATCATTTGGTGTCTCTACCTCTCCAGTCAGTTTATTGCTCATCCATGCATGATTATAAGTAGCATCAGAGATACCGACTTCTTCATCATCCCACCATACTATGAGATAGCCTTTACCTGTTATTGTGTAGAAATCATCATCAACATCCGTACTACTATCATACGTATGACTATCGATAGTACCATCAATAACAACTAAATGATTGACAGTAGGGTCCCCGCCTGCGCCGTTATATGTTCTAACTCCAGCAGATTGATACTTACCAAAATTGGATATACCATATGCCTCTTTCGTTCCATCTCCATCAGCGCCTAAGTTACCTCTAATTTCGACTCTTTTAGTCCCCTCTGGAATTATAAGAACTAGACATTTATTCTGGTACAGAGCATTTGCATATGATTGTACTATTCCATCAAACAGTATCAAGTTACCATCATCATACATATCCGCTCCACCATCGACAATAGCATTAGTTGATAAATTGTTAATTTTATGTATATTAGCACCCTCTAACTCATCTAAGAATGTCTCTTTATACGGGAATGTTCTATATATTTCTGAGAACATTGTATCGATATAATGGGTATCAGCATTGTTAGAATATGCTCTAAAATCTATACCATGTTTAGTTAATCCATCGCGATATACAGATACTGTATAGATCTCTAATGTCTGTTTATCTTTTAATATTCTAATCGACCCATTTGTATTTACTATCTCCAAATTAGCTGGATATGTAAATCTCGTGTCATCCACTGTTTGGAATGAACGATAGTGAGTAGTCTGATTAAATGTTATGAATGTCCCATCATATCTTTCAAACATAAAAAACGGTAGATAACTAATAGAGGTATGAACCTTCTTTATATCACCGATATCATAAAGCGTATAAAAATTCTTACCGATGCTATCAGTAGTATTAAATATCTCTGATTGATAATCGTCTTGTGTGTATGTAGTAAATAGTCTTCCGTCTTCTGTTAATAACACTAAACCATCTATGAGATTATAACCCTCTTTAATATTGGATGGTAGATTGCCATATACATTATCTAGCGGCTCAGCATTATAACTAGTTCCCGCTACTGTACCATTTACAAACCAGTCACTTCCTTTTCTATATATTAAGATATGATCAGATGCGTAGAACTCATCTACACCATCTATCTTAACTCCATCAGGATTGTCTGCTGGAGTATAACCAGTATCTCCTGTGATATCTCTTACCCAGTCTTGCACTCCACTTACCATAAGATAATTACCATTACTATCTAGAAAATGTGTAAATGTCATGTATGCTGTAATGGAGATAGTTTCAGGTAGTTTATCTAATGTAATGCTATTCCATCCAGTATCGCTAGAAGATACCAAGTAAGCCTCACCGACATCATTGGTTCTTGAATAATAATGTATGACTTTTGCTTCAGTATCTATTACATAGACTAATCTTTTCAAATCTCTTGCTGTGAATATCTTTGGATATGATGTTAACTGGACAACATCGCCATACTCTTTAATTAACTTATTACCATATGTCACTCCGGCTAAATTAAACCCTATATCAAACATCTCTTTAAAATTATATAATGCTAATGAACCTGCTTTAGAGTCTCTAAAAGTATCAGGCTCTTCAGGTACTACATAATATTCAGAGACGGAGTTATCATTAACAACATATTTAGTGGCTTTATACGTTTCATCTGGGCTGGCGTCAGTATCGATTACCTTATTCACCCCATTTAGTATATTGCCAATCTTAACTCGTCTATTATGTCCTATAAAACTACAAGACACATATGGTAAATCGGCATCTAGTCTAATGAATTTATTTATATCTGTAACTGACCCTTCCGATATGTTAAGATATCTTTCCATTATACCGCGTCTAGCTGTATCAACAGTTTCATGCGCTCTACTAAATATAGCATCAGCTTTATCACCAGTGTCTAAAGTATATGTAGATACTGGTGGTAGTTTATAGTAATCACTATTTTTACCATCGAACTCTGATGCATATAGTTTATACGTGCTAGGCACGAAGATACTATTAGCACTCTTTTTATTCAATGCTAATTTATTATTACTATCAGTCGTGATATCGCTTACTGCTAATGTATAATTACTATCACCTCCAGCCTGGAAGTATAGAGTACTATCGCTATATAGACTAGTATTAGTCCCATATAGACTTTCATAAGTTAATATTAAATCATATATAGTCTTATTATAACCATTCTTTAATTCAGATATTAATGCATTTTTATCACTATTCTTAAGTAAGTCATGTGAGTACCATTCGCTTGTGTGATCATTGTTAACAATCTCCCTATAGAAGTAGAAAGGTTTATTCATATCTATGCTATATGCAAATTGTATACCATTCTGACCATTCATATGTGTCTCTATAAAGCATTCATAATCCTGACCATCGTAAGAGATAGTTGATATACAATATCTATAATAGAGACTCTCCGCCAATGTATGTCTACTTATACGATTTAACATGATATTTAATCTAGAGTCTGGCTCGATATTAAGGACACTAGCTGTTATACTTGTAGGAACTATCGCTATAGGATTTAGAGAGTCATTTTCTGTAACATTCCATCCTTTAACCCATTTCTCTATAGATGTTGTTTTGATACTTATCTTTGGTATAGATAATAGTAACTTCTTAAATTTCGTTTTTGGTCTAAGTGCAATACCATTATCTAAAACCAGAATATCAATATCGCTATCATTCGCCTCCTTTCTTAGTCCTGCAATATTAGTTATCTTTGGTGTGGTACTATTATCATAATTAAAAGAAATATCAAGACTAATAGATTTATTATGCTCTAATGTTTTTAAGAGTATCTCCATACTGATTAACGCTTTAGAGTTAATAGCACTATCAGGTATAGAAATAACAATATCGTTATTATACTCATTATTAAATTTCTTTATGAGATATTGAGCACCAATGATACTATAAGCATCTGTCCCTATAGGAATAATGAAAGGTTCTTCAGTTACAGCAGTTGAGGCTAGGTTATTTATGCCGTCGAACTTCGTGAATGGTTTACCTAATACTACTCTATCACTTTTGATAATAATAGTATACAGGCTATTCGCTGTTATCATATCACCAGTCACTCTTATACCACTATGGTTATATAAAGGTAAAGTATCTCTACTATTAATCTTTATGAATAGCTCTCCATCTGGTGTTGATGGAGGTCTAAAGTATGCTCTAATATCACTACCATCAGCAGGTATACTCGGCTCAATTAGCGTATATGTATTACCTACAATAGTCACAGCCCCTAATTCTCTCTTAGATAACCGATAGAAGCTATGTGTGACCATATTCTCTTTATCGGTGTAGTGTAGCATATTTCGAATGTTATCAAATATCTTAAAGATATTATTAATATCAATTGCATATACCTGACCTACGTCATCAGTATTATTATCAATTTTTTCTAATCGATTGTTGTAAAAATATATCATACTTCATACTCCCCTATTTTAACATCTTTTTAAATGGTATTGGTAATACATTAATAAAACCAAATACATTATGCGATACACCGGCAGTATACCATCCCGAATAGCCAGGTACTAATGTGGTAGCAAATCTTAACCATTCATTTTCAGTAGTTCTAGCTAAGCACATACCATTACGGGAGACTAATTCTGTAATATACTTATCGCATTTTACTCTACCAAATACATCAACGCTACTGCCAGGATAAGTTTCTTTATAGACAGTAACATCACCATGTGCTGTATATACATTACCATTTATATCTAAAATCACCATAGCTTTTTCTGTAATAGCTATATCACATGGTTTGAAATTTAGGTCTAGTTTTGTAAAGTCAGTCACACTTGATACTGTTAACCCTGGAAGATTACCACTAGATACACTACCAATTACATAAACTTCATTAGTATCAGTTAGTACAGCTCCATAATCCTCAAATGCTGTTACAAACTTCTTAATACCCTTATTTCCTAAATTGCTAAATGCATAAACGTCAGTATACCCATCAGAGTCTGCACTCGTGCTATTCTTGAATAGACTCGCACTCCCGCGCCCGTGCCAACCACCGTTTGCTTTTCTAAATAATATCTCACTCTTACCTGCGAATATCTCTGCGCACTTATCGTTTGTATCAGTCCAATCAGCATATGAGCTAGTATCACTGTCGATGCCAGAAACATTACCAACATTATTTCCAGTAAACTTCATACTACCATCTGATAATAATGCGAAAGTGAAATCAAGCCCAGAACCGAAATCGATCACATCGCTTAATCCACTATCATTAACTTGCAATTTTACACATTGGCCACAACCAGATGCATTATCCTCTTGTGGATAGCAATATAGTTTATTATCAGTTGTTAAAATTAGTAAACCTTTATTTACAGTAGTGTATCTGTTACCTTTTCTGATATTATATATATCTGATATAACATTACCGTTACCATCTTCATTAGTGATAGGATCCATTACACTATGATGCGCATATCTACATTCATCTTTTGTAAATACATAGATATAATATTTATTAGAAGGTATAAACATATCCACATCATATAAACTCCTACGAGTTTGCTTCATTGGTATTAAATTATTTGCACTAGTTCTAACTAATTTAAAATAGTTTAATCCAAATTTTATAACATCATTTTCGAATGCTTTATAAATGTCATAGGATACTTTATAATTATGTCTTCCCAATTTCTTCCATATATATTTATTAGCATTACTATCATAGTATCCAGAATATATTAACGACTTTTCAGGTAGAGCAATAGTTCTAGAGGCATCAGTACTATTAGTCGGTAGTCCTACAGCAAAGAAGTATCTAGTGCTACCTTGTTGAAGAATGGTGATATAGAAAGTCCCATTACTAACAGGTGCATCATTACTATTAACTATTTTGATGTATGGATAACTACTAGTAGCTAAAGTCTCACCACTTTTTAATGGTTTATGCAATTGGAATAGAATATCATTATCCATATCCTCAAAGCTATCGGCATCTACTACAACATCTTTACTTAGTAACGTCGCATTAGCATACCCTTTTATAATAGCATCACTATCGCCCTCTGGGGCTTTATTAATAAATTGGCTATCACTGCTCCCAGGATAGGTTGCTAAACCAGAATATACTACAGCAGTGTCATCAGCGCTATTTTGTAAGTTCACACAGTTATCATGTATAGTCTGTAAATTATTAGGCAAGTTATCTTGTCCATATAATTCTGATAAGTTGATATCTGAAAGCTTAACCTCTAATGACGTTAAATAACTATTATTAAGATATATATCAACTTTATTATTCTCCACGTAATTAAAAGCGATAGGCGAACTACCATCATTATATATATACTTTCTATAGAATGATGTAACATCGTCATCAGTATTCACGCCATCTGCATTACTAGATGTATATACAGCATTATCTGCGATATAGCCAAATATCTTTCTAGTATCATAACCTAATATGTTAGTTGCATCATTCACTTTTGTATTAGTAATGGTAGCGGTTAATCCTGCTAAATCTCCTGTGTATGCCTCTATACTCCAGCTATCATCCAATCTAGTCTCGGCTGTACCACTATAGCTAACCGACTCGATAATAAAATCTACATCTTGGAAATCGCTACCATTCTCTTTTGTAAAGATAAACTCTATTGTGCTGTTATTGTTGTTAATATATACTTGATATCCTAATATGTTAGTCTTAGATATCATCACAGAGTTAGTATTACTATCATCATTATAGTGTAATGATACCTTAGCAATACCTAGAACAGCATCCTTTATGAACATATGTATTATCACATCTGATGCATCACCTGGTCTAGGTGTTTTTAATACAATCTTCTCATTAGAGCCTGGTAAACTCATTACCGTGATGTGAGGGTATAATATGGAGAATAGTGTATCACTATTCACTGTCTTGATACCTTTTGATAGCTCTATATTATCTATACCTAGTTCATGTATCGTATTAGGTGTTGATGCTACTATAATCTTCTCATTCGGTATATCAACATAATATACCATATTTTCATATAAAGTGTTGGCCGGTATAGGTATAACCTTAGTATCTATTTTAAGAGTTATATCTTCTGTATTAGTTATTGGGGATATGAAACTCAACACACCTATAGCTGGCTGATTAACTATCTCTAATCCATCATCAGTTATTGTAATATCACTCTTACTTCTAGTTTTTCTATATATCCCTGTAAAAATAGCCGATGGCTCTGAGCCATCTACGTCTGTTATAGCATTTAACTCTTTAGCTATGATATTCTTTTCGAATTTATATATACGACCTGTTTTACCAGGTATATAATCTTCTTTATATATAAACATCTTAATGTCCTTGTGTTAATAATTTAGCAGGCATCTTGATAATATACCCTTTACTATCTGCCGTACGTCTATCAACGCACCATTGTCCGTTAATCTTGCATTGTGTTGAATATATTCTAACATGCTTTTTATCTATAGTAAGTTTGCCATAGAGTGAATATGTTTCATCTATGGATAAAGGATTATTCCCAGATATAATATTCACTATCCCTTCACTATATTTGAACTCACCATATTTATAAAAGCCCTGTAATATATGTATACTGCTTCTATTCTTTAATTGTATCTCTACATGATATCTAGAGCGCTGTATTACTTTTAATACATCTGACATTAATAACCCATAATGATCTGTTGGTATAGTATAATCTAGACCATATATTTCACCATACTCAGCCATGATAGCATATACCAAGTCTCCTTGTTGTATAAATGTCGCCGACTCAATTCCTGCTATAACGTCTATTGAGTTTGGTGCCAGTCCATCGTTATTCAAGGCTGTGGTATGGTCTATGAAAGAAGTATCTCTATTATCTAGTTTAGTTAAATATGGCTGATCACAACTACTAGCTACATACATTTTATTATCATCGGTTAATACGTATGTGTGATGATCGATACAGAAAACCTTTGTAATATTAGAAGGCGCTGTTGATGATTGTGTCCAATCTGTGATCTCCTCATCACTACTAGTTCCACCCACACCAAATGTATTAGTACCTCTAACATACAAATTACCATCAGACACATAGGTTGTTATATTGATAGATGTATCATAGTCAGAGACATTATCTGCTATCAATTGAGGCATTGCTGTCGCATCGCTCATAATAGGAAACGTAGGTTTTGTATCATTATCCAAATCAAATGATAACCCATATAGTTTCTTAGAAATTGTTAATACCCCTATATTTATATCATCAGCTACTATCTTATAAGCATCTATATAATACGGTGCTGATAACTCTGAAATAAAATCATTAGTTTTACCTGTACCGTATAGAGAAATTCCATTATATTTATGAATTAATAAAGCTCTACCTAACCCTACTACATCGATGCGTTTGACTATATCTATATCTGGTTTAACAGTCTCAATATACTCCCACATCACTTTATCTAATGTATATATATATGGTATAGTTTCAGTTGGATAACGGCGCGCATCGCTTCCTTCTGTATATCTATAATATCCACCGTTATTAGTTGCGGTTGTTGATATTGAACTCAGTCTTTTAGGCAAATGCATTCCGCTTATAAACTGTCTTGCATTATTATTTATACTAATACTTATAGTATGTTCAGACATGATTAAACTATACGCATATGCACCATGTGTATTCTTAGAACGATTTGGAGATGAAGCATTATCGTAAAAGAGATTATTAATTATCTGGTAACTACTCTTATCATAAACATCTAATGCAGCTCTTTTATATACTCTAGTATCGCTTGTATGGTCAGTTACGCATTTATGAGCTATCTGAGTATTATCAGCCCAGAATATATGATCACTAGGTTGTGGGTCTGATGGAACATCGCTCTTTTTATAAAATTTAGATAACGCATATTCAAGGTTTACTGTTGTATTATCAGAAGAGTTATCATCAGCAGTACCTACTATCAAACTCTTTGCGCTATCACCACCTTTAGCTACATAATCTTTATCGTATATATCTAATAGTGTGGTATTAATTGTATCTAACTGATTTTTAATATCTTGCAACGTTAAACTATTATCACCGCCTCTGATATATGTCTTTAAACTATTAACTAGAGAGTTGAGTTCAGGGGTTTTTCGTACCCATGTAGCCCAGGCAGTATCAGACCCCAACTTCATACGTATGTATTTAGTCCCATTTCTATTTGCTTCCTCTATCTCTAAACCTGTATCAGATTTCAGATGCAATATAAACCAATAATCATCTGTAGGTGTATTAGTATTTCTATAACTATATTTATAGAAAGTATCACTAACAACGTTTTGTGATGTGTATAGATACTCAATGTTATGACCTAATATAGCATCAGTATCTTCAGCAATAATACTATTTGAGTCAATTAAGCTATTAGGGTTATCTGTACTTATTGCTATATCGTCATCCAGTTGGAGAAATACTAATTGCGACCCTATAACATTATCAATAATGAAATAATCAATTACAATAGGCGTACCATTTTGTTTAATATCTAAGAAGTACTCAATACTATCCGGAGTATTGCTATTAACCACTCTTTGCATCTTAAGTGTAGCAGTAATACCACTTTCAGTAGAAAGATGCATTATTCTCATATATCCATCTGAAACTGTATTACTTTGACTGCTATATAGCTCAGTATAGATAATGAAGTTACATACCTCTTGTTTACCATTTGCTTTATAAGCTATTTTAACAGTAGCACCAAATGAGCCTAAGTTATTAATATTACTTACTCTCCATTTAGGCATACCAGGAGGAATATGAAATTTCGTTAAATGGATGTATGCCTTAACTGTATCGTGTATAGTAGTTGTCAAGATATTGTTATATGGCGTACTATCTTTTAATCGTAAATATTTGCCAGATACAATGTTAGAAAGGTCTATACCATATGGATAGATATTAAATACATTGTTCTCATATATTAATACAGTAGAACCAGTTATATCTACATTATTATTAATCGTAACGTTTGCTATCTTGATATCATATTGGCTATTATTATAATCAATCTTAGTGTCTGGCGTTATTGTTACATTCAAATCTAATTCTATTCTAAATCCATCAAATATAGCTAAATCTGCTATAGGGGGATTTAATACTATATTATTAGAATTATTTATCGAATAGCTCCATTCTAAACAAGACATCTTCTGTAAAGCTGTTATCATCTGTATATCAGCAGGACTGTCTGGTTTACTATCTCCTGTCTGAGTGATTATGTAGTTAAAATTGCTATATATAACATTCAAATCTTTTGCTGTTAATATATCTATATTATCATCGATAAACATAGTTTTATCCTTTGTAGTTATGTCAACTAACAGATTATCACGGACTTAGCCGTGATAATCTATATAGTCTGTTAATGTTGCTATCAAATCAGTTAATTCAATATAGAGCGAGCCCATGCCATCTATCATTTTTTCAAATACCTCTATTTCCAGTAAAGACATGTATTCGTCACTTAATGTATTGGCATAATTGGCATAAATATCAAGATGTATGTTATCTGTTATCATATTTATACAATCTAATATCTCCCGTATACCGAATTCTATAGTAGTTGAAGGATGTCCTTTATAATTAAAATTAGCTAAAACGCCATTGCGGAGATTTAGTAAAGTGATATCTGTGCCATCTATATCAGATACATACCAATTATCCAATATTAAATCTTTGTTATTATATTCAATAGATAACTTATTTATAATACCAGTATATAACGGAGATTTTATTAGGTTATTTGTTAGTATATTCTTTAAATATACTTCATATAAAGGCATCTTAGGCAATGTGTTAAAGTTAAAGAATGCTCTACTACGACTTTCCAAGTCTGCTGGTAATGAGTTCCAACTAATAGTAGTCGTATTTAATAATCTCTCTTTAGCTTTTTTAATCTTGTTTAAATTATCTACTACAGCTAGAGTTAATTTTGGTCCTTTTGCGACTAGGCTAGCTAATAGTTTACTTTTAGCATCTGCATTTATATCTTCTGATGATATATCTGACATTAAATCGTTCATTCTTATTCCTCTCTTGTATTGTATGGTAAACCTGATGGTAACATACTGCTACTATCAATAAAATGATAGAAATATAATGGTCCTCTTTCCACACCATCATTATCTATACTGATGAACCTCATCACAGCATTAGCGGTAACATCAATATATTGTGCTACATCTATATAATCTCCTGAGAATGTATGACTATTAACAATCCCGCCCTCGTCAAGAACCTCTAGTCTAATCACATTATGATTATTCTCTAGATTGAAATATACCTTAGTATTTCTAAAGTCCCCTGCATCAAATCTATTTTTATCAAAACTAAAACCATCGTGGTAATATTTAGCAGTATAAAAAGTTTTACTAATGGGAAAACTAGATACATTATTAGTTAATGTAACCAATGCCGTTATTGTATAGACTTTAGATGGTAGTAATAAAGCATTTGTTTCAAAATGAATAGCTCTACCACTATTTAATATATAATCCACTATATCACCATTGCTATCTTTTAGCACCCAAGATATAGTCTTTATAGGATATACCTTCCCAGTAAACCCTATATCAAAGTGTAATAGCGTATGCTGACTCTCCTCATCAATCTCTCTCATAGTAATATACGGTCTAGGTTTATCCATTGGAGTTAGTGCGTCTAAAGTGATATCATTATTATCAGTCACAGTAAACTCCACTAACGGACTGAATGCCTGTAGTCCCCCTGGCTCTAATATATACGCTCCTTCAACATAGTAGGTTTGATTGATAGTTAGACCAGGGTCTCTTACTAAAGATAATGGACTAGTTGTTTCATCAGTAGTGTACTTTAGTCTACTCTTCTCTCTATCTTCATAAATCTTTACTCTTGTCCCGATTAATTTCTCATTATTCGCTAACCCTGGTGGCGGGAAGCTGATATGTAGTGCCATATTTATCCTTTATAAAAAAAAATAAAGAGTACTAAATTAGGTTATAGTACTCATTCATTATAATACTCTTAGGCTTGCCTCTGAGTACTGTGAGCTGTGATTTAAGGTATGCCGAATGTTGTTTTATAGTTTTATCCATAATCTGCACAAATTGCATCTGTACCCCATCCACATCCCTAAGTCTACCGAATACTTGTACATTGGTTGGGTATGAGTCTACGTTAACTGTATTTATGACAGTTATTAGACCTTTAATATCCTCAGCAGTTCCAGCCGAGCCGTGTGATGATACGATTATATCAAGATCATCGCCATGTAAATTCTCATAAGAGTCATTCTCTACATATCTAGATACTTTCATATCCTTTAATTGTTTCTGCAAATATTCAGTTAACTTAGTAGCAAACTCTATACTAGCTACAAATACTATAGCTTTTTGCCCAGGCTTTCGCCGTTGTATATAGTGTCTATCTATGAGTTTATAAATAAACTCTTTATATCTTATCTCAGTATTATAATTTTTCATAATACTATTCTCCAATAAGTTATGGCTATAACCATAATTGCCTCTCTTTATCTTGAAGCGTTGGTTCTTACGGATAGTGTATCTATATAGATAATAATCTATATATGGTGTATAGTATGTGAATGACAACCTTCTAGCTTCAGGGAACATCTGATAATATATCTTTTTAAGTGCATTATCTTTAGTAACTAATGTAGCAGATAACCCTATAAGTAATCTAGGGTTAAGTACTATGTTAGCTTTGTAGATACTTTCAAAATGTTGATGTATCTCATCTACTAACATAATATTAACCTTGATATCCTTAAATAATGTATAAGGGTTTATTATCTTTTCTTTCCCTGTTATATACGCTTTAATAAGATTAGCCATAGTGGTTGTTGAACACATAAAGATTTTTATGTTATCTCTTATCTCTTCTGGTATTTGAAAGAATGCGTAAAATGACTCTAACCCTCTAAATTGATAGACCTCTTCTGGCTTTACCCCATGATAGAATTTGACATCATCTTTCCACTTATTAATATATTTCGCTTTAGTTAATAAGAAATATCTTTCACCTATTTGTGACAGAGCCTCTGTTGAAATGTACGTTTTCCCTCCACCAGTGAATAAGTCTAAAAGATATTTATTATTGTTATCAGGTCTTTCTACTAAGTGCTTGATATATTTGGCTTGATCTTTCTTAGGGGTATAACCTGATGTAGATTTGAGACCTACAGGATATCTGCTATTATCATAATCTTCTCTAATGATAGCATTTGGGTATATCTTAATAATACTTTCTAATATATCTCTACTAGTATCAGGAAAGGTATAACTATTATCTACTTCATTATATACATAAAACTTAAACCTTATCGTTGGTATAGCCTTTTGGCCTTTGCCTTTAGATCTAAAATCATAAATAACCATCTTATTAATAATTGCTGGCGGTAAGAACTTTCCTTTCGGTAAGACTACCATAAAACTCTGGTTTCTCTTTATTATTACAACACTCATTTAGTATCCTTTCATACGTCTATCATCATCAATTAATATAGGGAGTAATAAAAAATACCGTACCAGTTAGCCTAATTGGCTAACTAGTTAGACTATTAATTCCTCTTTAATATTACTAAACTCATCTATTAATTTCTGGACGCGTTGTTCATGCTTATTTTCTATTGTTAATAAGTATCGTAGACTCTCATCCACCAATAGTTCATTATCCCTTGTTAGGAATATAATTACACTCTCTATACTCAGTTTATGATCGCCATATATATGTAACTCAAAACAATTTATACACTCATATTCATTAGATGTATGAAGCGACTTAAGAATATTAATAATCCTCTTAGCGCGTTTACGTAATTTTTTCTCTACTGCCTTATCTTTATATCTCTCGACTTCAACTTCACTTCTGCTATATTTTTCAGATACTCTCGATGGAGTCTTTCTATTTTTCAGTGACGCCGACATTAGAGCCATTGTCGTTAATATAAACGTTTTATCAATCTTAGTTATATCTTGCTCCCATATAGGTGAATATTCTTTATATATACTACAACTCATAATCTCCTCCCTTATCTTTCTTATTTACCATATGAACTGGTATTGAAGGTTTAGTCTTAAACATTACCGGTTTATATCCGAAATCATCCATAATCATTATGTCTGGATGAATACCTCTTCCGCTATTACCATCTAACGTATTACCACATATTATACCTGGCATCCCATAATTAATTAGTCTATTTGATATTTTAGCTATCATATTACAGGATAATGTAGACATTATCCTGAGTATATTTTGCGGATAAGCTCCTGCTACATATCTCATATCACTTACCTTTCTGTTCTTTATATAATCTAACAGCTGTCACTGGATCAAAGATAACATCCATTGGATGTGGTTCTTTTTTACTACTAGCCATAGTACCCAAACTATTCAGTTTATTAACTGTTAGTGCAGAGAACACTGTTGATAGTGACCTATTATCATTAATCTTATCAATCCCCACAACAGTCCCTGTTTCAACACCTCTTGCTAATCTATAATCTTTCCCTTTCTCATCTCGAACTGTTAATACATAAGCCAGTACAGATAGTGTTGCAATAGACACAGATGCCTTTCTGTTTACTAATCGAAATAAGTTCTCTAGAAACATACTAGGACTGATAAGCTTTGTATTCAATGCGGCATTCGGGTTAGTAATAAATTTCTCTACAGTCTTGCTATATAAATCATTGTCAAATGTGATGGGCGGTATAGTCAGCATACTCTGACTATGCTTCCATTTATCTATATCAATGATGACATCTTTGTCTTTTATTGTGTAATGTCCCTTAGCTATATATTTAAGAAACTCTATAGTAGGGATTGCTTTTTTAACATCTTTACCAAGACTAACATCTATTAAAGCTTCATCGGCAGTGATTATATACATATTTCTTATCATAGCTACTCTACTGGGCGTTAACCTATCTATATCTTTAGCTATAGCTAATTCGCTTATGCCAAAGAACTCACTCAGCGGTATAACCAATTTACTTTTCTTCTGTTTATCTTTCTTGATTTTGACTATATCCTCTTTAATCTGGAAATATTCACTAGCTTCTGGGCTTAATCTGATGTTCAATATTTTAGCACTTTCAGTATAGTGCTTAGTTGATAATGAGCGCTGGTTATGTCCATCTGTGAATGGAACTATCATCGCCATCCCCGGGTTATTAAATTGTTGTATGTTAAAAGATTGATATCCTATACAATGTTTACATATAGTAGTCCTATCTGGGTGTTTACACGATAGAGCTGTTCTCAATATCACCTTTTTACCAATTAGGAAATCCTCATTACCTTTTATAACCTCCCAGTTATCATTTATATTTAGTTTATAAGAAGTGCCTACGAGATTCTTTAAATCACCATCATACCACCCGCCATACTCATCTTTACCAGGTCCGACTATTGTCATCTCTATCCCATCTGTAGCGCCACAGTCGTCATTGGCTAAGTGACTAACGATACTGCTAACCTTTCTAAGCTTATTAGAAAGCGTTTCTGCGTCTTGGATAGATGTCGTAGAGTAGAATAATGCTATAGTCCCTGACCTACTATCGACAGCTATACTATACATAGTATTCATACCGATAGCATAGTTATGAAATACAGGCTTCTTAAATACCTCTGAACCCAGGTCTGCTACCTTACCACGTACTACTAAACATTGATTTGTCTGTCTACTACTAATAGTGCCAGATATATATGAGATAGCCATAGTATTATGTTTATACTGAGGTTTCCTTACTATCTCTTTAAAGCTATCATAAGCATATTGAATAGCTTCTTGAGACTCTTCTCTTTTAACTCTAAGTATATTATCTAAATTATCTTTATCTAGCAATAGGTCTAAGATATCCGGTAACCCGATAGTTGCTGTATACTTACGTTTACGTCTACCGAACTCGTTATAGATATCATTATAGATAGAATAGATTTTTCTTCTTAGTCTATCTAACTTAAACGGCTTATTACTATAATAATGATAATGCTTAAAGATTAAATCTTTTAGGATAGCCTCGAGCAATAGAGTCACTGTATCATTAGTAAATTCATCATTAGTGTAAAAACTTCTAATGAAATACTTCTTCACAACAGGCATATCTTCTGGGAGTATAGAGAGACATCTCTGCTGTATAGCATACTCCATTGGGGTAAGGAGATACACTTTATCATCGCCTACGAATTTCACTGAATATGGTTTAATCTTCATCTATTACCTCCTTTATAACTAGCTCCTCACCGAAGTTCTTTGTAATGGCTTTAAAAGCATTTAAAGGCAAGTCACCGCCTAATGGTATTTCATCTCTATCTAGGATCTTATCAATATTGCTAGGAGTCTCGTGTGTTAACAACTGATAATAGATATGTTTAGCAGTCTTAGGTGCTAACGTCCTATCTCTTACCTCTGCGTAATACTCGGGGCTACAGTATGTAATACCATACACGCCGTCAGGCTCGGATACAAACTTAACTGGTACCTCGCTATAACTCATTCTATCTTTAACAGGTTTAGACGCACTAATCGGCATACCTGTAGGATTTATCCTATTAGAATTCACAGCCAGCCACGTGTTACCTATCTTATAGAGCATAAGTATATATAGACTATCCATTGCCATTGGTAGTACTGTAACGTCATCGGGCTCGCCAGTATCGAATGTAAACGAACCAAACTTCATACGATACTCTGATGATAATATATCTTTGGCTATTAAAGATACAGGTTTTTCATTATCCATACGTAGATAATACTGTAATGTTCTACCACTTGCTATATATCTCAGATACTTTAACATACTTTTTGTATCTTTTTTATCTATAGTCCTCTGCATTATATCATACTGCATAGTCCCAAATAATTTGAAATATCCAGTGATATACCTATAGATATCCCATAACTCTTGTTCTGGTATACTAGATATAGGTCTATTATCTATCATATCTAATACCCTTTTATTAACAACTGCTGTGTTAGCACCAAAAAGACCTTCATATTTATTACCGATATTCATACGATGCACTATACTATTGGCATCGATAGTCATATCAGCTCTAAGACCATTGGCATCAATAGGCATATCTTTATCAGGTTTGACAGTAGCAATGCCTTTAGATCCATGTAGTGTCGCAAACTTAAACCCATTAGTAGGTATAATCGTATGCTTTATTACTATATTTATAGTCCATAAATCCATAGGCGCTCTATTCCAGAATGGCTTAGTCTTAGGGTTCTCAATTAGTGCAGAGTTAACTATCTCTACATGCAATTCATTCTCAAACTCAGGATTATCATACTCCCTTTCTATTTCATTAGCCGCTCTTAGTAAGCCTTGCCTCTGAGATTTTAATGCTAGATAATACTTCTCTATCTGCTCATACACCTGGCTATGCCCTTTATTACCAGGTCTTCTAGGGTTAAAGTAAACTCTAATATCAACTACTTCACCTCTACCATGTTTACTCTCGTATATCTCATCAGTATCATCGTAGCGTTGTAACAACTTCTTATGCATCTTCATAAGATAGTTGTCAGTATGTAGTTCAAAAAGAGCTGCTATAACACCATCTTCCCTTAATCTTTCATTAATATCAGGTATGATTTTATATTCGTTATCATCTCCATATAAGTTTTTAGGCAATTTAGTTTTCTCTACACCATTCATACCTTTTATTTTACTACCATATGAGAACGATTTATTCTCATATAGATCAAAAGCAAACTTCTTACACGCACTCTCACTTATCTCAAAAGGATCTTCAGCATTATCTGCTGTAGTAATAAATGCTACGTTAAGTTGTCTACCCATAGCTAGCTGACCATTCACCTCTGAATTTGTTGTAGTTAACTTTGTATCTTTAGGGAATATATCTCCTACATCAAGATTTTCCATAACCTTAGTAGGTGTATGTGTAAACCCGAATGTGCTATCATTCTTCTCATAATGCGCAATTTTCACCATACCAAATTTAGCTTTACCTTTATGCTTATAGACTATAATAGTATCTATAATAATGTCATTGACTTTATAATCGATAGTACGATAGACTTCACAATTAGCCGGTAGCACTTTATGAAAGTTAGCTTCTAACAACTCTTTCTCTTGGCCTGTAACAAAGATCGCGGGTTCCGGATTATTTATAGGGACATATTGCGATCTAAATCCATCTCTCATTAACTGCCTAGATGGCGAGTCAGCATTACAGGCAATTGCGCTGGCACTTGAGCCCATTAATCTGATATCTATATCAACATCAAATAGTTCTTGATGCTCTTCAGATATAGGTTTAAATAGATTAGGGTATTGCTTTTCAAAATCTATCATTAGTTCTCCTTTTTTAAATTCATACTAGTCATTAGGACTAACTAAATAATATGTGTATAAAAAAAGAAACAGGTTTCTATGAATAGAAAGGAAAGGTGCATTATGATACAAGATTATTTAAGTTATGATGAAAGTGATACTAGCAAAATGCTTCCTATCATTAATGAGTATAGAGAGTATATTAAAGATAATTCCACATTCGCCGTCATTGATGCGAAAGACCTTTATGTAAACGAAGGCAATGTAAGAGAGATCCTTCTAAATTTTCACATACCCGAAGTATTTCATCCAATTATCAGAGATATTAATGATATGTTAACTGCAGATAAATTTAGTTATAATTTCTTTGAAAATAAGCAAATAGGTTTGCTATTACCTAATCCAGGTATTCTTGATAGAGTAAAAACAAAAGTATTAGATAGACTAGCACTAGGCTAGTCTATCTTATTTAGTTTCGCCCTAGACGATACCTACCTGTCGCTATACGCGCAGTATGTATCTCAGGCTCCTCGTAATACGGAACCCTAGCTCTTCTAATAGGTCTTACTGGTTCGTTATAATAAGGGTCATCATATACTGCATCTGAAGAACCCGGCACTCTTCTACCTGCCATAGGCCTCCTACCAGACACATAATCTTCTCTAATAGGCATTCTGCCTCTTGATGATTGTAATCCTCTAATAGGAGCAGTTCTTGCTCTTCTAATAGGTCTTACTGGTTCGTTATAATAAGGGTTATAATAAGGATCCTCATATGGAGCAGGTGCAAATAATTGAGAGACTAAATCTTCATATGTCTCTTCCAACTCATCTGGTTCCTTAGGTATCTCCCTCTTACTCTTTCTAGCGATAGACCTACCGCTCTCTTCTTCACTCAATTTAGCTAAAGAGTTATATCTACTCTTAGCCTCATTATCTTTATTTATAAACTCTGTCGCATCTTCTCTCTCTTCTAACTCGCCGTTATCGGTATTAGGTATAAGAGCCACGTATCTCTGTAGTTTTGGTAAACTATTTAGGTCATTACTGCTATACTGCGGAATAGGGTACTCTATATCTATGCCATAGTTCTTAATGAGTTTCATAATATTATCACTAGCCCGAAGATGAGAACTTAGCATAGCTGATGCGAATGGATGATCGCCGTTATTACTATATCCTAAATAACTATCAAAATTATCAGAGAATAACTGCATCAAATATTGGAATAAATCCTTATCTTTACGTCTATAGCCATCCGGTAAATTACCCTCTTGTAGATGCTCTAAGAATGGAAATGTTATCATAATAACTTTACGATACTCATCTCCTAAAATTTTATGTTTACTACGGCTATACAACTTCACTAAAGGTATCTCTGGATCTACTAACAACGCCTCTAGTAACCTCTTTGTTTTATCATCCACTACCTTTTTAGCATTCCCACGCACTTTCTGATTAACAAGGTTAATGATGATAGTTTTCTTTAAATCCAAATCATCACTATTCTCTAGACTATTGACAATATTATACATAAACGAATATAAAGCTATATGTATGTGTGATTTCATAGCTTTATAGAGTTTATCTACATCCTTTCTTCGTCTCCCTATACTTTCATCAAGGATATTGAATATATATAACTGCAAATTTCCATCTTTATCAGTTGCATTTAATATATTATCCTTAGTCGGTAACGCCAATGGTAACCCGTCTATTTTAAATGGTTTATCTTCTATCATTACGACATCATCTGCTGAAGTTTCAAAACCAAAAGACTCTATTACTTTCTCATAAAATTCTACTACTTTCTCTTTACTCATTTCTATATCCCCTTAAAACATGTGTTACTGATGTAAAATCATTAACAACTCTCTCATAATTATCATGCGTTGTGGCTATTGGAGATAATAGACTACTAGCACTAGTTGCTAATGGTACTACTACCCTATCGCCGCCATATATATCTATCATAATAAAACTACTTCCACTGAAATCAATCATAATCTCTAGATTAAGAGTATAATCTCTAAACATCGATGGGAGTATCACCTTTATTAGATATGACATAAATTCACTCAGCCTAATCACGGGGTCTTCTCCGTCAATTACAGTTTGCGCCGGTTCTAGTTCTGTCCAAACATAATCCCCATCATCAGTATCATTAGATATTGATACATGTAAGAAGGTTAATCGATTTGTTATAGCTCTTGATAATGCGCTTATCCCTAGTTCCTGCGCTAAAGTGACCTCTACAGATAACTCATCAGTTGTTGCTAATTCGGCATCTATATCATCTAAAATATCTGTATATGTATCTGAAGCACTTATTTCTGTATTCTCCATAGCTTCCCTAAACCCATGGATAACTTCGCATAAGTCCCTATAATCAGCTGACGATATATCAGCTGTTGAATATATCTCCTCTAGATGCCTAAACAACGAGATGTCTCCTAACATAACTTCTTCACTAGCGTCCAGTAAGGTTAAGCTAGTAACAGGATCCGTTTCTATATCATCTTGTGTGATATTTACACTGTGGACCATGTTATTAAAGAAGTTTGCAGTAAATTCTGCTGGGATATTATTACCACTATCAGATACTCGTGGTATATTCCCTACTCTAGAGCTATTGACGTGTATTCTAGCCCTAGAGGACCCCGTTGCCTGCGCACCTATATATAACGCTATATCTTCAGCTCGCACTAAAGATAGATTATTGCTTATCTCGTCATATAAATCAACATCTTCTACTAGTCTATGTCGCCCATCGTGGGTATAGATTAGATTAAAGGCATTAAGTAATTTAGTATTAACTAGCTCTTTATTACGATAGGTGTAGTTAACCACAAACACTTGATTGAAATAGAATACCAAATCATCTGGTAACATACCATCAACTACTTCAAAGTAGTCCGTATAACCTTGAACATAAATTACTGTCTCCTTAACCAGACCATTAACAGAGATTGGTTCTTCTATTGCTTCAAAGACGAATTGTAATCTTTTCACATCCCAACCATTAGCTATATCTGTATGGATAGGCTTATTCCCAGCTCTAAGTACTCTAGGTAATCTGTTTGCTATTGAGACCTGTGATATTTGACCTAGCGGACCATTCTCACCCATATTTAGGGAGTTCTCATATAGCATACTTAGGTTATCTAAATCTCTAGGTTTAAGTTGGGTTTGATACCCGCGTCTATGCCCAGATGGTAACGGCGTTGCGATAGATAGTATCTTCCCAGCTGATAGAGCTGGAATATCATCACTATAGTACATGTATTCTCCTTTTTAAATCTTATATTAGTCTTAAGACTAATTAAATAATATGTGTATATAATTACATATAAGTATTAGCTATATGTAGTATCATCTCGCCTATCTGCGTTTTAATATCGCTAGCAGGTTCAACATGTTTTGTATAACCTTGAATATACTTTTTAGGCATTAGGTATAGGAAATCATAATTGATGATGTTTTTTACTATACTATTTAATGCGTCTTTTGCATCATCACCTGTGTCTATTTTTTTATTCTTAGTCTTATAGCCATTAACAGGATACTCTTCTGCTAATTGTTTTAAGACATCATCACTAGCCCAACGTATAGGCGGTCTAGATCTAACTTCATCGCCTAGTGTATCTCTACGAACAGCTACTAAATTCGCTATATGTTTAAATCCATCTTCATATAGCACTTGGTAGCAACCGGCTGATACTGTTATCAGTGTATCTCTATCCAATAATTTTAATGCATCAGAACTAATGACAGGCATTAGAACTATAGCCAGTATATCTAATGAGAATTGCGGTATAGCTTGCCCTGTGCGCTCCCAAGTAGTAAATGCTTTATATGCATCCTGAAAAACTATTGACGGTGTCTTATTATAATGCATTAAGAAATATTCAGGATTATTTAATAATTTATACTCTTCAGCACCAGCTAACGTGGTATCTGAGGATTGTCTATAGTTCTCTAACTTACTATAATTATCAGCGCCTGTTTCATCTAGACCTGCTCCTGATCGGATATTTATATTATCCTTAAGCTGGCTATTATTATTAGCACCGAATACTGTAGTAATAGCACTATATGCTCGTTTGATTATGTTCTCACTTCTATCCGTTTTGCTAATAGGCGTGATAGATAATCTTCTAAATAGAATATCGACTAAGACCACTTTATAAATATCATCAGGCTCTAATCTCTTTCTATATGCTATCTTCTCTAAAGCTTCATCCATCTTAGAAGTACGTTTAGTTATAATGCTAGACGCGTGTGCTGTAATAAAGCTATTTAACTTCTCTATAGCAGGATGATACTCTACCCAACTATCAGCAAATATATCTAATAATTTATGCTCCATCCTAGTCTGCCCGTCTAGAATAACAACATAATACATAGCAGCCACTGGTAAGATTGCTTTCACTAAGGTAGTCAATACTAATAGGTCATAATACTGATTTATAGTATAAGTCTGCTCCGTTGTGATTAAAGCATTATCAGCTTTATAGCTATCTACTTTATCGTATATATCAGATGGTGTTACATATCTCTGACTACGTATAAGATCCATAATCTGCTCGTATGGGAATAGGTCTATAAGCTCTCTAAATGATGCTTGTATAGTATGCACAGGCTCTATGTTCAATATATCATCAGAAACCTTATCAAGGCCTTCTATATATCTATCTATTATCCCATACTCTTTAATATAGCTATTTACTAGCTCAACAGTTCGGCTATCTAGAGCTTCAGTGATAGTAACCCTATTATATAATGGCGCTATTGTATACACTCTTTCAACATCTTTACCGTCAGTTACTATATACTGTAACTTAGTGTTCTTTACCTGTATCTTTACATACTTCATTACTATCCTTTATAATTTGCAACAAATGATGATATAAAATGCTTTAAAGTCGTAGCATAAGTTATAGCATACTTATAACTAGTTTCTGGAGAGTGAGTTATATCTAATCCTTCATCATTAGTAATAGTAAACCACTCCTTATCCCATCTTACTCTAAAATTAAATATCTCTTTTTTAGGAGTAACTATCTTTATCAATATAGATATATCATCAATATCTATTGATATAGTGCCTCTAGAGATCTTCTTTGTAGGATCAGGTTGACCGTCTTCATAATCTACATTTAATATATCATATACTCGATTTAGACTTACTTTTAAAGTAGCTACCTCTATAATATCATCTAATATAGCATTCATTGATACAGGGTCCATTGCTAGTGATACTAACATCTCTCTATCCTTCCCCCATATAACGAAGCGAGGATACTCTCTCATCATACTTAAGTTTAAAGTTACTCCATTTACCTCGTCCTTAGGTTGACCCCATGGTATGTTTCTATACACATTTCCTTTGTTATGCTCTTTCATAATCTGCTCCTTTAAATCTTAGCTTTAATCCAAGCCTCGGTACGACCTGGATGCACTCCTTCTTTCAATAACCTTTCATAAACATCTCTTCTGTATGACGGTTTAGCTGGTCTAACATAACCTGCATCATCGCCAAAGATAGATATCAATATCTTATATACAGGTAAGATAGCCATATCCATCCCCTTTAAGGATATATATAACTTTCCAAACATAGGTCGATTTATAACTTTACCTGTATGTGAACGCAAAAGTTTATAATTACCTTTGATTAATAAATCTGTCAACATATGTGTTAGTAATATATCCCTGTTAGTTGGTGTTAAACTAGGTTGATTATCTAACGCACTATCAATTTCCATACACCATCTAATTATCCTGTCTTTCTTTGTATCTCTCAACTCACCATAGCCTTTAATATTGAACAACTGTTTATAGTCAGGTTGATAAAATACGACCTTTTTATTATTTAGCATTGTAATACCTTTAATGATATCTATCTCTTCTTGAACTATTTTTAATAATTCTTTCCTCTTGTTACTCTTAAGGAATAGAGTCTGCTCACTTGTTTTCATAGCCGTTATGATATTCCTAGTAAGAGTATGTAAATTGATATATAAAGTATCCCAAGATGCTAAGTCAACCATATCATACTCTGTCTCATATGTATAGGCTCCTGGTATAGTGTTATGATATAACGCATTCAACGCTATACCAGTACTCACTGAGATATTAAAACCATGCATTGCTCTATTTTCAAACATTTATCATCCTTTAACCACCTGCATCAGTAATTATAATTATAGATAATAGTATAAATACTATAATCATAACCATTGGGTGGGTGTGTATATTATGAACCATATCAACTCCTTATTCTAATATTAAGTCATTAGGACTAACTAAATAATATGTGTTTAAATAGTCTCTAACATATCTAATACCTTTTGAATACTATTGATATCATATCTACCATTCATCTTCTTATATAACTGTTCTACTATAGTATTAGGCAATATTTCGAATTGAGACGCCAATACCTTTTTAATATCAATGCTATTAGAAGTAGCATTATCCATATCTGTATCTAACTTTTTAAACTCTAAATGTATATTAGGATATAGTTCTATCAGATGTTTTCTAATAGATAGATCAGGTATCTCTTTAATAAATAACTGTATCCAACTCCCATCCGGTAGCGTTCTTAAAAAACGCGTCTCTTTAATAATATCTTTACCATCTAATTTATACGTACGAAAGATGGTAGCATTATGGTTGATTAACCTTTTAATATGCACACCATGTATAGGATGTATTGTAATAACAGCAATACCTTTATCTTCTTCTTCCCCCTGCTTTAGTCTATCAACTGAACCAACATTGACTATCTTACCATGGGCGGTGTATGTGTGATGATGACCATTAATAATAATATATTCTACAATAGACTCGTAGAACTCTTCATCTCTAGCCTGATCCGACTCTACTGGGATTTGGAATTTGAATGTTCCATGCGTGATAGCTACATCTACTTTAATTAAATTATAATTATTTAACTCTGTTCTAATCATCTCCTCCAACTCAAGATGATTGCTACCCATATTATCTGGAACGAATAAGACATTCATATTGATACCATATTTTGATAAGTTTAATATTTTAACAGTATCTATATAAATATACTTACCTCCAGCTAGCCCTAGAGAGCTAAACACTTTCATTTGGTCTAAATCATGACTATCTGTTCCTTTCATAGCTATCAGCAAAGCTCCTATCTTCTTAGCATATTCATATAGATACTTAAATAACTCTAAACCAATTATAGCATCATTATGATCCATGGTAAGTAATTTATCCCAGAAATCTCCGCTAATAACTATGATATCAGCATCTATTATATCTTTATAATATTTGGTAAATAATGTAATTATATTATCAGCAATACTTTTAGCGGGATTTTTATTATGCCCTATATGTATATCCGATATAGCTACTATTTTAACGCATCTATCCATATTAGCTCCTATTATTTGTCTTATCCCATAACTGAAATAAATATAAATTATGTTAATAAGATATAAATATAGCACATTAAAGTTAAATGATTAATAAAAGGAGTTGCATATGGCACAAGTATATGTATTAGATAGAATTGGTGGATTAGATACACCTAAGAAGATAATGAGGCAACTATTACAGTGGTTTATGAGTAGTGAAAAAAATAGAAGTATCTATTTTCGAGAATATACATACAGCTTAAAAGAGATACTGACAAAGTATAACAACACCGGCGATGCTGATACAGCTATAGATGAAATTATATACGCATTAAAGCGTATGTATGGCGCCTATTTCTCAGCTGTAGATGTTGACTGTGAATTTATTACAAATAAAGATAATAAAACACTTGTATCTATTAAGATAAGTGTAGAGACAAAGGATAATGATATTGTTACCTTAGAGGATGCTGTTGAGTATAATAAGAAATATATAATAGATAAAAATATATATCTAAATACTTATAATAAATATAGTAAAATAAAAGGGAGTAACTAATGAGTAATAGAGTACTATATGGAGATTTATCCAGTGATATTCAGAACCTAATGAGAAAAGTTGACGTAGCTGAAGAAGAGATAAAAGCTATTCCTAACCCTACCTTTAATTATTATCTATTCTTAGGTACATTTTTACCTTATTTTATTGGCGAAAAAGACCCTAAAGAAGCCAGTATAAGAAGTAAGTGGGCGCATATAGCTAATGATAATCTATATCAAGCAGTAGACTTGGTGGACGATGATGGTAATATAGTAGATATAGTCCCGCCTATATTAGATAGTGGTTCTTATTTAGAGAGCGAGTTAGCTAAGAAAATAGATGGGATAGTGATAACATTAAAAACAAAAGGAAAGAATGCGCCTCCTGGAGTAGCTGAACAAAGATTTATTAATAGATTAAATAGTATAGAGCCGAAGATTAAAGACCATAAAACATTATGGAAACGCTTCCTAGGTAGATGTATTGTAGATAGAGATACTATTAGAAATTCTGACACTGATACAGAAACTATTAATGAAAACACTAATGTTATAGATGATGATTTTGAATTTGATGATTAAAGCATAGATACTACCTATATAGGTAGTATCTATTGTGCAGTAACAGAAAATATCCAGCCTCGTTTATCTTTATCTGTATCTGGTACATTCGCCATATGAATAGAGATATTAAAATGAGGAACTTTTACTTCAATTGTAGTAGTGTCATTAGGTATATCTTGACTTAACACATAATCTACTATAGCCATTGGTAAAAATGTATAAAGATAATTGACACTTAATACCATACTAGACATTTTCTCAATGTTTTTTACTAAAGGCTCCATAGCACTATCGGCTATGGATTGAAGCTCCTCAATAACTTCCTTGTCTGTTATATTAATAACCATATTACTCCTTTAAAATAGTTGTTGCACCATAGTCTTAGCTTTATCATTACCATCTCTTGGTATCTTAAGAAACAATGTCATTACTGTGACTTCTGATTTACTATTATTATCTAACATTATTTTACAATGATGTAATAACCCCTCTCTCTGCTTTACCTCGCCATTCCTCTCTTCTAAATAAACTACAGGCATCATAGGTTTAAGAAACCTAGCATTGCTATTTTTCCAAGTTACTTGTACAAAAACTCCATCATTAAGTAATACTTCAGACCTAGTCTTATATAAGTTAGATGTAACACCATCATTTAATACAGGTCCCACCTCTCCGGTCTTAGTTTTCTTATGTTGCATTTTTCTCTGTAAGTTACTTTCAGACACTCTTACCCCATCAGGAGCTACCTCGAATGGTCTACGCATTATTGTATCAGACTCTGTGCTACGTATATTCTGCCCTAGAGACCTAAGTTTTGTTTCATCATCTAGATTTCTAGGAGCATTAGATACTATAACTTTAAGTGTATCGCCATCTAACGCATATGTAGCATCTATACCAGCTGCTGTAGCATCTGTATATGCTATGATGTGCAATTTATTACTAAATAGACCAAAAAGGTTAGGTCTGAATAGTGGGTATATATAATAGTATGAGTCTGTTCCAAATGTACGTCTATATTGCCCTATACCGCCATTATAGATACCATAATGGTCTTGTAAATATCTAGCTAATAATAGAGCTGTAGTATCAGATGGTATTACTATATTCTTATACTGGCGACTATTATCACCAGGCACCATCTTTAAACCTGATGGTAGTAGACCGTATAGTGATGGTAAGATATGCAGACTCTCCATTAGCTTAGATGCTAAAACATCTCCTGGTGATGCATTATGTGCAATGCCCGAGACTGATACCTCTCTCATTTTAACGATGGTTCTGTCAACAGCCTCAGCTTTTAATCTAGCCATCTCTTGGTTAAGTTCATTTTGACTAGCCTTACTAACTAAACCTGACTCAATCTTCTCGTCTAATTCTGAGAAGATTAAGTTTAACCTTTCTATATGTTTATTCCCTATGGAGTATCTTGTTATAGTAGCTGTTACATCATCTCTATTAGGATATATATCATATATAAAATCTCCTAAAGGCATATTCCACACTAACATTATCTTATCTGAATACGCATTGACAAAATCACAGTTAATATCCATGGAAATAAACTGGTCTATTATGAACTCTTTGCCATTGACATTAAGTGTTAACTCAGCATATGCTTCTCTTTTTTTACCTGGTTCTATACCAGATATAGCTATTAGCTCTCCTTCTAATCTTTTTGCAGTTAAATCCATATTAAACCTTTGGTCTTATGGGTTGTATTATTCTAGGTCTCTTTTTTTCCTGTTCATCGAAACCCGGTTTATGTGTATTTACATGGTTCCGTCTACTCTTTTGTGTACCTGATTCATATTCTGTTCTTTTAGTATGCTTAAGTCCATATCCAACAGATTTAAGTAAGAAGTTACTAAATGTATCATATTCAATAAGATTACTCTTTTGTAATTGTAAGAACTCATCTGCGAACAGTTTTACTAACTCGTATTCATCTGCGTCTTGTGTGTCCATATTAGGACCTAAACCCAGACCTCTATATAAGTCAGTATAGGTAACTAAAGCCTCCTCTAATGTCTTTAGGTCCTCTTTATAAACCAATTTAATAGGAAAGCCTTCTGAGAAGACTTTAGCTAATTTCTTAATAGGTAAACCAACCTTAACTAGTGCGTCATAATCGTTCTCGACTAGTTGATTATTCTGCACTGATAGATATCTTTTACCAGATTTAATCTGACTATCGCTCATTGTGGCTAAATATGGGACTAACACTACAAATATTCTATTAACGACTGTCTTAATTTCATTATAGTCATAATTAAATTCATACATCACTCACTCCCTATAGTGAATATCTTATCTGACGCATATTTAGACAGCACCATTAATATAGGTGTATACCAATATGATAAACTGTCATCTAGTATAATTATATCCACAACTTTTTTAATCTCATCATAACTTATAGCTTCACTGTTAAGATATTTAGTTATTAATGATGATAATGGTCTATTATCATCCTCTTTATAGATATACTCATTAGCTAATGCTGATATATTATACTTTATAACAGTATCACTAGGTACATCGTTTATGTCTACTACATAAGCTATGCTAAATGGTATCCCATTAATAATACCCCAACGCCCTTTATTGCGTCTATTATACTCGCCACTAGTGATGAGCGATGCATACTTGTTATTGAAAATACCTATCGGCATATTCTGATATCTACCCATAATCCTATCTATGATAGTGTTTTCTTTAGTGACAGTAATATCTTTAATAGGATGTACTTCTGTATCTGTTATAGATTGATAAAGGTTAGTGATTACCGCATCAAAGATGGTCTTGTTGTCTTCTGTTTTATATAACAGATAACCTGTCTTTGCATTATAGAACGATTGATAATATCTATGCTGTAGCTCTTTCTCTAAGTCTATTAAATTCTGTAAATCTATATACTCTTTTTTAACTAGAAGAGGGTCTTTACCATCTAGATATATATTCTGATCAAATACTAACTCTTTAGCAACATAGGCGTCAATAGCATCATATCTATCAGGATCCACTGTCTGCTTAGTATCAATGCGAAATGCTATCTTATATATCTTCTCTGCTACATAAGCATTAGACTCTACATTAGTTACACGAAATAATGCTAAGACCCCATCTATTAATCTAGCTTTAAACATATCTCCTACTATAGGGACTATGCTACTAGGTAAATAAGCCTCGCCTTCCACCTCTGCACTGCTAACGGTTTCTATAGGCGTGGTTAAAGAGATAACTAGTTTCTCAATAAGAGTGTATTGTTGGTCAGCAGTTGTTCTATTAGTATCAAATGTACTAGGGTTATTATCCGCGCCTAATATCTGATTATAATAACCTTTAAGCGCCCAATCAGAACCTTCTATATTCTTAATAGCCCTCTTAATAGACATATCATTATCTAGGACCACATTGCTACTAGCCTTAGTTGCTACAGGGGGCTTGGTCGTAGTTTTTCTTGTTGCTATCATATCACATTCTCCTTACGAGAGTTTTACTCTCATTTACTGTTTTCTCTATTGCTTTATCGCTATAATTATTTAACTCAATCATACTAGCTACAGGATATAGTATAGTCTCTTGATAGTATATTATATCAGGTCTTATGACAATTAACTCTTTATCATTTATCATATACATATTCTTAGCTGTATCTAATAAAATAATATCATCACCCATAGTAACAATAGCATGATTAGCGTATTCATAAATTAATGTCTCATTATTAAACATTAATTTAGCTTTATTATTTTCAAATAGAACATAGTCATCAACTTGAGTATATCTTCCTAATTTGAAATTATAAAGAGTATCTAGGACATCCTTTCTAAATGTATCTCCTACATCACTAGAGCGTAATCTCTTAATAGTATTCTCTAATATAGCTACATCCCCATCATACTCTATATGTTGTGACATATAGCTACTCTCATTTATTATCTCGTCAATGCCTTTAATATATTGCTCTAACCCTCTACTTCTAAGGATGTTAAGAGATTTAGATAAAGTAGTCTTAATTAATACTGTACGTTTATCTAATAATCTCTTATATCTTTTAATAATACTTTGTTCACCGTATGGTAAGTATTGAAGTTGCGTATTAAGTGTAAAAAGTACTCTATAACACTTTGTCGGATTTAAGGGCATCGTAGGTATTATATTAAGTTCATTATCTATTATTAATGATGATAACGGTAACTCTCTATCGTTTTCAAATAGATTAAAATTAAATAAAGAATATCTATCTAGATTTATATAGTTTCTATTCTTTCTTAAATACTCTAATAATACAGGATCGATACGATAATCTACTAGATCTCTAATATTAAACAATGCTTTCTGTGTATCCTCAATATCTAGTAGAGTCAATACTGAGAACAATGGTCTACGATTAGCTAACGGTTTATATGGTAAATGTCTATCTTCTAATGGTATAGTAAGATATCTAGTATTATACATATCCATTAGCTTAAAGAATTTAATATAATCTATATTAAATACATTCAATGCTTCTATGCCTGTATCATTTGTATAGTTCTCTATAGAGGGTTGTTTATTAATTAAGTATGATGATACCATCTCATTATAGATAACTACTTCATTAGAGATAGTTAAAGCAGTTGGTGCTTTTATTTCAAAACTATAATCAATGTTTTTAGTATAAAAACCTGTATCTGCGTCATACTCTATATCCATATCAAATGAACCTTCATCTATCTTGGCTTCCGTTAGCATAACTCTCTTAACCACTAGAGATAAGGTATCTGCATCGCCACTAGCATTAGTAGCAATATCAACATACCCTGTACTAATGTAATTAATATAGTCTAATAACTCTATAGGTTCTATTTTATTCCTAGCTTGAAAACTATTTTTAATCAATGCCACTATAGATAATGGTAGATAATAGAATATATCTGTATTAACAGTTATTGTAAATGTATCTTGTATAGCCATTTCTAATAGAGTGTTTTCAATATTAGCTACCACTGTTCTATTCTTATCCATTATCCTGATAGTACCAGTAATAGTGAATAGTGTATTATCCTCTGTAACCATATATTTATCAGAGTCAATAATTATAGGTTTACGAGTTTTAAATTCTTGAAAGGTTCTACCTTTTTGAAGTTCTTTATTTACCTTTACATTATACTCTAAAATCATCTTAGATGTAGATACAGAAGATTGAGCTTGGTCAGTATTGTGACCCTTGCGAAACTCAGCTTTTTTACTTATCTCACTTACTACAGATATACTAATATCTTTAGGTAATTTTAGACTGTCTGCTACATTATGGCCTAAGTCATAGATAGCATTTACATAGATACTCTTATCTATGTCTGATAATATAACTTTATGATTATTTGCATACATAGTAATCCTTTAATGTTTCATTAAATCCGCCTAATAATACTTTTTCAATGATAAATAATATAAAAAAAGGCAGAGTTATGGATAGTTTAGTAACAAGCAAAGTGTTAACATATGATGATGTAGCATTACAAGAGTTAGATAATATAGAAACCCTAAGTTTTCTTACAGAAGCAATGGAAGCTATAGGGTATAATATCACGGCTTTTGGTAATTTTTTAAAAGCAGCAATTAAAGGAGATTTACAAGAGTATTTAAGACGTAATATAAATTCTGGAATAAATAGAGAATTACATAAGTTATATATACGTAGAGATAGGATTGATGGTTTAGACTTCTTAGAGGTTAAAGACGTATCTTTTCCTATCAATCCTTTGTTAAGTACAGATACATATAAAGTGATAGAATATCTAAAAGAAGAGTTAATACCTACTACATTAGAGATTTCTGTTAATATGGATAGGTTTAAGAAAGCATGCTCTAGCTTCTTAGTTAATAAAGATGTGCGTATTAAAGAGTTATTCGATGATAGCGATTTTGTTAAGAAAAATAAGATATTAGAAGACAAAGATAATAGCATCCAAAATCTTTTAGATAATGATGGCTCGCCAACTACTGTAATACATAAAGCGTTTGGTAATTTAGCTACATTCAAAGAGTCTATTATTAATCTAGACCATATGTTAGATGAAGTAGAAGAGAGCGACTTGATAGATGTATTAAAGAGTATTGATGAAGTTAAAAAATATATGGATAAGATAGAAGATGTTATTGCCACTAACCCAGGGTTAGTTAGTAAACAGGCTGTAGAGAAGTTAGCCCATAACACTCTTATACTAGCTAATTCATTAACTCTAGGTGGAAAATTAATCTATCTAACTTACGAGTCAGCATACGGGACAGTAAATGCTGGTAAAGCAATAGAACTACTATAATATAAATCACTATACTCCATAAGGAGTATAGTGTTTATAGTTTTTTATTCTTTCTAACTAAGGCTATCGAATTGGTTGGAGAGTGCGTAATGTTATACCCTGTAGTTAATGTAACTTTAACAGCATAATGTATCACTCTCTCTTTAATAGTATATATAAGAGAAACTTTCTTAACTATATTTTCTAATCTCTTATACACGTTCCTATTTAGAGAGTCTACTCCTAGCATTAGTACAACTTTACCCTCTGGGAGTGTGAATGACTTAATATGCTTAGATTGTGTTAACTCAGGGTCTATCTTTAATCCTTTATCAGTTGTTATATAAAACCTATTAGTTATATCTACCTCTTTATCATATTGTAATACTTTCTTACGATTATCTAAAAGTTTAATCATTAGACCTGGAGGATATACTGTGTAAATAACACGAACACCGCTTAATGTAGTTAACTCAGAATGAGTGGACTTTTTAACATATTTGAAAGGACTTTTTATTACATCTTTAAACATAGATAATTCTTTATAGACAAGCATATCAGTTAATAAATCTAACTCCATAGTAAGCATTGTGTCTGTCGTACCCTCTCTCCTCATCATTTCTGTTATGATGTTGTCCAAATATGGTATAGGTTCATCTTCTTGTATATATGACTCTGTTACCATATTAATATTACGACCTAATTGGGTATCTGTAGGGTACCTTGCCAATATATAATTATACTTATTATCTTCTTTATAAAATTGTTTATCTACAATAATATATTTACCGAAAAACTCTGGCGGGAATATCTTTGGCATCTTAAAGAACTTAGGGTCTTTATATTCATACATACCATCAGGTATCTCATCTGGTTGCACTACAGTGCAGCACCATTTAACTATATCATTAACCTCTGGAAATAGTGTATTTTTCACTAAAGCTATTCTTTCTTCGGAACAAGACTGGCGATACTTCATTACTTCATTATATAATTCTTTATCCATACAGGCATCTGATAAGTTATTCATATCCCCAAATAGATTATTCATTATAAGACTAAAAGAACCTGACTTAAGGTTACATACTACTACATCCTCGTTTAGCTCTAAAATAGACCATAAAAGCTCTTTAATGGCTATCCACATATTGCTTAATGTATCTTCCCCTGTCCTTTTATAAAAATAAAAAGATGAAGGCTTAATTGGATTAGCTCCATTCGTCTTATAACCATCTTCAGTTATTCTAACTTTACCTTTAGCTATATTATTACTCTTATGAGGCGTTCCTCTATATCCAAACATAATTACTTTATTTTTCAATTCATATACATACAATACATGTTTCATATAAGCTCCTTGATAATCTCATATAATTTAATCCCACTCTTTTTTTTCCTTGATAAATAAAAAATAAAGGATTAGCATGATTAAGAGAGGTATAAAAGGTAGATTTAAGTTTAAATCGCCTTTTGATAGAGATAATACAGATAGTATACTTAAGGTAGAGTCTTGTCGCTCTATTAAAGAGTTATTATCCTCTGGTAAAGAAGATCTATATCAATATGTCTATAAGAAATACGGATTATCACATGATGAATATATAGAAGATATGAATAATGATGAAGATATCTATATATTAACAAATGAGGCAGGTGGTTTTTATACAATACCTGGTAAATATATAGAGCTACAGCCTGATATATCTGAACCGCAGTATGTGAGTAAAATTATAACAATTAACTTAGGTCAACTTCCTGTATTAGAGACATATAATGATACCATCAATACCATTAAAGAGCTAGTTGAACATGATATAGGTATATACCCATCTGTAGAGGTTTTAAACATTGGGGATACCATAGGGCTACCTTTAGATAAACATCAGCTATATGAGGACGCTAGGGCGCTTAAAAGAGGTAATTTAGAAAACCTTTATTTACAATTAGAAAGAGAGAAAGCACTAAATGAGAAATTGCTTCTTGAAATAGAAGAATTAAAATGCGTTATAAAGAAAAAAGTAAAGTTATAGTGTAGACCACATGGTCTACACTACTAATATTTCATATTTATCGACCCTGAAATTTCCTAGGTCAATTGAACCACTAGTTATGTATTCTATCTCTTCAAGAATACGTTTAGTGTGTTCGTTTTGGCTCTCTATAGACTCTTTTATCTTTTTGAATATTCTAGCATATGTCTCATTGCCTTTAATATTGTCTAAAAGCACCTTAATATCAAACATGTTTTTAATGGACGCCCCTACCCCTAATCCGTTGAATAACTTAACAAATATCTCATTATAGTCCTCTGAGTAAGATAGCCACTCTTCTATATCAGGTATAATCCCTGCTGTAAATGCGGTCTGCTCTCCAAAGAGTATTAATATAGTCTTGAATTTATTAATATTCTTTTCATAGACAATCGAGTCTTTATAACTTTCATCTTTACCATTAGATACTACTATAGCGAAGTCTCCTTCTATTTTTTTTAATTTAGACATCTAACACCTTCCTTATAGTTTTATCTTCCTTAACATAAAAGATACTAGTCTCTGCTACTACGAAAGCCTCTTTAAGTTTATACTTTTCGATAACCTTACTTAGTATAGATGTTTCTGCTATCTCTATAGAGCCATCTATCGAATTATCTAAAATCTCTCTACTCAATACTGCCATCGAATTAGCATTGATTACCATATATGGTAATATTTCTGTTACACCATTTATATTAGCTTCTCCCTCTAGCATATCTAGATATGTTATGAAACAACTCTTCTCTAGACTATACTTCTCAGGTAAATCGCGGATATCGATAATAACATCAAAGAACGACCCTGTAATCTTCATATGTCTGAACAGATTACCGGTAGCATTCTTGACATCTAAATCGAAGTCAGTAGGCTCTTCTACAACAATTATCTTGCTCTCGTCTTTAGCCGCACCTAGTGCCGCTTTAAGCACAGTTGGGTCAGGTAATGTCTTAATCTTTAATCCCACAAATGTTACTAATGTTTCAGGGGACTTATTTAGATTAACTAAATCACCAAGATATATAGGAGTCTTGATTAACTCGATATGGTCTTTTGTTATATTAACCTTTCGAGTTTCAGAAGACGCTAAATAGGTCTTCTTTGTTTCTGGTCTCGTACGTTTGTTCGTATTTGATGCTGTTTCACATATAGTATCATCGGGAGCATCTGGCGCCAATGCACTAGCTCTATCTGCATTACTTACTGCTCTACCTGTCACACGAGACCGCCTTGACGTAATGGGCGCTCTCCTACCCATAGTCGCTCTAGCAGGCGCTCTATTTCTGGAGGGCGCGGCTTCCTCTAAAAGCACCTCTCTACCATATTCATCAATACCTATTACATCACCGGTGCGCGGGTCGATGTACTCTTCTACTATTCTCATTAAGTCTCCTTCATAAATATTTAGTCTCAGACTACATAAATAATATGTGTATATATTTTCTTAAAGATAAATAGTTAGAAGAGTATACATAGCAGCATATGCTGCTATGTACATCTATTTAATTATGCTGTTCTCATGTTAGTAGCAACAGCTTCTACTGCACTTTCTAATCCAGTAATCTCTACTCTACCTAAAACATAGTTATGTGGAACATGCTCATATTGAGGAACAATTAAGTGTTCACTATAAGCTTCATTGCTTGTAACTACTTTTAGATCGTATACTACAGATGGACTAAATCTAAATGTTCCAAATCCTCTATAGTCTTCTTTGTTAGGTTCGCTGTTAACTGGGTTAATAGTAATGTTAGCAATACCTTGTGCTTCTGCAAATGTAGAAGTTACCACTCTAGCATTAAACCCTTTTGAAATCTCAAATGTACTTGGTAGGAATGAACCAATGTTTGAGCCAACGCCAATTACAACTTCTGCTTCTTCACCAGCTAATAATACAGATAATCCAGACTCTGTAAATAGTTGGTTAGCAATTACTTTGAATTTGTCTAGTAATCTTGCGGCAATATCGTCTTGTCTACTATGTTGCTCAATACTGTTAAGCTCAGAAAGGTTAACTGTATCTTCTTTTAGAGTTGCTTTAATTGTCTTACTAATAGCAGACTTAGTTACTCTACCATCAGCATCTACTTCATAAGCATCTAGCGTTTTAAGCTCTTTATAAACTTTCTCAATAGTCAAGAATGCTAAAGCTGATACCTCTCTTGCTACTAATGTACCGATTTGTTTAATTGCTTCGATATCACTACCTTTACTATCTCCAATTGTATTTTCTACATTATATGGAGTTTTTGGAGCGATGAACCCATTATCAGTTTCAGCTGCTACGATTAATCTATTTCCTCTTCTTCTAAGGTTACTATTCACTAGCTCTGCATCTAATTCATAACCAACAATAGTATCTTTGCTAATTTTGTTAGCTACATCAGCGTAAGTGCTATAGTTAGTATCAGTTGTAGGAATTACATTACCATTTGCATCTAAGATTTTACTTAATTCCCAATTGATTACAGATACATTGATTGTTTTATCCAATGCATTACCAGTACCAGTTAAAGATACATCATATACAGCTGTGATATTATCAGCTGTAAGCCCAGCTGCTGTTCCATTTTTATATACAGTTAACTCAGATAATGGAACTGCTACTTTACCTTCTTTTACTAATTGTAGTCCATAATCAGAACCATTAGTAGTTCCTTCAAATCTAGCACCTAATCCAGAGATTGGGATTTCAATAATTGAAGGAGTATCTCCACCTGTAGTGAACTCTAATGACTTAAGCTCTGCTTCTGGAGCTAGTGTATCTCTGCTATTTAAGTAACCTTTAGCTACTGAAGCTGCACTTTGAACAATATCAAATAGAGGTACTTTTTTACCAATCTTAATTGGAGCTGTTTCTACATCAGTGCCTGTTGCTGGATCGATAGCAGCTTTTTTAGCTTCTACTACTAAATACGCATCAGTTGTAGCACTTGTACCTGCGATTGGAATAATCTTAAGTTGATTAATACCAGCACTACCTTTAACACTTGTCATTGCTTTAACAATAGACTCTAATTTATGAGTATTGCCTTTACCGTCATGCTCAATTACATTTGCTTTATATACAGTAGGAATTTTGTTAGTAACTGTTAATACACCTGTAGGATAAACAACAGTTCTAAAGAAAGCTTCTGCATAAGCGTCTTGCTTACTAGCTCTTGCGTTGTACTCCAATGTTTTAGCTACATTATGCCCATCAGTAGCTCCATCAAATGAAAGCATCTCTGTTCTAATTCTATCAATAGCTGATGCACCATTCATAGAGCCAATAGCATCATTTAATGTCTCTACACTTGTTTTACCCGCTAAAGCCGCTAATGTACTATATGCTACAATTCTCTTGTCTTTATCTGACATAGGCTCTTCGTTACCTACTACTGATGCATAAACTTGTAATGCGTCCGCGTTACTATCTGCAAGTAATTCACCATATACAACTTCTGGTTGGATATCTAGCGAACCTTGCTTAATATTCTTACCAATCTCTCTTGGGTCAAATCTCATTTCTGTTCCTTATGTTTGTTTTTTGTTATCTATAAAATAATAAAATGTGAGCAATGCTTAAAAAAAAGGCTCTTTAAATTCTGATAACACTTATCTTTCAGTGTTTATCATATAAATATATTAACTTAATAAGATATGCTTCTAATATAGTCTTATATTGCTGGCTATCATCACCATAAGTCTCTTTCACTTTATTAGCAATCATCTCCAATATCTCTAAACGATAACTAACAAATCGCTTAGCAGATAATATCATCTCTTGTGTAACTATCATCTCAATAACAATACCATTATCATTAGCTATGATAGTAATCTCTGGTATATTTGGGATTATAACATCTTTATCTGGCTCTGTATATCCCGTCGTTCTATCTGGATTTAGTATCCTGGCAGTATCATATATAAACGATACAATCTCTCTTTTATCTAATGGCGATATAGCACCTTTAGTCCCTTGCATCTTATTCTCTAAGAATAATTCAGCTGATGTTAGCCCTTTATCAGCTAATAATCTCTTATACTGACGCTTTAGTGGTATAATTGTCATTTTAGTCCTTTATATAATCTTATTCAACAAACTATAGTAGCTGTCTAGTAAATATATATTCAACCAGTCTTAAATGAGATTAAAAGAGAGGATACAAAATGGATGATATTTTAATAACCATAATAGAATTATTAATTAAAGAACAGGCAAGTGAAGATATATCTACAAATAGTATTGAAATGATTAAAAGCATCCTAGCTAACGCTGAGAAAAATGATAATGGATGGAATAGAACTGTTAACATAGCAGAAGATAAACTTATCTACATAATAAATGAGATGATAGATAATATTGAAGATGGTATAAAGTTAGATATACATAGTATTGTTAGACAAATAACAAAGTTAATGCTGGACGCTATTGATAATGGTGAAGAGATAGATGAACAGCTAATAGGCTCTAATCTTAAAGATGCTTTCTTACCTAGTAGTGACCCTGAAGCATTAGCCGATGATATACACAGATTGAAGTCTACGATTAATAGACTATATATAGGACATAAAGCCGCTAAAGTTGCTAGAGAAGGGTATCGCAAGTTAATTAGAGAACAACCCTCTAAATTAATAGACCTAATGGAAGTTATTAGGAAGCAAAGAGAGAAACTTGAAGAGTTAGAAACAGCTAGTGCCTCTTCAGATGAAGCGATAATGGAGACTATCGATATGTCTGTATCTGATGAAGAATTAGATAAGTATATTGAGTCAAGAGAAAAAGAGAATAAAATAGTAGCTGTTTATAAAACAGGTTGGAAAGATTATACAGAGACACTACAGGGAGGGTTCAGGTCAGGTGAGGCTGTATGTATATCTGCATTAGCCTTTAACTTTAAAACGGGCTTAACTATATCGAGTTTTCTAGGTGTCTTAATGGCTAATAAACCTCAAAATGTTAAGAAAGGAATGAAAGCGTTAGCTAGCTGGGTTAGTCTAGAGGATAATCTAGATAATGTTATTAATACTATGTATCGTATTATCAGAGGGACTGAGGGCACCCCTCTCAATGAGATAGATAATGAGGTAGCTAACTTTGGCATAGGAACATTGATTAGGTATGTCAGAGATACCGTAGCTAAAAATGGATGGAGTCTTAAGTTAGATAGAATTAACCCTACTATGTGGAGCTTCTCTGGAGTGTTTAGTTACTATAATAAGCTAATGTCACAAAAATATGATGTAAAATTAGCAGCTATCGACTATGTAGGACAGATACCTACTACAGGATGTAATCATAATGGACCGATGGGAGAGGATAAAAGGGACCTGGTCCGTAGATTAAGAAACTATTTTAGTGCTAAAGATATACTATGGATGACACCATGGCAACTAAATAGTCAAGCTGGTGCATTAACTAAAGAAGGATTGAACGATTTAGAGTTTGTAGAACATGTAGCTGGTAAACCTTATTATCAAGGAGTTAGCACATTAAATACCGAATGGGATTTAGAGATAAGTTGTCATACAGCTGTAGTAGCTAAGAAGAAAGCATGGCTAACCGTTATGAGAGGTAAGCATAAACTTCCTACTACACTAGCGCCTAGTAAATTCTATTTTGCTCTACCATTCCCTCCTAATGGACCTATCCCATTTGACTTTGATAAAAGGAAGAAGATAAGCGTAAGAGAGAGAAGTGATATAATTAGATTAACAGAAGCTGAGGATAACGCATTTTAACTATACCATAGTACCCATATGGGTACTATGGATAATTGTTATAAGTTGGTAACAACCTTCTCTAATTTTGCACTATTAATAGCAGTCGAACCTATACCATAGAATAAATCAATTAATGTTGAATACATATCTACTCTAATACGATACGCTTTAGCTACCTCTGCTGCTGTAAGCCCATCTTCTTTAAAGTTCTCTTTAGATAACTTAATAACTTTATCTATCTCTTTTTGTAAAGAAGGAGCTTCTTTAATTAATTTAAGGATATCTTGGAGTTGTTTAATTACAGCATTTTTATCTTTTAATACATCAGCCTTTAGCTGTTCTGTATCGCTTTTAGCCAACCCTGAATTAAATAATAAGACCCCTGATATAGTACCCAATAACTGACCAGAGCCCATGAAGAAAGATCCAAGAATAGTCTTCCATCCATGCTCATACATACGCACACTACTAGCTATTATCTCATCTTTTTTGATATTAGCTACTTTAATATTTCTTGCAGTTATTTTACTCACAAACGTGAATTGCGCATCTTGCATATGTTTTTCTACACGAGTGAACCATACCTTATTAGCTTGTTTTAGTACTTCATTAATTAATTTAGGATTAGTCTTCAAGCTAATCTTAATATCAGCTTTAGGATCGCCTTTTAAATAGCTATCAAAATCATTACATAGAGTTTTAATACCTTTAGACATATCTCCATTAAATGATAATGCTGCTACCATATAAGTACGAAGCGCTGGTGATAGGAAAGATTGAGCTTTTATGATAGCATTATACATAGCAGCTTCATTAGCATTTTCTAATTTTTTAATATAGCCATCAATTATATTTGCAGATGTCGTGAATTTTACACTACTCCCCACTTTAGTCCAAGCCTCGTCGATTTTCATAAATTGCTTTCTAATAAAGTTACCTGCTGTCTTAATATAGTCACTTGCCCCTAACTGCTCAACCATTATAGGATTATATCCTGAGTCGATAGCAATTGTTTTCATCACCTCCGATAGTGTCTCAGTTTTATCTGCTTCTGATAATATAGCCAATTGCTCCATACGAGCTGTTTCTCTTTTCATATCGCTTAGCAACTCAGCTAAGTGGTCGAAAGCCTTTTGTGCATCCTCAACATTCATCTCTGGCTGAGCATCTGTTAATAATTCATCTACAATAGTCATGTATCTTCCTTTGTTGTTTTAAATTCACTAAAAAAGAGTAACTCTATAGATAGCTCAAGCTATCTATAGGAAATAATTACTTTTCTTCTTTATTTTCACTTGCAGCATCTTTTGCGTCATCGCCTTTTAGGTCTTTAAGAATTTGTCTACCTAGGCTAATTGCTTTGCTTCTAGATTTAGCTATTGCTATCATTGTTTGATACTTAGCCTTAGCCTTAACTAATCCTACTTTTTGTGCATTAGTCACATATGCAGATTTGATACCATCTTTACCTTCGTAAGACTTGATTAAATCTTCAGTCTCTTTAAATGCATCTTGAATAGATTTGTAATTAGCATCAAGATCTTTCTTCATCTCGTCTTTAGATGCCTGGATATCCTCCAATAAATCCTTTGGAGAACCAACAATGTTACTTACCTTAACTTTATCACCAGCTTTAAGCTCTTTAGCATCTTTAAACTTCACCTTAGCTGATTTTACATTTGTAATAACTTTAACACCATCTACAGTTTCTTCTTTCCAAGCATATGCAGTTGTGCTAAACGCACCTTTAGCGAAAACAACAGATGCATTATTATCTTTTACAAACTTATCAAATTCACTATCATCAGTCTCATAAACTTTTCCAAGAGTCCCTGTTAAAGTTGATTGATCTTGAGCTTTTAAGAATTTACCGTAAGAGATATAGCCATTATAAGTTTTTCTACCGAATGTAGCTAAGATGCCTTCAGGTACAGTAATTTCAGGGTCTTTCTCGATACCAGCTTCTTTTAACTTATCAGCAAGCTCTTTTGTAGCTTTTTCACTAGCGCTCATTGTAATAAGGAGTTTTTGAGTCCATTTTTGCACTAGTGCCATAAATTTTCTAAACCATTTAGCTATCGCTAAGCCAACTCTTTTAATAAACTCTTTTACTTTTTGAACTTTACTCTCATCAGCGCCTCTTTTATCATCTTTAGCTTCATCTGATAATAAATCGAAAGTATCTTCTTTCAACCCCATACCTACAGCAATAACGCCCAATGCGTCTGTAAGTAAATCTGCGCTAGTTGCATCAAGCTCTTTACCTGCTAATTTTTCAGTCAGTGTTTCAAAATAAGCAGTAGTATCTACTAATTTAATAGCATCTGCTAAAAGTGTAGTAGCCTCTTGTTCTACATCAGCTGCTTCACTAGCTGCTGTAATTGCTTCAATGTTATCTACCGAAGTTTCCACTGGTGTAACTTCTGATAATAATTCATCCATAATACTCATGGGTATCCTTTATATATAAAATTATTCGAATTCGAATATAAATAGTTTATATTCATATAAAAGCATTATAACAAGTAGATAATAACATTAGCCATACGGCTAACGTTATCTATTGTTCTTATTCTCATATATCTAGATCGATAAATCTATATGCATTGCTTTAAAATAAGATTTAACAGCTTTAGCTGAACCAGTCTTATCTCTAAACGGCTTTATCTCTTTCATAGAGACTTTACCTTGTTGTAATATCTTAGCTTCTAAGCCCAACATGCCAGAAGTATCACCTCCTCTAATATTGGCTACCTCATCAAGTATCTTAGTCAGTCCTAAGTTAGCTAAAACATACTTCTCAGGATTAGTTATACTCCCAGCAGCACTATCTGAAACCACTTGCCCTGTAATAGAGTCTCTACTCTTATTATCCTTAGATACTGCTATTCCTTTAGATTGATGTTGTTGAGTTCTTCTAACAGGCAACATCAGTACAGGTATCTTATGCGGTATAGTATACTCGGCACCATCTTCTGTTACTGTGATATCGTCAAATACATTCAATCGCTCTTTCTTAAAGAAGCGTCTAATGCTCTCTTCTGATACCTTTATCTTATTATCCCCATTAGGAGCGATAAAGCTTACATACTGTTTCTTCTCTTTTAAATCGGTGATAAACTCTTCAAACTCTGAATTGCTCATCTCTTTAAAAGTAGCCTCGTAAAGTTTTACCATCTCACCAGAGCTATCTAGTATCTTCATGCTATCTAATATATATCTCTCTACATCGGCTCTAGCCATGTTTATCCTTTATACTAAAAGTAAAGGTATAAGCAAGTCATCAGGCGCCATAGTATATGCCATATATCCATTAGATACTTTACTTACTGCTGTCTTTACTAATACAGAAACATTGGCATCTGTAAATAGCCTAGAAGATGCCCCTACAGAAATATACATAGCCACTTTATCTGTATCAGACTCTAAATAGTAACCATCATCAACATTATATCCAAAGTTGTTACTAAATACATTACCTTCTCTACTCGTATCTCTAAAGATAAATACAGCATTATCTATCATATCAGTTTTAAGATCGCCTCTTTTAACTATATCTTTAACAGGGATGATGGGCTTAATAACGGATTGATAATCCTTATTACCTACATAATGACCTACATACATACCAGCTACATTAACAACACCCTTGATACCGTTGGGTAAAGCACTTAAATCCTCTATCAATAAGAACTTCCCTGCCTGTGTATCTGCATATAATACAAATGTTTTAAATGCTACTGGAACGTCCACTACTGTAATGAGTTTAAATCTATCTTCATTATCTTCATCTACTATCATATTTTGCACAGTAGTCGGAGCTGGATTATACATCTTCTTAATGCTGATGTTATAATCAATCTTATCTGGTGTAGTATTAGATGTTGTTACATCACCAGGACCATATGTTTGGTCCATTGAAACAAAACTAGCGTTAGCTACTGTAGATATAATTACTTGTACCTGTTTATTCACGCCAGAGTCGTCATTATATTTCAGTCTTATCATTTAGTATCCTTTTTCTTTTTCTCATCTAACTCTTCATAAGGAGCCTTATCCATCCAGTAAGGAACATACTCTTTGTTACGCATAAGTAATAAATCCATAATAGATAAATAGTGAGGCAAGTGTTCTGCGTAATTATCTATAGTCCACCAGCTACGACATTCTAGTAACTCATTCCAATCATAGCCTAGGTTAATGAGGTCTTGATATAGGGTTTCAGGCTCGCACCAAAGACCCATAGCCACTAGCTTCGGTTTAAAGATTTTTAACTGTAAGAGGTCAGCTGTATACTGTATAGCTTGTCTTAGTTTATACGACTTTGGTAACTTCTCTCTAATATTACTTCTTTGTAATTTGACAGATGGTAAGAATACTGATGTATAATGTATCTTAGAACCTTGTAAACCAAAATACCCATTACTACGAATGAAATCGAAATTAGTGATATCCGGTAATACAGCATCATTTTGAGACACTACTATAGGAAGTCTGAAACCAGAAGCGCCTGCTTTGTTACGAAGAGGTTTAAGTCTTACTATATTCAAATCAGTATCAAGAGATGATGCTTCATCTTTATTAGGATATTCAGGCTGTTTAGTTGCTTGATTTTTAAGCATAGTAACACCGTCCACTAACCATAGTGTAGATAATAGCGAGTGAAACTTTGGTGAAACTCCTTTAATAGCCTCACCATCTTTAAGATACTGTAAATCTTTAGTCGGTTTCTGATACTTATTAGCATCCATATCCATTTTTTTACCTACATGCGCGCTAAGGAAGAACCTAATACCACCTTTATTAGATAATAATGGTAACTCTGATAAGAATTTAGTTACAAATAGACCCTTACGTGCAAATAGCATATTAGTACTACTATCCTCTTGTTTAGAAGAGTTTAACATATCGTGTGTTGTTTTAGGTTCGAACTCTGTAACTGAGTCAATTTCCACAAATGCTGGGACAAGACCTTTAAAAGGTTTGCCTCCTATGCGCATACCATTATAGACAGTTGGCTTGGACTTAACTCTTTCATCAACATACTTACGAAGCAATTGAACGAATTCATCTCCATAATACTGAGCTTTGGATGTAACATCCCAAATAGGAGTACCATCTTCTCTTTTAAAATCATCTGGTAGGTATGTATACTTTTTTAAAAGTGATTGTAATCTATCTGTTTTAACATGCAACTCTGTGTCATATGTGATTACATATGTAGGTTCACTAGCCTCCATTCTGTCAGCGGCTGTTAGTGCCATATAGTGTAAAATAGTAGACTTAAAAGAGTTACCCGGTCCCACCAACCCAGTCGATGCATCTACCCCACCATTAATTATAGTTTCACCTCTTTCGCCTTTAACAAAAGATGATGTAGGGATGTCAAATAGGCAGCCAATGTTTATTAATGGTACCTCAACCATGGGATCCAAATTTAGTGTTAACATATATATTCCTTTCTAAGTTAAATTCATAATAATATAATTAGCATATTTTAAGCAACTGACTTAGTTATATACTTCTCTAGTTCTGGAGTAGTATGTATAACTATTCTGATTGTTGATATCTTTCTATCTAACTCTATCAGGGTCTTGATAATCTTCTTACGATAATTCTCAGGAAATAACTCTAGAGAGAATACTATAGATGTAATAATCATACTTCGATGTCTTTGTTCAATAGTTTCTAATGTCTTTAAAAATGCTCTCATATTGAATTCTTCTTTAGGTAGATGGGAAACTCCTCCAATTAATAAATATCTAATTAGTTTAAACTCATCTACAAAGAATGGTTCTTTATATATATTACCAACTTTAAATATATAGTTTGTAGTAGACTCTATATACTCTCTAGCCTTTTTTCTAGATTGTATATTATAAATGTAATATAGACAATTAGCCCTATACCGTTTATATATCATTGGTTTGTATTTTAAATATTTTAAGATACTCTTATTCTTAACTTTTCCATAATTAGGCACTGGTAGATATAAGAATAAAGCATCAGCTTTCTCTAACTCTGTTACAATTTCCATAGTAAACTCCAAAAATGTTTTTCTCATAATAAATATGGTTTATAGTTTATTGTAACTATAAATATTAAGGAGATAAGATGGAAAAACAGATGAGCGTATGCGTGGAACATATTACCCCACTACATGTATGTAGTGACGCTATTAGAACATGTTGGAGGAGCGAAGGTCTTAGTGATACTAAGAGAGTAGCATACTGTAATAAATGCCGTAAAGAGGTTATTGTAGATGACAGTGATGTAAATGAGTATAGATGCAGTGAATGTGATGCCACTGTTGATAAAGAAGTTAGAGTCATTATAGGAGATAAAGACAAAGCTCTTATAGATAGAGTAGGGAATAAGAATAAACATGCATGTTTTTCCGATGATACAGAGGTTATGACATTACAAGGTTGGAAATATATCAAGGATGTAACAAAAAATGATGATATCATAACACTAAATCCCGAAACTAGTGATATAGAGTATCAAAAACCGACCAATCTTTTCGAATATGACTTTAAAGGTGAATTAATACATTTTAAAGGTAAGCATATTGATTTACTTGTAACTGATAACCATAAAGTATATATTTCTGATGGTAGAAAACTGAAAAACAGACAGTACGATGAAAGGGAGTTTAACTTGGTTGAAGCGTCTGAGGTATTTGATACCCAACATTATCATACGAAAAGAAGTAATGGCGTTCAAATCCGCAATAATATTCCAAATAATTTATGTAAGTTAATAGGCTTCTTTATTGGAGATGGAACTTATCGAGGCGGTAAAACTATAGAGTTTCATATCACAAAAGAAAGAAAGATAACATACTTAAAGAATTTAGGCTTCATATATAGAATAGGCGCAAATGATAGACATATAATAGAATTACATGAAGATGATGTTCATTGGTTTAGAGATATTTACTTAAATAATAAAGGTATGACTGATAGCCAAATAAGTAAACTCAATTCAGATAATATAAAAAATATATTTGACGGCTGGGCGAATGCCGATGGCGATTATAACTTATATAAAATAGGATCAATAGAAATCGCAACAACAAGCGCGCAAGCTATCGACACTATATCAAGACTTGTTGTTCTATGCGGTTGGGATTTCTCAATAAGCCATATACGTAGGGCGAAAGAAGATACAATTTGGAGAAATGGCAAAATAACTAAAAAAGAAAATGTAAAAGACTGCTATAAAATCAGAATTATAAGATATGAATTGGATGTTAGATTTAATAACTCTCAAAATGAAAACAAACCAGAGTATAAATACTATGATGGAAAAATATACTGTTTAGAAGTTCCAAATCATATAATCATGGTTCGTAGACATGGTAAGCAAATATGGTCAGGAAATTCGACTCTAGAGCATATTTATATCAATTATAAGATAGAAGGTATAAGCCGCGCTCTTCTACAAGAACTCTCTAGGCATAGAATTGCTAGCCTTAGCGTAGAAAGTACTAGGTATACTTTAAAGCGGTTAAAAGCTGAAGAGTCATTCATTAGTATTACCGGGGCAAGAAAGGCTCAGAAATACCTTGTAATGACTGGTAATAGCTTTGTGGATAATAGTGCTATTAAAGCTTTAGAGAATGTTAGAATGGGTTTAAGAGAAGGGTACAGTAATGATGTTATGAAATATGCATTACCAGAAGCCTATAAAGTGACTCTTAGATGGAGTGTAAATATGCGTAGTCTACAAAACTTCTTAGACCTTAGGCTAAATAAAGCGGCTCTTATGGAGATTAGAATATTAGCTAAAGCTCTTTATGAAGCCCTACCTAATGAATATAAGTATCTAGTAGAAGATATTTATGATAAACATAACAGTGATGAGATACCAAATTAACTATACCTAGTAGTAGCTTAAGCTACTACTGGTAATAGTTTGTTTATCTCTTCTTCAGTACCTATATGTATCTTTATAGGATATATTCTTTGCTTCTTGTTAGCATTGCCAAATATAACCACACCCTTAATTACAGTATAATTAGTTCTAATTAATTGCTGATTATTCGGCTTTCTATCTATATGGTATAGATACTGCGCACCTGTATCTAATATAAGAGCATATGCACCATTATTAAATTCTATAACACCTATAACAGTCTTCTCTACACCATGTACATCATCATAAATAGTTATAGGGTATTTTACATGCTCCTTAATCTCTTCTATAGATGGCAGGATATAGATATTATTTTGTATATCTATATCTATTGTTATCATAATAAAATATACCCTAGATTATCTAGTATATCTACAATAATAAATCTGTCAGCATCACTAACACTGTGGTCTCCTGGATATCTATCTAAGATAGCTCTAAGCACTATGCCATCTCTATCAATTCTTGGAGTAGTAGTATAGTTAACAAATGTAACTTTCCCATATGCGTTAGATATAAAATGACTGAAATGCTTTGCTTTACTAAAAAAACCTTTTTTTACAATAACATCTACATCAAAGCCTTTATGAAAACCTCGCTTATCAACACGATTATTCACATCTACAATTACCTTATTAAACGCACCTTTCCTTCTTACTACAAACTTCGCCATTACATGTCCTTTATCTTTTTATTTTCATCTAAAATGAGTATATTTTTATTATATAACCAATATACCATAATAGACATCATATTAAATGTATCTTTATCCATTTGAGTATATCCTTTAATAATAAGCTCTCCCAAGCTTATAATCAAACCAGTTGTTAATTCATCTATATCATCATTAAATAACTCAGTAAGATTAACATCCACTATCTCTTTAAAATACTCCGGATATTTGTCCCAAAAACCGAAAACATGTTTAGATAAATCTCTTAATATCATCTCATTATCTTTAGGTATAAATGCGCCCGCTACAGTTTTACCTAATGCATGCATAGCTCCATCTATAGCCCACTCTTTATATCTATCTTTATATTTAGCTAAATACTCAAGAATAATATCATTACTAGATACTTCAAAGTAATGCTTGATATAATCGTAAGCAGTACTCCTATGTAATTTAATACCTGGCTCAGTCCTTAGGATAGATGATCTAAGCTCTATAGTCTCTTTTGAAAAACCTCTCTCCTTCATACATTGCTCTATCTCGCTATCAGAGGCAGTTAACTCCACTATTAATGGTTCAGTATTAAATTTCTTTTTAATAACGTCTAATAGCCCATTAATACCTCTTAAAGAGATAATACTTACGATTTGTATAGGAGCATTATCTAAAAACTTATATCCATATACCGTATCTTCATTTGTGACAAATGAGAAATCCATACTCGAGCGTATGTCAGCCATATCTGACTCTGTTAAGAAAGTATAATCGCTTATCTCATTAGCTCTCTTTTTTCTCGTGGTAAATATCTGTACCTTAGGATATCCTAATTTGTTTTCTAATGCAGTCTTACCTACACAACTAGCACCTGTCAATATTAATACTCTCATATCTTAAGCTCCTTTGTAATTTATATATATACTATATAAATATAATAGATACAAAAAAGATTAATACATAGATTGCATATGCAATCTATGTATCCTAATATTAATCTGCTATTTGTTTATATGTAGTCACTCCGCATAATACAGTTGTAACACTATCAGCATCATTGCCATCAAATCCATCCAAGCGGTATCTGCTGTTACTATCATCTAAAGCTTCCCCATTATAATTAATTACATCAATCTCATTTCCATCTGAGTCAGTGATAGTGATCGGATAATCCTGATAACTACCATCATTATATATAACTCTAGCAAAACCAAAGTTAGTAAATGCTTGAGGATATATATACTTTCCTGTACCTGAGTCAAAGTACGGAACATCAACAAGCTCTCTACTTGAGTTAATAGACGACTTTTTGAAACCTGACATACCATCTAATCTTGTTAAGTTACTATCAGCTAATGCATTAGCATTACTTAACCCAGCGCCTAAGCCATCAAGAGCTGACTTAACTTTCTTCAATGTATCAACACTACTATCTACACCATCTCTAATCGTTGCTACAGCATTATCAGTCGCCGCTGTTTGAGCTGTTGGGATAGTGGTATTAATAATATCTGCTATTTCATCACTAACAGCTTTTAACGTTGTATATGTAGGACTATCTCCTAATATTGTAGATTTTAATGTATTAATAGCATTATCTGTATATGTATGTAACGCTGATACTATATTAGCATCATCGTTCAATGCGTCGGCAATCTCTTTTAATGTATCTAATGCTGCCGGTGCACCACCAATTAAAGTATCAATTGCCGTCTTAACAGATTTTGCTACAGAGCCATCTGTGCTAGCATCCCCATTTAATACATTTATCTTATCTTGTAAGTCAGTAATAGCCGAGTCTGAAGCAGTGTTATTTAAACCGTCTTCTACACTCTGTAATCTACTAAGTATACTTGATAACTCTAAACCTGTTTGCTTTATTTTCATTGTCCCTAAAAGCGCCATTTATCATCCTTTTTTTTTATTCAACTAAATAGATTAATACTGAGAATACCGCTTTAACACCGGATCGAACATTACCATTATCGTCTTTTAATGCATCTAAGTCAGTACTATCCAAATGCACTTGTACTGTAGTATAGTCTTCTACTGTACACTTAGTAAAAAGCACACTTCCGTCAATATCTTGTACTGTAGCCATGTTTAATACTACATCACCATTGATTACTCTATCTATAGATATACGACCATCATTAGTTAACTGTAGTTCATAGGTCTTTAATTCTGTTCTTAATGTATCGAGTGAGTATAATTGAATATATTGCCTATTATTTTCATCTACTAATACCCTATATCCGTATATCCCAGAAGGTATAGTTACTCTACCATCACTAATCTTAATCTGATACTGTGTATTGTTCAATTTAAAAATAGTAGGGTTCTTAGAAATTTTTATATACACTAATCCTGAAAATGAATATTTTGTATAGTATAGACTTGTATCAAATGGAAGTTTAGGTTCAATTACATTAGTCGATGTTGATATGTCATCTGTTATTATAAATCTCGAACTATTAACAATGCTCTCTTTAAGTTGTGTAGTTGATGTAGGGTCTGGTGCCTTAAATAGAGTGGCACCATTAAGCACCTCTTTTGCACTTACTGTCCATTCATAGGCGTATAAACGCCCTTTATCTCCAGGAGCATTATCACTCTTATCTAGAACCTGTATCATATAATCTCCTCAAATATTATTGACAGCCCACGCACTCCACCACATGGTCTCCGGTCGTACTCTTTTTCTCTTCAGGAGATACTGTCTTCAAATAATAAGTAGAACGGTTTTTTAATCTTGCTATATATAGCAATAAATCAGAAATTGTCTTACCAGTAGCGCCTTGCGCGATACCCAAATTATAAGATATAGTCTGATCCATATTCTTTTGCATAATTGCCATTATTTCAACTAATCTATATTGATCATGGTCAAACATTGTCTTATATAACCCGTAAGTATCAGGGTTAAGGTTAGGGGCTATCCATATATGAGAACCTTTACTGTTCTCTCTCTCGTAATATACAGGTTTATATACAGGCTCTACTGACTTTGTTGTACCAGCTATGATTGATATAGTACTAGTAGGAGCAACTGCTAACAGATACCCATTACGCATATGTTTAGATGCTTTATCTCTAACTATTTCTAATCTGTCTATATCCCATTTTCTAGTAGTCAAAGAGTCTACTAATTCATTCGGAATATCTACTGGTAAAATACCCTTATTCCATTTAGAACCTTCAAAACCTGGATAGTCGCCTTTCTCTTCACCTAAATCAGAAGATGCTTCTATAGCAGATAATGTGAAGTTCTCCATAAACTCATCAACAGCCTCTTTATGCTCTTGAGACCCGAATTGAAATCCTCTAGCAACAGCGAACTCGTGTCCTCCCATTAACCCTAAACCTATAGCTCTATTCTCAAGGTTAGTATCTCTAGCAGCTTTTACTGGGTAGAAGTTTAAATCAATAACATTATCTAACATACGAACTGCTATAGGAACAACTCTATGTAAATCCTCTTTTGTGTATACACGAGACATATTAATAGAAGCTAAGTTACATACAGCTATTTTAGCATCTATAATATCTTTCTCTATAAATACTGCCCTGCCTTTATCTTTAATAATATCAGTAGTCATTATCTTTTCAGCTATTACAGTTCCACCTATCTCTAATTCTAACTCATCTGTAGCTAAATAAGTTTCAGTAACTTCGTTGTCATATGTAACGCGAACTATCAATTTGCCAGGGTCTGTATTTTGACTTATTTCTGTACACAAGTTACTAGAGCGTATAATACCGTTATGGCTATTAGGATTTTTAGCATTATGAGCATCTTTAATAGTAAAATACGGTTTACCAAACTCATAGTAAGTACTGATGTATAATCTCCATAGGCTCTTAGCTGAGATAACTTCTTTAGGTATACTATCATCATTCTCATATTCCATATAATACCTATTAAACTCTTCGCCATAACTTTCAGTAAGTTTAGGAACATCTATAGGATCAAATAGTGTCCAAGTGCTATCCTCTTCAACTCTTTTAAAGAATATTTCGTTAAACCATACACCAGGATGTAAATCCTCTGAACGAAGTCTCTTCTCACCATGTGGTTTTTGTATCTCTATAAAATCTTTAATATCCTTATGCCATGGTTCTATATACGGAGAAATAGCTCCCTTTCTAGTATTATGGATAAGGTAAAATCTATTATCTTGGATATCAGTAGAGCAGAAATAATTCTCATTATCCTCAACTGATAAATCTCTATACTCCTCAGATATGTTTGGATTAGATATTTGTATCACTTCTGATGGTAAACCATTCTCATCGACACCTATATCACTTATCTTTACCTCATCAGCTCTAATATATTGATATCTACCATCTCTCAGTATAGGAGTAGGGTGCCAGTTAGATGTTACAATATACCCATGTGCATACTCTATCTTAATTTGGTTCTCTTTAGCAACTTGCATCTTATGCGTCTCTAGCACTCTTTTAAACTCTATAGTATTAGTCTTTATATTATAAGATTTAATTAAATCACCTACCTCTACATCTGAGATTAATATAGTCTCAATCTTATCATCATCTCTCTTAACTTTAACATAACTATTCTTAGCCACGCATCCTAATTGATCAAAGGCATTCGATACAGCATTAGATATTTTTAGCATAGGCAATGGTCCACCGGCTGCGCCTTTGTGACCATTAATATACCCGAGGCTGCCTCTAACTGTAGTCCAATCCCAACCAATACCTCCTCCATACTTACTTAATATAGCCATATTCTTATTAGCTAACATAATTCCCTCAGCATTATCTGGAGTGCTTCCTACATAACAACTAGATAGTTGAGAATGTCTTGTTCTCGCATTACTAAGAGTAGGCGTTCCTGGAAATACTAAGAACTGACTCATTACATCGTAAAACTTCTTAGCCCACTTCACATTATCCTTTTCTGCCTGTGCTAAGAACATAGCTATAGTCATAAACCACCATTGAGGTAATTCGATAAGTCTATTATCTTCATCGTGTAATAAATACGATAACCTAGCATATTTAATACCTATATATTTAAACAACTTATCTCTATCATAATCAATGTAATTAACTAAATCATCAATCTGCTCTTGTGTATATTTAGTTAAAAAGTTTCGATCCATTCTATTAATAGATACGGCTCTATCTATATAATCCTGAAATGTATAGATCCCATTTGCCTTAACCTCTTTACGCATCTTCCTAAGATATAGCCTAGCAGCAATATAAGCATAATTCGGAGTATCTATCTGTATCATTTGTTCTGCTGTATCGACTAATATCTGTTGTATATCAGCAGTCCTCATACCATTATAAAATCTTAAATTAGCTTTAGATATAATAGCATCAGCATCAACGCCATCTAAACCTTCAACCGCCTCATTTACTGCTAACGTTATTTTACTTAAATCTAAAGGCTGTTCATGGCCTTTACTATCAATTACATTAATCATTACATCCCTTTTTATAAATATTCACATTTAAAATATGCGTGTAAAAAATTATATAGATATACCCTTATAAGGGTATATCTACATCTATCTAATTTTTAAATCCCGATACCCACATGAACTGTGTAGATATAAGTCTATAAAAGAATTCTATAGCCTCATAATCCATGTCGCGATACATTAAACGAATAGCACTATATGCATCATATTTAGTAGCTAATTCATCCACAGGTAAATCTGTTAGTACATAATCATTAGTATTTTTAAAAACTGTATATTCATCATCATGCAAATTTTTAATCGCTAATACGTAACTATTAAATGTTTTAAGTTCGTTATTATTTAGACCTATAATATACTCTTTATATATATCGGCTAAAATAGACGGAGCTGAAAGATTTCTATGTCTATTCTTCCTAAAATCGAGACTAGCTTTACCTATACCAAACATATCGAGTATGTAATAGAAACCTGCTACTATTACATGCGCTTGCTGAATAGGGTTATTATTATCTTTATCTAAAAGGTTTACGAAATCGTACCTTTTATTTATACGTATCATACATCCTCCTCGTATTCCTTTATACTAACCTCTAATTTCTTTAATTTAGTCTCATAGTATTTAATAGCTTTAGATATCTTTGTATCTGGAGCATTACCGTTATTGTTTCTAAGTTCAGTTAATTTTAATCTAGTTAACTCAGCACTAACCTTCATTGCCTCATATCTTTCAAACTTAATCTCTTCCCACCATTTTAAAAATTCAAATACAGGGTTACCAGAGAACTCTGAAACCAATGATGTATATTTCTTATCAGTGATTGTAGCTGTAGCATCTGTAACAATTTCATCTGATAATTTATTTATATCATGTATAATAGATGTCATACCTTCCTTAGATAATTTCTTAATATAAGGAGCTAATATCAAGCTACTCCTTTCAAGTTCTTTAGAGTATTTCTTTCTATAAAATTCATCATCATTTGCAATATATGTTAAAGCTGTTAATATCTTATTGATAAGAGTTAATGTTCTCATATGTGAATTAACTAAATCAACAATAGCAGCATCTCTAGGAGACATGTGGTCTTTAGATATAAACTCATGCTTCTCTAAGTAATTATTAAGTATCTTAGTTCCTGGTATTAATGCTCTTTCTATAAAACCTTGTAGTAGTTCTATACCAGTATTGATACTATTTGTTTTAAAACCTATATCTTTAAATAACTTCAACCCGCGTTCATCAGCGTCTGCTGGTAAGCCTTGGTTTTTGATATACGCCTGAATTGCACTTAAAGTCGGCATATAGTCATCGCTAATAAATCCTAAAATGGTATTAGCATTCTTTATAACAATAGCTGTCTCTAAATAAGGAGTATCGGTAAAAGCGTTTAACGCCTTCTTTACAATATTAATCATCTCTAGTATCCTTTTGTTAATAGTAATTTAATTATCTCATCAGAGTTAGACTTTTTAGGGTCTTTAATTTGGTCAAAATCCAGTACAGTATACCCATCAAATGCTTGGAATACCAGCATGATAGTCTCAGCGTCATCATCAACTATAGCGATAGACATAGCTCTTAAAGCTTTAGTCACTAACTCCTTCCCAGCATCTGAAGTAATCTTATATTTAATCATCTTAGTTATCTTCTTACGAGTCTCTTGATCAATGATAACCATAGAATGATATTTCCCTAAACCAGGAACGCCTTCTGTCATAATCTTCTCAATACTATCACGAGAACGTCTCTCAATCTGCTTAATCAATCCAGTGCTATCGTGGATTTTCTTCTTCTTTAAGTCTCTAAGTATATTTAGCCCTAGAGCAAAATCCATGAAACTTATCTCGCCAGATAACCATTTATCTTTTTGGCTAGTGAAACTTGTATCAATAGGGTTACCTGCATCAACAGCATTTACAATATCTTTAGATGGTACATATCTAATAATAGCTCTTGCCAACATATCAAATCTAATTTCATTCCCTTTATCCAATTTAAAAGATAGTTGGAATTTTCTAAGAAATACTGGCACGGATTTATCGCCTAACAATTCAGGCTCCGTATCTAATGATAGTTGTTTAAATCCTTGCACATCATCAGAAGTCTCTGTTTGATACATATCAGATAATAGAGCATGATTAATATAACTTGGAGCTTTAACTTGTGTCGATGAAGACAATAGGCGTAGAGTTGTTTCAGGGCTAAAGCCATAAAATTGTACTATACTTTTAAACACCGCTATATAGAATGATACAAATGTATCAATTTGATAATCGATAATTTTATTAATCATCGGAGTCCCTTGCAACTCTTCACTTACAATTATCTCTGGTTGTATAATAAAGTTAGTAAGAATTTCTGTCATCGAGCCGTTAGCTAGTATTAATGTTCGACCATTCTTGCTTTTTACAGCTTCACCGAACGGTACCTCACCCTTAGATAACTTCTCAGCCGCTACTGCGACATTGATAAGAGTTTGATTAAATGTACTCATTTTAGTCCTTTTTGTAAAATATATTCAAGAAACTTATCTTTATCATTGTAAAGTTCAATGATTTAGCAATAGAGAGGATAATTATGAACAAAGAAAAGAATAAGTTAGGAGAACAAGATTTCAATCTTGCTATCCAAAAAGAGAGAGAAGACGGCTATAATGATATACTACAATACACCACGCCTATAGGTGATGAGAGAACAAGACTTACGAATTTCTTGCACGGAGTTCAACCAGTAGCCCGGACTAAAATGCCAGGATTAAATAGAGATTACCACGCGCATGTATTCTTCACTAGACCGGCTATTAGATTAAGTTATCATAATTTAACAAGAAGTAGAAAACTGGCTAAATTATTAAATACTAGAACTAATTCTCTAGAAAGATACGTAAGATGTCTATTAGACCCTCACCTATACTTCGGAGAGTCTGTTATGGCTACAAGTAGTGATACTATCTCTGCAGAGTTACGGGGATTAAAATCGGACTTACTTAATCAATATAATCCACACATGCCACCGCTCTCGAATGGGTTATTAGACTTAACCGGTTTTCCTGACCCTGTATTAGATGTATTCTCTAGTAAAGAAGGAATGCGTAAAGAGCAATATACCTGGGGTGATGGTATTAATACTATAAATAACATTGTTCAACTAGATGTCACATTCGCTAACGTAGAAGAAGAAGTTATACCATTAATTATGGACACCTGGTTAGAGTATATCTCTAGAGTTAGGACCGGTGATGCCTGGCCGTATTTAGAGTTAATGTTAGGAAGAGAGATAGACTACACAACAAATATAACTACAATTATTACAGGAGAGGATAATAGAAGTATTAAACACATCGCTAGTACTATAGGGTTTCCAATTGCTAATCCACAAGGAGCATTATTTAATGTCACAGCATCAACTCCTAAAAGTCAGGAGAATACGACATACAATACAAGATTTCAATGTTTCGGTATGGAATACGATGACCCTATATTAGCAATGGAGTTTAATCTGAGAGTAGCTAAATTTCACCCTCAACTGAGACCGTATCTAGAGTCTAAAAAGATAGACATGGTAGAACTATCTCCAGCAGAGTATCAATCATTTGGCGGATTAGCTATCCCATTCATCGATCTAAAATATAATAAATTAGAGTGGTTGATTAGTAAAGATGACTATGAAATAATAAAAAGACATAAGGATGAGAAATGAATAAGATAATAGACCCTCAAAGAGCCATCTACGAGCAGTTAGAGTTACTAAAAAATGACAAAGGTATAGAGATTTTAGATGCGACTAATCCATTTACATCATTAATGGAGATGAGTGTTAGGAATACTATAGACTTTACCACTAGCCTGGAACTAGTTCATCGTAAAATCATGCCCGCGAGCGCTAGAACCGAGGAAGATATACTTAGACATATATCAGTTACAGATGTGGATAATTTATTCACAACACCTGCTAAAGGCTATCTTAGATGTTTAATACCTGTTAATGAGATTAAAGATAAAGCCTATTACGGGGATAAAAGCTATAAATTTGCTTTAAGTAAATATAGCACTATAACAGTAGATAGTATCAATTTCACTTTATTGGCAGATATAGAGGTAACATTAACGGAGTTAGAAAACGGGTTTGTGAATAGTTTTGTAGAACATAAGGTTACAGATACAACTAAAGAGTTTAAGGATATAGGTGTAATACCATCATTCATTACACAAGATGGAGATAATATTGATTGGCTAGTCTTTAATGTCCCTGTAGCACAATTAACTGTTAGTAATTATGCTACTACTATATCAAGAAGTATAGAGTATAATGTTGAGTTGCAACTAAACGGAGAACAATATCATAGTATAGAACTAGAGTACTACGACACATCTACTGGTGAATATAAATTAATGGATACGCTTTATACAGAGAGCCAGTATTTACCAACTAAACCTACTGCATATGTAAAAGTTGGGGAGACTAGTATTAATATAGTAATACCAAACAGATACATCGACCTAAATCTCATTGGGAGTGAAATAAGAATTATTCTATTTACTACAAGAGGTAAAGTTAAGGTATTCTTAGATAAATATACTACAGATGATTATAAATTCAAACTAGTAACTGTTGAGGCGACTGATTTGGTTTCCTTAGCTAATAACTTACCAATCCTATTCACTGGAAGTGGCGTAATCGATGGCGGTACTAATAAGAGTAGAATAAAAGATTTAAAGAATAAAGTAATCTATCGAACAGCCGGTCATATAGATATACCTATAACAGAAAAGCAATTATTTGAGAAAGGTAGACAGTATGGTCTTCAGATATATAAAGTAACAGATAGCATATTAGAAAGAGTGTATACAGCTACAACAGACGGTATAAATAGTAACAAAGTTAATAACACATTCGAAACCCCTGTCTATAACATAGATACTATTATCGATACAGCTGAAAAAGATAGCTTCCAAGACACTATTGTACATAATGATAAATATCTATGTGTTAATCCATATACTCTTTTCCATAGAGATAAAAACAATATATATAGACCTATTAGTAAAGTAGAAGCTAGTTTATATAGTTCGGTAGATAGAACAATAGCTAATTTACTTAACGAAAGAGATATACTATATACACCGTATAAATATATAATTAACAAAGATGTCAATAGTTTAGACGTGTCTATATATGATATATCTAATCCTAAGATTGATAAGTTGCATATCCTGAGCAAAAATACTTACATCAATGCTAATGTTAATATAGTATCGCATGAGATATTTAAAATAAATAACAATAAGTACGGTATCTATTTCCAACTTAAAGGCAATGATGATTATGGGATTATATCAGAGAATACTAAGATGGCTATGAGACTAAAGTCAGCTATTGATGGCAACAATATATATCTATTTAGTATTAGAGATATGGATAAGACATTAGAACGATACCCATCAGCTGAAGAGCCTTTACACTATTTCGAAATAGAAGTAGATAACTTTATAGATAAAGATAATAATATCAATATCCTTAACGGAGTAAGTGAGTATAATGATAAACTTATTAATATATTATCAGATATAGATATTATACTATATACTGACAACAATGGTGTAATAGGAAACATTGATACTAGAGCTAAGAATTACTCTAATCAAATTGAATTATACTTTGGCGAGCCTAAAGATTATATAGTATTCACTATTGAGAGTGCTGAACTTAGATTAGCTACAAGACTAAAGTATCTTTGGAATAAGACAATCACAGTCCCTAATAACAGAGTGTATAAAAAGTATACATCCGATATTCCATTACTATACGATAGAGATGTATATAAGCTTGATCCTAAGACAGGTTGTGAGGTTATATTAGAAGATACTGATGGTGACGGTAGTTGTGATAACATTCGTAGAGAGATAGAGCATCATGCTGGCGATCCTGTTCTAGATCCAAATGGTAATCCTATACTCAAATATAAAGCAGGTGATAATATTCTAGATGAGAATGGTGACCCTATATTAGATACAGATAATGGATATATCTATATGCCTAATATACTAATGTTTGAATATAAATTTAAAGTATTAAATAAACCATCTTATAACGAGATGTTAAAGAACCTTATGAGTTTAATAGAGTATAATGTTAACTTTAAATTAAGCGAATTAAATAAGGTAACTATAAATAATACTACTATCTTATATAAAAGTAGAAAAGATGGATTGGATGTTATCAGCAGTGACGGTATAAGATACCCTAGTATAGTTAAACCTATAGTTACTCTATATATTGATAAGTTGACAACCTTAGAGTATAGAGCAGACGAGTTAAAAAGGCTGATTGGTAATATCATTAATCAATATATAATAAAGAAGTATATAGATATAACGGAATTAGAGGATAGAATTAATGATAAAATTAAGGGCATTATTGGATGCCAGATAAAAGATATCACACCTGATAACAAAAAGATAATAACTATCGCTAATGATAGCAGTAGATTTAGCATTGCTACATATATCAATAATGAATTTGATATAGTCTATAATTTAGAGATACAAATAGAAGAGATTAACAGCTAATGCTGTTAATCTCTATAAGTTATCACGAACTGCTTTAAATCTAGAAATAGCTGTCGGTAGATTACTAGCATATAATGCAATCAGTATTCTATCAACTATTACTATATCAGATATATCCATATCTTTTAATTTATCTATATTATCTTTATCTATCTCTATTGATGTAGCTAAACTATCTATAGCATCTTTAAGTAGCATTTGACTAGCTAATTTATTATTAATATATAACTCTCTAGTGAACATGTCCTTAAACACATTAGCTCCAATAGTTGTAGATTTAGATATAGACTCTAATGTCTCTTCTAAATAGTCTACACTCATCTCTACATTAGGATTAGAAGTAGGTATAGTCTCTATGTAATTATCTTTAATAGCTGGTGCTTTTAATGTTGATATCATTATAGGCGTAATTAATATACTATCTAGGTTTTCTTTTACGATAATATCACTTATACCTAAGTATGTTTCGATTAATGTTATTATATCCTGGTATCCTGAGTTACTATCGTATGATGAGAATAACTCTAATCCAATCTCATTACTAATCAAACCGTCGGTGATGTTATCAAGCTCAACCGCATCAGCTCTATTTACTGCTCTTTTAGTTAGTAATTCTATATATCTATCTAAGACCGTCATCTTAATCCTTTGTAAGTGCTTTTAGTAAAGATATAGAATAGACTCTAGCTTTATATATTTTGGTCATCTGACCAAATAGCGACCTAGCACTATCAATAGCATAAGACCTAAGACCATTAATGTCTGCTGTAGTGATACTGCTAATGCTCTTTAAATCATTCATATCATTTTCTATATCTTTATATACTGTGTTTACAGAATTATAAATCTCATCCATTTTTCTAGACACTTCATCTTTAGATATATATGCATTCTCTCTGATGTCTTTTATATCTAAACCTAACTCTTTAAGAGAGTATTGTTTATTAGACATTATTTCAGACTGTACTCTATTATATCCTACAATAGCATTAAACTTATCTATGATAATATAAGCGTCTTTTATAATATGTTTCATTCGATATGTTCTTATCTCTGCATCATTGGTATTAAGATTGATAAGAGATATTACCATTTCGCCTGACCCTAAACCACTTGTAATCTTCTTATAATTCTCTTTAAAAGATGTGCCTTTATTATCCTTAAAGTATTTATCAAATGCTTTCATATTCAATGTTTGATCATGGTTATAAATATCATCCGCAAAGTTATAATCAAGTATAGCATATGTAGCTTTTAATATCTTCTTTTTAGAGAAATAAGACAAGACACCTTGAGGTACATCGAATTTAGTATTATTATCAATCTTCTTTTCATCCACTTTTTTAAGCAATTCTTTTACAACTACTTGCGAAGTTGATAATATGTTTAAGAATTTAGTGTACCATTTCTTAATAAGCCCTAAAAAGTTCCTAAACCATTTAGCTATTACTAAGCCAACTCTTTTAATAAACTCAGCTATACCATTACCATCTTTATTAGATAATAACTCGATATCAGGTAGACTATTTCTAACAATAATGAATAGAGACTCTGTTAATAGCTCGCTTGTCTCATAATCTATTCTGCTTGATTTAGATACAATGTTATCGGCATCTAATAATTGAAGTATACCAAACTGTTCTTTGGTAATAACGCTTTCTAACTCATGGAGTTGTTCAATCTCTTCATTATAATCTAAAACATCAAAAGGCTCTAATATCTCTTGATTAGATAGTAGTTCTGTTAGAATATCCATCTTTAACCCTTTATGCCATTAGTTCTAAAATAATAATGCGCTTTATTGTATAGCTCTTTATTCTCTTCAGCATCTGCTAAATATGATACAAAATCAGCTGTTAAACCGAAGTCTATGATAGGTGAGCTAGTAGCACCTTGTTTAAATGTCATAAAGTTATTACGCGCTCTATATATTTCATTAAGCACTAAAGCACATTTATCCCAATCAATAATTACTACAGAATTAAGCTGATTAACGGCAGTCTCCACAGCATTACCAGTCATTAACAGTCCCTTAGATACCATATATCTACCATATGCTACATATATAGCTATTCTCTCCGCCTCTGTTTTACACTCAGCATGTATTTGTCTTATCATTGTCCCATCCTTGTTGTTAATTTTTTAAGCCTGAGTACTGATGTATGTATATCGTTCTCAGTGATTTGCTCTAACCTTTCAAATAACTCGTGTTTCGCAACGCTTTTACTATCTCCGAAAAGATATGTAATAAATAGATTAGCTAATTTCTTATCCATCTTACTCTCTTCTAACGTTTTATCTAGGTAATCTATTTGATGCAATATATCCCCAAAATAAGGTGTATCATCATAGTACAGTCGTATCTGCCTGATTAGGTCTAATTTAATCTTACGAACTCTATCATAATAATTCTCATGAGGATTATCTAAAGATATATAATTAGGATTTACATTCATCAATGATAATATAGAAATAATAATAGTCATGATTAAAGGGACTAATGTTACTCCAATCAATTGTATAGATATTATCCCTGCTATAGATGTTAATCCAATATTAATACCTAACAGAATAAATGCTGCTTTATAGTATGATGATGCGCCCTTTTGTCTACTATTATCATTATGTAAACCAGCAACTAAATATTTAGATAATCCAAAACGTGCAACAAATCTATCTGCGCTAGACTCATTATTAAACCCGCCATTTCTAGATACGCCTAGTAGTTTCATATTATCTTGTTGTATCTTTTTTAATAACTCTATTGTAGCTACGTCTGCGTTCACATCCTCTTTTAATAGCTTTTTAACAGCTATCTTAATAGAGTCTTCAGTTCTCTCATTAATAATAGACTCATAGATAGAGTATGGGCCTGTTATTAATTTGATAGACTCTAATACAGCATTAAACTGATGACCAACTTCATGTAGGATAATAGCCGCGCATACATATTCACTATCATCATTAGAGATAAAATATTCCGGATTAATCCCAATAACAACATCTAAGTTACCATTATTGTTTTCTACTAATCCTTTAATCTTGGCTTTTTTAATATCTACTTTAACATTACCAGTATTCAATATTCTATTAAGCTCTTTAATACTATTCTGGAGCCCTTTAGCGAGTTCTTTTGATGTAGAAGATATTTCTCCACTAAAGACCTTCTTTAAGAACTTCTTATTATCCTTAGGATTAGAGGATACGTAAGTCGTACCTACCTTTGTTCCTCTATATTTAACTAGAGCGGCTTCTTCACGTTGCTTAAAGGCTATTAATTTACCTATAGCTCCGTCACCCATGCTATTAGCTATTAGACTGTCCATAGCCACAATCCAGGCAGGGTCTATTGACGCTACGCAAGAAAATGGTATACCAAATCTATTGGTTAGTAGAGTAGATAATTCATCATATGCCCTTTTACCGTCATCGCTTTTAGCGTAGGCCATTGTCCCATATTTACCAGAGTTATCGACTAGTTGTTTAGTAATCTTTATTAAACTATTTATAAACTCATTATCACTGATAGGTCGTATGGTTAATAGTTCTACATTGTTCATAACTTCCCTTTATTGTTAATATTCAAAGAAACTGTAAAGAGACAGATATAGTAGACTTATGAAATAAAATTATACCCATCTTTTAGTAGGCTGAAGAAGGAGATATCATGAGTAGAAATGAGCTAAAGAGTAATAGAAGAGTAATTAATAGAGAGTTTAGATTTGGTGTACACCTACCTGAAGATAAAGATGAGCATACTGGTAAAGTATATAGACCAGATACTATAGTCGTTAAAGAGAAAGTTCACTATAGTGATGGGACTTCGGAACCTAAATTGAGATTATATAAGAACTACCAAAGACCGTATTATATAACAAAGAAGATATACAGAAATCATAAGCAAAATAAACAAACAGAAAAACTTGAGAGAGTTCAGAAATTCATGACAACACAGTCTAATATGACAAAAGATATTATGACTAGATTAGGTAGACGTAAGTTCGGTAATGTGAGTATGAGAGATGTTCGTTTCTCGCCATATGTGTATGGTGCAGAGATACATGCTGTTAATTTATTAAGAGCCGAATATCAAGAGAAACAGACTGAGATAACTCCTTATACAGTGATGTTCTACGATATAGAGAATGACGTTAATACTAAAGAGATAAGCGTTGTCACCGGAGTACATGAGAAAGATGGTATAGTATATATTCATACATTTATTAACTATAATGTAATCCCAGCAGTAGTTAATATAAAGAAAATAATAGAAGACTTATTTTGGAAACATATACCAGATGGATATTTTAAGAAAGAGGATGTAGAATTCCATATAACAGGATATAAAGATGATGGCGAAGTCATAAAAGCGTTTTTCGAACACGTGCATAGGACTGAGTATGATTTTCTAACAGCATGGAACCACACACACGATATGGGGACTATGGTAGAGAGGATGCATCACCATGGATTAAATCCTGCTGAGATATTATCAGACCCGCGCTTACCTAAAGAATATAGATATTATCATTTCAAAGAAGGTCGCACTGTTAAAGTAAAAGAGAACGGTGATAAACAGTCATTGGATTTTGAAAAACAATGGCATAGCTACATAATACCTGCAAGTTGGTATGCTATAGATGCTATGAGTACATACTACTTCACACGAATAGGTGCTCCTGAAGTTGTAGGTGGTTATGGATTGAATAATATACTATATAATGTTTTAGGTTTAGGTAAATTAAAGTTTGACGAATTAACAGATTTAACTCAAGCAGAGTGGCATATCTATATGCTAGAGAAGCATCCATACGAATATATAGTATATAACATTTGGGATGTTCTCGGTATGTATCTACTGGAAAAGAAGAATAAAGATTTATCATTAACACTCCCGCTATTAGCAGATAAGACTAACTTTTATGACTTTAGTAGTAGTAGTACGAGAATTATGGATGATTTCCATTTCTTAGCTTTAAAACACGGGAAAGTTCTAGGAACGCAAGTAATTGGTGAAGAATTTTACGGTAGCCTTACAAGAAATAATTGGACAGTTACATTAGAACCATGGAGATCGGCTTTCCATACATATAGATTATTTACAGATGCGGAGTTGATTAATAACTTCACTTTTTATGTATATGATGCAGACGCAGTATCAGCATACCCTAGCGCTACCATCGTAGCTAATTTAAGTAAAGAGACTACTATGAGAGAGATAATATCTATAGGAGATATAGATAGAGAAGAGTTTAAAAGAAATAATATTAATCTCATGACAGGCAGTATAGCTCATATAGATTATTGTGTAAGCATGTTCAACTTCCCTACATTTAGAGAGTTAGATGAAATGGCAAAAGAAGAGTTAGGTATTTAGTATAGAGAGCATATGCTCTCTATACTAGATTAGTATAATGCTCAATTGTTCCATTATTATTATTAAAGACTAACTCATATTCATCATCGTTTAGAATGTATTTTATAGTAACACTATCCCCGCTTTGTAAATATCTCATAAATACTAAACCTATCTTGCCTTTATAATAATTAATTGCCTTAGCTTTTATGTTATTATTAGGTTCAATTATATCTAATACATCTGCTCCAAATGGTAGAGAGATAAATAATAATACATCTGTAGTGTCTATGAAATAATCTGCCTCTGAGATATAATATAGTTTATTCCCTCTTTTATCTACCTTAATCTCCCCTGTAGATTTATTATATATATTATTAAGTATATAATTAGATTGCGTAAGCTCGACACGTGTATCAGTACTTTGGATTAAACCATCCTCAACACCGATACTATACTCCCACCCATGTCGTACTTTTGTTCCTATTTTAATATTATAATGCTCTTTCTTCTCGTTATTGTGATTTATAGTTATAACCTTTTTGCACTTGACAGGGACTATAGTTTTAATATTATACATAAGTATCTTCATTTATATGTCCTTTGTTATAATATGTAACATATATACAGTAATAGCTAACGAATAAACATCTCTTGTAATATAGTTAGACTTATTAGCCAGCATTGACTCAGCAAACTCTCTTGTAAATGTTTCTCTATCTCTTAAATAATTGGAGATATTGCTAAATATAGCTATGATTTTATTTTTCATTTTAGTATCTGTTTCGATTAAAGCAAATAACATATCATGTATAGGATATATTAGCTTTCCATTTTCAGAGTTTAAGACACTCTCTACAGCACCCTTATCAATGATATAAAGATTAGGATCTATTGTATAGTCAAACGCTTTTTTAATAGCATCTATATTTATTTTATATACATCATTAACGACATATTTCACTACACTTATAAATTCTTTTAAAATATCTAAACTTTCCATGTATAATTCCTTAAAAATAATAAAATATTAGATACCTAGCCCGTAGGGGTTAGGCATCTAGGTTGAACTCTTTTGTTAACTTAGTAGCTAGTACCGCAAACTCGCCTTTAAATGACGCTTTTAATTTAGCATTATCTATACTATCTCTATCACCATTTACTAAATGTGAAAGGAATGTAACTAATGATAAATACGCATTTCTTGCTGAAGTTCTATTACCCCATTGTCTAGCGAATGCTCCTAATAAAGCCGGTTGAAAAGCTTTATCAGTATATTTTGAAAATGCTTCTACTAATTCATTTGCTCCAAATTCCGTTCCTAAACCATCCCTAACATATGTTAATATAGCTAGTTGTTGAATTTGAGAAGTTTTAGCTGGAACCTTACCATAGTTAATAGCATAGTTCTCAAACACCTTAACAATCTTAGACAATTCTTCTTTAACTTGGGGACCTTGATCCGTTTCATTATCTGGGATATCACCATCTTTAGTCTCATCAGACTGTTCATCATTATCTGGGATATCACCATCTTTAGTCTCATCAGACTGTTCATCGTTATCTGGGATATCACCATCTTTAGTCTCATCAGACTGTTCATCGTTATTTGGGATATCACTATCTTTAGTCTCATCAGACTGTTCATCG